>Ga0265296_1001493_pt1 | contig 26777 bp, 28 predicted proteins | sample MunlanPumphouse1_FD_189073 | JGI IMG/M metagenome (GOLD analysis project Ga0265296, IMG submission 189073) | Groundwater microbial communities from a municipal landfill in Southern Ontario, Canada - Pumphouse #1 | ecosystem: Environmental > Aquatic > Deep subsurface > Groundwater | place... | reverse complement strand
AAAAAAAATAGCCGCTGAATATTGTTTTATTAATTTTAAACTATTCCATTTTAACAATACTGCTCCCGAAAAATTAATCCTTAAAACAATCGCTGATCTTAATAAAAATAAAAAAATAAACGGCATTATTGTCCAATTGCCTTTGCCCAAAAAATTTAATACTCAAAAAATTATTGACGCCATTGATCCCGAAAAAGACGTTGACGGTTTTCGGTTGAAAAGTCAATTTTCTTCTCCAACCCATCAAGCTATTATTAAAACCATAAAATCAACTGGCGAAAATTTAAACAACAGAATAATCGCCCTTGTGGGCAAAAAATCGATTTTCACGATAGGATTAGAAAAGAGATTAATAAAATTGTTCCCAAAAAGTAAAATTAAGTCTTATTTTTTCAAATATGATTCATTGGCAAAAATTAAAAAAGGGACAAAAATAGCCGATGCTGTTATTGTCGCCTTAGGTAAAGCCGAATGGCTTAAATCTAATATGATCAAAAAGTGTGTAATTATTGTTGACGTAGGTTTTAATAAAAAAAACAACACTATAATCGGCGATGTTTCCAAAAATATTTATCCGAAAGCCAAATATTACACGCCCGTGCCGGGCGGTATCGGTCCAATGACTGTCGCCTATCTTATAAACAACGTGTTTAAATCTTTTAAACGCGATTTATATTTATAAAAACCTAGCAAAAATAAGTCGTGGGTTTATTTTTGCTCTTGACAAAAAGCGATTTTTGTGCTAATATTTTAATACAAACAATAAGCTCTTTAAATCTTCGATAAAAAGGAGAAAAAAGTGTCGTACCCGATTTGGATTCTCTATGTCCTGGCGTTGATCGCGGGAAGCGCAAATTTTTTCATCGCGTTCTTCAAGATGGGCTGGAGAAGTCCCCACAGAGGAGCCCCTGTGTTAAATCTCCTCTATGTATGCCTTGCGGCATGCCTTGTGCTGGCTGCTTTCAGCCTTGTGATAGCTGGTCTCGCCCTTCTAGTGCTGACGGGTGTATGCCCATTGGCAGTAGGAATGAGCAGTATGGCCCGCGCAATGAACATGATGATCTACATAAGCGGAGTACTCGCTCTTTTCTATATCTTTTTATCTGTCCGGACTATAGTCCTTTTTTACCGCGGCAAAAATTCCGAAAAGAGCTAAATTTAATTTTAGCTCTGCGCGAAAAAGATAATGTCAATCAAGGGCGGATCGAATACGATTCGCCTTTTTTCTTTTTAATTCATTAGTTTATCGAGACAAAACTCTAATCAATATTGAATTGTGAAAAATTTTTTAATCTCTTCCATCTTCTGATTTGCTATTTGGTAGCCAAAATTAATAGCATCTTCAATAGCTTGATGAGAGAAATCAAGAACCTTATTTATTTCCCGCGTAGGCTCAATAATTAAAATTTGCGTGTCTTTAAATGGATAATCGACTCCTTCCCAAATCTTTTTTAATTCCGTATATTCTGGCATTAAATTATTAATTTGCTCTTCAATTTTCTTAATTAGAAAATATTTTTCTAAATCTTTATTGGTCGTATTATAATTAAGCAGTTCAATAACACGATTTACAAGATCGTCGGTCGATTTTATAATTCTCGTATTTTCGTGTTCGGGACGATTGACCCAACTCTCAAGTTTTAACGGTTCATTGACAATAACCAAAATTTTTTTATAACCGCTCTTCATAACCGGATAAAGGGGTAGATTATATCGCAAACTGCCGTCTCCTAGTTTACCTAAGTGCGTTTGCGGTAAAGAAAAAACACCGGGAATCGCCGACGTCGCCAAAAGACACTCAATTAAGTCGTCACGATTTTTGAAATTATCAAAAATAATTGTTTCATTATTTTCTAATCTGATTGCAGTGATAAAAAGCTGGCCGTTAATTCGCTGTAGGGTTTTAAAAACTTCATCATTAACCTCGCGCTGAAATAATTTTTTTAACTGATCCGTGGAATAAAGCGAACCATCTTTAATCGGCGAAATGCCGTTAAATAATAAAATGTCGCTGCGTTTCAAATTAAGCCAAATACTCAAAAGACGATTAATATTTTTAGTAATAGCCATGACACTATTAATTCCTCCGACCGAAGTACCGGAAGCAGCGACAAACCATTTATCTTGATTATAAAATGCGTCATAAATCGCTTTTAAAACTCCCACGCCAAAAGCCCCTTTCGCTCCTCCGCCCTCCCAAGCTAAAGCCACACCGTTTTTATTGTATTGATTATTATTCATATTAACTATTATTATGCCATATTTAACGCATCCTGCTAAGATAATAAATGGCAATGCCGCTAGCTACCGAGACGTTAAGCGATTCCTTTTTACCATTCATCGGAATCTCTAAAATCGCATCCGATCGCTTTAATAAACTCTTAGCCACCCCAGATTTTTCATTGCCAACGATCAAAACCAACGGAAATTTTGGTTTATGATTAAAAAGGGTTTTGCTTTTTTGATTTTTTTCTAAGCTGACTATGCCAAATCCTTGTTTTTTAAGAATTCCAATCAAACGCCAAGCTTGATTCTGGTATTCCCATGGTATATTTTTTTCTGCGCCTAACGCCACTTTAGAAATTTTTTCATTGTGCTTTTGCGGTGTGCCGGTGATGCCACAAAGATAAATTTTATCTACGCCGGCGCCATCAGCTATTCGAAAAATTGAGCCTACATTAAACAAACTGCGAATATTATCGCAAACTACATAGAATCTTTTATCAACAAATTTAGGCATAGAAAAAAAATAATAATTGGCCCACGGTTAGCCTAAAATATGATTGATTATTTTTGAGGCGTGATTTTTCAAATAAATAAATTTTAGCACTTTTGTGTTCTTTATTTTTTCTTTTTTGATATAAGAAATAATCTCTAATAATATCTCTGGCAGATCTTTTCGACTGTGTCGACCCAAAATAATAGTCGTTGGTCCGGGCACATCTTTCGGTTCTATTAAAGCCATAGATTGTGTAAAATTTCTATGCAGTAATTTATTGTCCGCGGCATTTCGGCCAATCACTAAAATATTATTTTTAAATTTAAAAACGCGACCCGCCTTTAGTAAATTAATCTCTTTTCGGCCAATATTTTCCTGAAAATCTAAAAGTAATTTTAATTTTTGTCCGTATTCTTTATTGGTCAACAAGCATCCGCCGGCAGGTGTTGGGAAATTCTTAACGCCATATTTTTCGGCTAAAGCAAATTGTCTTGCCCGCGAACGCCCTGAAATTCCTTCTAGTTTTGCTCGGTTAATCAGACCGCCTTTCTCCAATTCGCTGGCTTCTAACAAACGAGCGGAGAGCGGGCGGATTAATAATCCTTTCAATCCTGCTTCTTTTTCAATTAAATCTAAGGCTTGTCGATTTTGCGACATCGGCCTTTCTCCCAAGACTTCACCGGTTGCCACTCCGTCGAACTTCTCCTTACGCATAATTTGCGCCGCTTTCTTAAGCATTAAAAGATGGCAATCAATACAGGGATTTAAAGCGCTGCCGTAACCGTATCGCGGATTTTTAACAATATCCAACTGGTTTTTAGAGATATCTTCTTCGCGAAATTTTAATTTCAAAGATGCGGCCATCTTTTTGGATATTTGACTAGAAAAAAAATAACTTTTAAAAAACAAAGCGACTATTTGAACGCCCTGTTCTTCCAATAATTTAGCCGCTAGTATTGAATCTAATCCTCCGGAAAAAAGCAATAAAATTCTAGGTCGGTGAGATCTCATTGGATATTTAAATATTTACTCGTGAATATCCATAAAATCAAACCCCAGACTAATGATAAAATAAAAATTAATCGCCCATCTTTTTCCATACCCGGTTCATTCTTGATAACTAAACCGAAGATTAAACCGCCAAAAATCGGATTAATAATTGCCAATAAATATCCCAGATTAATCAATTTTTTTGTAAAAATCAAAAACTTATCTGGGATCTCGTTTGTTTCTCGAAACATATCTATTTTTTATGATAAAAGATAAACTTCGTCTCCGGGTTCTACCGTTTGATCAACCTTGAAACCAACTTGCATTCCAGCATCAGCCTCTTCTATTTGATTATGTTCAACTTGTATAGATAAAACAATTTGATCAAAATCTGTCGTTGATCCCTTAATTTTAACGTTGTCTCCGGTCCTGATTTTGTCGGAAACATCCAAAACAGCCACCATAATTTTTGGAAAATAACGGCTGATTTTCCCTACTAATTTTTGTTCCATGGCGTTAAATCTATATTAATTAAATTAAACATTATTATCAAGCGAGCGAGCGAAATGAAAAACGAAATTTTTCATTTTCGAGCGAGTGCGGATAACACGGGGTTAAATACCCCTTAAATAACATATCTGCCTCGAGGTTGATCGCCGATAATCATTCCGTGATCTAAAGTAATCACTCTTTTCTTTAATATATTAACAATTTCTCGGTTATGAGTGACCAATAAAACTGTCGTGCCAAATTCATTAATTTTCTCCAATAGTTCAATAATGTCTCGCGCATTGATTGAATCAAGGTTGCCGGTCGGTTCGTCGGCGATTAAAATCTTAGGTTTATGGGCCAAAGAGCGCGCAATAACTATTCGTTGCTGTTCGCCTGCTGAAAGTTGAGACGGCCAATGATTAGCTTTATTCTCTAGTCCAACAATTTTTAGAAGCTGCGGCACCGCTGATTTTATTTTTTTTGAAGTTGCACCGACCACCTCCAGAGCAAAGGCAATATTTTCATATACCGTCTTTTTCGGTAATAATTTGAAGTCTTGGAAAACAACGCCAATCTGGCGACGCAGGGCCGGCACTTCGTTGGGCCTGATATCGGATATATCCCAATCACCAATAATTACTCGGCCATTTGTTATTTTCTCTTCGCCGATTAATATTTTGATTATCGTGCTCTTGCCCGCGCCGGAACGACCAATAATAGAAACGAATTCGCCCGGCCGAATATAAAAATTTATATTGCGCAGAGCATATGTTAATGGCGAATAAAATTTCGTGACATTTACAAATTTAATCATAGTTTTGTTTAAAATAAGATAGAAAGCCAGCGGTCGGAATCGAACCGACGACCTTCGCTTTACGAAAGCGCTGCTCTACCAACTGAGCTACGCTGGCGCCCTTAAAAGCGGGGTACGAGAATCGAACTCGCATCTCATCCTTGGGAAGGATGCATAATACCACTATACTAACCCCGCCTTATTGAAAAAAAATACTAACTTAATTATACTTGCTTCGCTCCGTGAAATTGGCTCGCTATGGAATCAGGCAAAAATTCTTTTTGTCTGTTCCTCCACTCACCAATTATAGTATAATATTTTTTAAAAAAACTAAAGCCGAGACTCTTTCTTTTCTTCTTTCTTTTCTGAAATTACCATTAAACTTTGTGGCTTAGAGACTTCTTGTTTCGCAGGTGGCGTTTCTGCCGGATTAACCGGTTGAGGGGTCTCCTGTTTTTCTATTGTTTTAACCGCTGATTTATTTAGTTTCTGGCTTGCTCTTTTGTCGGCCTTTTCTTTAAGAATCTTTTCCTTCTCTTTTTCTTCTATTTTTTTTCGGCCGTGCTCTAGCGTAAGCCAATGTTTGCTGTTTTCCTCTATAACATTGAGTTGTTTTGAGAACCTAGTCTTCTGCCAAAACATCAATCGATCGACCAATAAATTTCCGCTTAGATGGTCTATTTCGTGCTGGATAGCTCTCGCCAAAAAATGATCAGATTTTATTTTAATTCTTTGTCCGTCTTCTAATTGATAAAATTCTAATTCAATAGTCCTGGGTCTAGAAATTTTTATGTTTAATCCTGGTAAACTCAAACATCCTTCCTCCATTCTTTCGCGCTGCCAACTTATCTTTAATATCTTGGGGTTGATCAAAACCATCGGTCCATCGCCAATATCTAAAACGATTAATTTTAACAAAACGCCGACCTGGTTAGCCGCCAAACCGCAGCCATTATTTTTATACATTGTATAAAGCATATTTTTTGCCAATCTGCGAATATCATCATTAATCTCTTTGACTGATTTTGCTTTATCGCGTAATGTCGGATCGCCATATTTCCTAACGACTAATTGTTCCGGCGACCCGTCGCCCGATAAAGATTCCCGCAAGGGTAAAAAATTTTTCGTTGATTCGATCATTTGAGTTTTTTCAATTTGTCTAAGAGGCGGATATAAACTTAAAACGATTGCCGTTGCTAACGCATAAAGCCCAGTAATAACTAAAAATAAATTATAAAAATCAAAATAACTGGCGATTAAACCGCCAATCCCGGCTGCTGCCGCTTGGCCAAGCTCAATGACGGTTGAATGAAAAGCAATTTGGGAAGCTTGCCTGCGCGGATCCAGATGTTTAACAAACATACCATACCAGGTGGGATATTGAACAGCCGCGCCAACTCCGAACAAAAACTCAATTAAATAAAGGTGCCACGGGTAACGACAAAATAAATACAAAACAATTGCCCCTATGCATAGAAAACTGCCTAACACAAACCATCTTAAATTGCGTTTGTCGCTTGGGTCGGTATCTAAATAATCAGCAATAAATATCTGGACGATAGCCTTAGTTCCCAAATAAATTGCTCCGGCCACGCCGATAACCAATAAAGTACCACCAATAATATTCTGGTTGACAAAAATAGCGAAGATCGGCGTCATTAAACCCCAGCCGAACCACATAGAAAAATCTGTCCAAATGAGTATTTTAATAATTTTATTCATAATAGTCGTTATTGTCCGTCAAATTTATCTTATTTTATCCTATTATGAGCTAGTTGTCAAAAATTGCTAAAATATGATAAAATAAAGAGTATTAACTCTGTGTTATCTGCGCTTACTCGGAAATAAAAATTTCATTTTCATTTCGCTCGCGCGCTTGATAATAAACCCATTATGAAAAATAAAATGCCTGTAAAATTTACTATGGTTTTTTTAATCTTAGCGAGCTTGTTATTTATTAATAACGAGCGAGCCTTGGGACAAAACCAGCCGTTGAATAAAGAGACAATTATCTATTTTTTCTGGCAAGATGGATGTCCGTATTGCGCCAAAACAAAAGAATTCCTGCCGAAGCTTGAGAGCAAATACCCTAATATCAAAATTAAGGCGTTTGAAATATCTTCTAATAACGATAATTTAAAAGCAATGCAAACCATGGAAGCGGCCTATGGCGCTACTTCTCGCGGTGTTCCTGAATTCTTTATCGGCGATAAATATTATCAAGGATTTGAAAGTGAAGAAACCGACGGCTTAGCGATTGAACAGATGGTAAAAAATTGTCTTGCTAAATCCTGTCCTGACCCATCCGACAAAACGATTGATTACGTTAATAGATTGAACCGGCAAAGTAAATTCGCCGGTCCCTATCTGGCGGGTTTAATTATATTAATTGCTTTAATAATTGTAATCGGAGTGACGTCCGCTATTCTAAAAAACAAGGGACAAAGAGAACAATAATTCTGAAAGAACCAATCAAATCAAATAAGGGGCGTTAAGCCCCATGTTATCTGCGCTCGCTCGTTTGATATATAGAGAGCATTAAGCCCCTGTATTTTATTATAGACTAGGCTAACTTAAAATTATTTATCACCAAACCGAATTTATATCCTAAATATTCAGCTGCTTTTCGGCAATAGACCATTCTCTCCGTAAATATTTCAAAATATTCTATAACGGGAATAATCTTTGTTTCTAATTTGATGATTAAGGTAATCATCTTTTTTGTTTTATCAATTTTTAACTTGGTTTCCGTAACAGCGAAATTAACACGATCATGAATATCATTATTTAAACATTTTATATTTTCTTTCCTAACCCTTGAACGATGAACGTCCGATTTATCCGCGATAACCAGAATAGAAGCCACACTACTGTTTAATTTCATTTCTTCTTTGTCGTGATTGGCGATCGCCTGGCAAATAATAGCCACCTCTTCCGGCGTCATTCTATTCTGAAATATCTGATGAAACAAAAGAGCGCCCCAATAATGATGTTGTAATCTGCCTAAAAAATTTCCCATATCATGACAGAAGCCGGCGATAGCCACCAATTCCTGCTCTTCTTTCGTTAGATTCATTTCTTTGGCGATATTTCTTGCTCGATCACTAACCAGGTTAATGTGACGAAAACCGTGCTCTGTGTATTCCAGCGCCTTTAAAGAGCTCTCTGACTGGCTAATAAACTCTAGAACCTGCGGATCTTTTTTTATTTCAGAAAATCCAATCATATATTTTATTTAAATAAATTATTATTTGGTAGCGCCTAAGGGAGTCGAACCCTTGTTGCCAGGTTGAAAACCTGGAGTCCTAACCGTTAGACGAAGGCGCCAAATTTTGACTTTCTAATTATATCAAAAAATATAATCTTAGACAAGTAAACCCCCACACCATTTTTATCATGACCGTGCCAATATAACAGTTAGAAACTAAGTCGACTTCGTCTTTCGTTGACGCTATTAGTTCGGTCATTTTTGAGATTGGTGTGGGGGTAAAATTTTAATATTTGCCTTTTGTGAAAATCTTGCTATAATTGGTAGCGAGGAGGTCAAATAAATCCGCCGGCTGGCGGATTTGATTTGACTCTGAACGCCCCAATTTCACGAGCGCAGCGAGTATATAATAATTGAATATTTTCGGGGTATAGCGAAGTGGTATCGCGCACGGTTCGGGACCGTGAGGCCCTGGGTTCGAATCCCAGTACCCCGACCAATCAATATAATAAATTTAATATAAATTTTATGGAAGGAAACAAAACAGTTGCGGCAAAAATGACTCCGCGAGATTTTTTTATGCATCTTCTGGGTTTTGCCACTTTATATGCTGCCATTGTCAGTTTTTTAACTTTGACTTTTCAATACATCAACGTTCTCTTCCCTGATAAACTGGATTTCTATTACACGGGAATTTTAAATCAAATCCGCTGGTCATCTTCAACGCTATTCGTCGTTTTTGCCGTTTTCTTGCTAATCAATTGGCTTCTGGAAAAAGATTTTGCCAAAATCCCAAGCAAACGAGATTTAAAATTTAGAAAATGGTTGACTTACTTCACTTTATTTATCGCCGCCATCACTATTATCATTGATTTAGTTACTTTAATTTATAATTTTTACAGCGGCGAACTTTCAACCAGATTTTTGTTAAAAGTTTTAGCTGTTCTAATTATAGCGGTTGGCGTTTTTAGCTATTATTTCTGGGACCTAAGAAGAGAATCGGAGAAAAAATACAAACTCCCGAAATATATTGCCTGGCTGTGCGTTATCATAGTTCTGGGAATTATTGTAGCCGGATTTTTTATTGTTGGCAGTCCAGCGACTCAGCGACAAAGAAGGTTTGACGATCAAAGAATCAATGACTTGCGAACACTGCAAAATGAAATAGTAAATTATTGGCAACAAAAAAATAAATTGCCTGCAGAACTGGATGATTTGCAAAACAGCATCTCTGGTTTTATTCCGCCAAAAGATCCGGAAACAAACAATATTTATGAATATAATATCAGCCAACCGTTAATTTTTGAACTGTGCGCTGTTTTCAAAACCGAAAATTCAGTTAGTAGCCAAAAATATGGCGTACCGCAATCGGCGCCTTATTATGATAGCTCCTATCAACAGAATTGGGGCCACAAGACAGGCAGATCGTGTTTCTCTAGAACAATTGATCCGGATTTATACAAAATTGATCCGAACTTATACAAAAAAGACATTAACTTAAGATAAAAAAATTTAAAAGCCCCTCATAATTATATGAGGGGCTTCTTGTTTATTCCCGGTTATACACCTTGTCGAACTTCTTGAGCCGCCTGGCGATTTTTCGTTCCATGGTAATGCCGAGAAATTTTTCTAGCGCGGTCGGTGGTTCGACCACGGAGTCAACGGCCGGAAAATCACCGCCAAAACCGCTCTTCATATATATGGGAGGAACTTCGATGACTGGCCCCGGCAAATCAGGACTGGTGGTTTCGCGGAAGGGGTAAATTTCGACACTGCCATTATCCAAACGCTCCACCTTGAATTGATACTTGTTGTAAAGTCGATCAAATTCCTGGAGCCTCTTGGCGATTTTCTGCTCCATGGTAATGCCACGGGATTTTTCCTTCGCAGTTGGCGGCTTAACCACAGGATCAACTGCTGGTCCAATCGGTCCGAACATGGACATTTTCACGATCTCGAAGGCAGGCACTTTGATGATTCTGTCTTTGCCTCCCGGATAACCAGGACAACCAGGGCAACCAGGGCAACCGGTCATAAAGGAAAAAGCAAAAATTTCAGCATCGCCATTTTCTAGGCGTTTTACCTTGAACTGGTACTTGGTTTCGGACATTCCAATCCTCCTTTTTGTTTTAAGATTTAATGAACAATCAATATAAATTATCAAAAAAATGACTTTTTGTCAACCCCGTAGAATAATTTTGAGTTCTACTAATTTCTATTTTCCGCTTTCTATTTTCTATCTAAACAATCACTCCCCCGCCCAGACAAACATTCTTGTCATAAAATACACAGAACTGACCAAGCGTTACGGCACGTTGAGATTCTTTAAAAACGATTTTTGATTTTCCTGACTTAACAGGATATAAAATCGCGCTTTCTAAAGATTGACGATAGCGAATTTTAGCTTGCGCATTAATCGCCTTATTAGGCAATACGCCGGAAATAAAATTAAACGGCGACAAAAAGACTTCTTTTTGCAAAAGCTCCTTTGATTTATTCGTTACGATTAAAATATTCTTTTTTATATTAAATCCTTTAACGAAATAAGGGCCGTTTGGCAATTTAATGCCCTTGCGTTGACCGATGGTATAAAAATGCAATCCTTGATGTTTGCCTAAAACTCGATGGTTCTCATCCACAATTAAACCCGGCTTTTGTCCGATTTCTTTTTTTAAAAATTCTGGCATTAACTTATTGTCTATAAAACAAAAATCCTGGCTTTGTTTGGTTTTAAGAAAAAATTCAAAGCCTTCTTTTTCAGCTAATTTATAAACTCTTTCTTTGGTACAATCACCCAACGGAAAAATAATACGGCTCAGCCATTTTTGCGGCAAAAAACATAAACTGTAAGTTTGATCTTTATTTTTATCTTTGGCTTTTAATAGTTCATACTTGCGCGTCTTGGGGTTCTGTTTAATTTTCGCGTAATGACCGGTGGCCACATAATCAATTTTATGTTTTTTCGCCCAATCTAAAAGTTTTTTAAACTTAAGATAACGATTGCAAATAACGCAAGGATTGGGCGTTTGCTTGCGCTTAAGCGAAGAAACAAAATAATTTATCACTTCTCGTTTAAAGTCTTTTTGAACGTCTGCGATATGATATGGCACGCCTAATTTACGGCAAATATTTTTAGCGATTCTAAAGGATTCAACCGTGCAACAAACATTTTCTCGCAAACAATTTTTTTTATCTTTCCAAACCGGCAATTTCAGAGAAACGCCGATCGGTTGCCAACCTTGTTTTTTAAGCAACAACAAGGCCATAGAAGAGTCCACTCCCCCAGACATACCAACTACAATTTTTCTTCCCTCGCCCGGCGAGGGATGTTGATATATTTTTCTTCTAGATTTATTCATGGCCGTGCATTTTTTCTTCTGTCTCTACCCATTCTTTGTGTCTGCCGGCTAAGGTTTCTTTTTCTTTCTGTAAAATTTGATGTTTCTTTTCCATATCTGAAGAAATTTCTCTTTTATTTTTTTTAAGATAATCATAAAGGGCTTCGGCTAAAGCATCGGCGGCCAAAACTGAACAATGAATTTTAATCGGCGGCAAACCGCCAAGATTATTAACAATTTTCTCTTTAGTAATTTCTAAGGCTTCTGCAACAGTCTTGCCTTTAGCCAAATCAGTAATAGCGCTGCTTGTGGCAATCGCCGCCACGCAACCGAAGGTTTCAAATTTTATATCTTTAATTATTTCTTGTTTTTTGGCGTTTTTTCCTACTTTAATATAAAGCCACATAACATCACCGCAAACCAAATTCCCAACCTTGCCAACGCCGTCCGGATCTTTCATCCGGCCATAATTGTGCGGGTTTTGAAAATGTTTCAAAACTTTTTTAGTATACATAATAGATGGTATTTAGAATTTAGAATTTAGAATTTGAAAACTAGAGAATAGAACAAACAAAGTTAAATTTTAAAAGGAGATATTTTTCTAAGATTTTCAACAATTTTCGGCAATATATTTAAAAGACGATTAATATCGCTTTCTTTGGTAAAACGGCCGAGGGTTATGCGCAAAGAGCCGTGCGCTTCTTCGGGCTTAACATTGCAAGCCAAAAGCACATGACTGGCTTCTAATCTACGAGAAGAGCATGCTGAGCCAGTGGAAACCGCAAAACCATATTGATCAAGGCGTATTAATAAGGCTTCGCCCTCAATAAAAGAAAATTGAAAATTGGCATTATTGGGCAGGCGTTTTGTCGGATGGCCGTTGAGGCGAACTTCTGGAATTATTTTTAGAACCGTTTTAATTAATTTATCGCGCAGCCTGGATTGCCTATCGCCTTCTTGTTTCATTTCTTTCAAACAAAGTTCTGTTGCCTTGGCAAAACCAACAATGGCCGGCACATTAACCGTTGAAGGCCGCTTGCCTCCCTCGTGGCCGCCACCGCACATTAAAGGCGTAATTTTAATGCCTTCACGCAGATATAAACAAGCTGCGCCCTTGGGGCCGTACATTTTATGAGAAGAAGCAGTCAGTAAATCTATATTCATTTTATTGACATCAATTGGAATTTTTCCAAAAGTTTGCGCGGCGTCCGTATGAAAATAAACATTTTTTTCGCGGCAAATTTTCCCAATCTCAACGATGGGCTCAATCGTGCCAATTTCATTATTGGCATGCATTACGGAAACCAAAATTGTATTCGGTTGAATCGCTTTTCTAATATTTTCCGGATCAACCAAACCAAATTTATCAACTCTTAACTCGGTTAATTCGAATCCCCTAGCCTTAAGCCAGCGCGCGCTATTTAATACGCAATCATGTTCAATTGAAGAAACAACAATATGATTGCCTTTGTTCTTGTTGGCCAAAACTGTGCCGCGTATAGCCAAATTATTGCTTTCAGTAGCCGAACTTGTAAAAATAATTTCTTTTGATTGAGCACCTAAGGCTCTGCTAATTATCTGCCTACTGTCTTCCAATGCTTCCTCTGCTTCTTGACCGAATGAATGCAAAGAAGCCGTATTACCAAATTTTCTGGAAAAATATGGCAGCATAAATTTTAAAACGCGCGGATCAACCGGTGTCGTAGCCGCATAGTCTAAATATATTTTTTTATTTTTTTTAAGCATACCCGGTAGTAGAAATTCGATGCTTCTTAGGATGCGATTATTTAAAGAATGCACCGTAAACAAAAATTAGTTATTTTATGAATAATGAGACCAAGTAATAAATCGAAACGGAAAACACTATCGAATTTTCACTACCTGGCGTAAATAAGTTTACTCTAAGCAACAATTAACAACCTTTTTCACTAATTCACCCAACTTACCCATAAATCCTGTTTTTTTATCATCATGTCGATTGAGCGCCAAATCGTCAATTTTTTTAATATCTTTAGTATCGACGATCTTCATATTAATTCCCCAGAACAAAGAATATAAATTATATGATTTTTCAAAAAGTTCTTGCGCCTCGTCTTTCTTGCCCATACTCAGTTGTTTCGTGCCAACCTCAAGTAAACGCATTGAAGCGGCTAATAAGTGTTTAGAGATACACCACACTTCACCTTCGTAATCTTTGATAATCTTCTTTAAAAGCTCTTTGCGCATTTCTCTCACTTCGTTGAGCAGATCAAAATATTCGCTTTTCCCTGTTTTAGCGCCAGTGAAAAAAAAATGCTCTTCAATGCTGACCAAATTCATTATCGCGATACTCAAGTCTTCGTCGGAAGAAAGATCCATTTTTTCCTGCTTTTTCATTTTATCCGCCTTTTCTATAAGCTCGTTAACATTTTTGATAAGACCATTATCCATATTGGTAAATAATTATTTTTTAGTTAGGAAATAAAAGATTATACTTAAAATCAAAAGGGCGCCTACGGGCATAACCACTTTTTGAAACGGGAAATAAGCTCGATTATTATTCTTCTTTTTCAAATAAACATACCAACCGGCCGCAACAGCGATAACAATACTGCCGCTCAAAATACCGAATAATAATTTATCCATACCGCAAAAAGTATTTAACGGATTGCCCATAATCTTTCCCCAATACAAAGGAACTAAAATAATTAAATAATAACTCAAAAAAATTAAAATTTTTCTGCCCTTAAAACGGATGTTCTTTTCGTTTAGCCAATTGACAGTCCAGACGATTAAAGAGATAGTCAACCCGCCGATCCAAACGCCGGAAATCGTGTCGTCAACTCCAAGCCAGCGCGATAATCCCAAACCAGCGCAAACCACCAAAGTACAAACCGGACAAATAATAGCTTTAGTATAATCACCAAAAAGCAAGCCGACAACAAACAGGCCTAAAAAAATATAAAATTTTCTTTTCATTATTTTTATAACTATTTAATTAAGCCATGCTTATAAAATACATCTTATCAATTTAAGAACACTTTGCAACCGCTTGGCTTAACGAAACCATAGCTTAATTATAATAAGCATTATTATAAATAATTACGATTATAAACCAAAACGTTTACCTAAAAAGCTTTTTAAGTCTTTCAAATTATCGTCTGTCAATTTTATTGACCCACCGAAATCATCCTTTATCTCCAGCCCCGGCGCGCCGCCCACTTCTGCCTCGACGGCGACAGGACAGTTCGAACAATTAGCGCAAAATTCATAAATTTTGCCCAACTTTCTAACATTTTCCATAATTTTATTATTTACCCCGTTAAATCCATCAAAGATGGAATCCCGACATAGTCAAGATTATTTAACGGCGAGGGTTCATCCAGTTAAATCCCATAGGACGGGAGTCCCAACTCACAATCGGGATTATTTAACAGGGTGAATTATTATTAATTATTGACCTTTATAAAATTTTAGCCTTAAAGGACTTAAAAATATCCGATGAAAGTATATTTTTTTCGGATATCTTCTTGTGATCATAATAAACATCAAATAAGTTGGGCGCTTTAAATTCTACGTCTTGCACCCCACTTAATCTTTTCAGTTCGCTGCTGATTAAAAAAGCATGCCCGGAGCAAGGAATGTCAACTTCTATCGTCATCTTTGAGTAATTAATATTTTCAGTTTTTGCCAATGCATTTCTCAAAAAATAATTAAATTTTAAATTTGCCGCGTAAGGAAAAACCGCATATACCAAGAATAAATTAATTAAAATGCTGGTGCCATATAAAGTCGCCAAATATTTCCAACTGGCCATTAAGCCGCTTAAAGATAAAATCTGCTTTCTCTTAAGATATATTAAAGCCGCTAAAGTAGTTAAAACCAAGGACACAATAATTAACGAATAAAAAAATAAATAATTGGTCAATAAGCTTTTTAAAATTGCCGAGAATGCCGTTATTCCAAGGGTGGTGAAAATAATAAAAAGCAAACAACCGCTATGCGGCAAGAGAGCATAGAATAAACCCGCCCCTATCCCCGTCCGAAAAACCTTAGTCTTACAACACGGTGAAGTATTTATATGTATTTTATCGTTATTCATTGAAAATTATTTAAATTAAACAAAGAATTTCCTTAATAATTCTAAATATTTATTTATCTCTTTCTGGTTAATTTTATAAAAGACGTAAGTTCCTTTTTTCCGCGACACCAATAAATTATGGGCTTGCAATATTTTTAAATGGTGCGAGATAAGGTTTTGTGGCATATCCAGGTTTTGCCAAATTTCACAGACACAACGACGATCGGAACGAAGCGTACAAAGAATACGCAAACGACTTTCATCAGAAATAATCTTCAAAAAATCAGCCAACTGTTTAAAATCATTATGCGCTAATTTATTTTTGCAACACTGGCAATGATATTTCATACTTATAATTAATGACTTATAGATATATCAACCACGATTGATATATTAACATTGATAATTTATAGTGTCAATTCTATATGGGGACAACTTCGACTTGCCGGCTCTCCTGATATATAAGATTCGCGAAATTTTGATACTTTTAAATTCGTGCTATAATAATACCTATGAAAATAATACTTGGTTCATCTTCGGAAATCAGAAAAAAGATTCTTGCGTCTCTCGGTTATAAATTTGAAGTAATCAAGCCGGAGATTAATGAAAAAGAAATCCGATTTAAAAATCCGGAAAAATTAGTCTTAGAAATTGCCAAAGCCAAAGCAGAGGCAATTAAAAATAAAATTTCTGGACCAGCGATTATTATTACTTCTGACCAGGTTGTCTTATTCAACAATCAAATCAGAGAAAAACCTCAATCAATCGCGGAAGCCAGAGAAATGATTAAAACCGCCCATCTCTACCCAAACAAAACAATTACCTCGGTAGTTGTCACCGACACACAAAATAATATTCAAATTAGTGAGGTTGACATAGCGTCGGCTAGATGCGAACGCATACCCGAAGAAATTATCGAGGCTTATTTAGCAATTGGCGAACCGCTTTATATGGCCGGTGGTTTTGATATTGAGCATCCCTTACTAACGCCGTATATCAAAATTATATTTGGCGAACAGGAAAGCATTCTTGGTTTGCCCAAAACTTTAACGCAAAAATTATTAAAAGAAACTTTAAAAAGGGCTAAATAACCCGTATTTAAAGCAATATATTGACTTTTTGCTTATTTTCTGCTATCATAAATCATATAAACTAGCTCTTTAATAAAGGGTATCAAACCTGTGTTTGTTTCGCTCGCTCGGAAAAGCAAATAAATTTACTTTTCTCTTGCTTGCTCACAAATAAATTTTAGGAGGAATATAAAATGAAATCCCTGAAAAAGATTTTCTGGACGGGTCTGATTACTGTATTCGTGATCTGGATCTTTGTTTCGATGGGCAAACTAATTTACAACTTGTTAGCCCCATTGAGAGACCTGATACACCTGATATCCAAACATCCCATACCTGGACTGGAATTTGTTCTGGGAATTGTCGCTATTATTCTTCTTGGCCTTGTTGTCACTCATATCAAGCTACCGACCTCAAAAATACCCATCATTTCCAAAATCTCCTGGCTGATTCATAGTATCAAAAATGCCGGGAGCAGGTTGGAGGCAGGAAAAATAGTAGCAGTACAGGTCAAATTCTCAAACAATCTTTCAGTCCTTGGTTTCACTTCTGGGAAATCGCTGATTATTGATGGCAAAAAAATGATTGTCGTTTTATTGCCCTCGACACCTAACCCAGTCACGGGTTATGTATTTACCGTGCCAGAAGATCAGATCACCTATCTGCCCGACCTAAGCAAGGCCGTGCTAAAAATTATCGTTACCGGCGGCCTAATCAACGACGACGAACAGTAAACAAAAAGGACTGCTTCAACAAAGAAGCAGTCCTTTTCTAAATATACAAAAATGTCTATTATCAAGCGAGCGAGAGAAATGAGAAACGAAGTTTTTTGTTTCCGAGCGAGCGCGGATATCACGGAGTATTATCAAGCGAGTGAGGGAAGAGTAAACTTATTTACTCTTCCGAGCGAGCGCGGATAACAAAAAGTTTAATACCTTTTATTTCCTTATCTTGTTTATCATCAAAGTAGTCTTAATCACTGTATCTGGATTGAGCGAAATAGAATCAATACCTTCTTTAACCAAGAACGCAGCAAAGTCCGGAAAATCGCTTGGCGCCTGACCGCAAATACCCACTTTGCGTTTATTGGCTTTAGCGACCCTAATAACCTGCCTTAATAAAGTTTTTACAGCCTCATTGCGTTCGTTATAAATATGAGCAACCAAAGAAGAGTCTCGATCAACGCCCAAAGTCAATTGAGTCAAGTCGTTAGAACCGATTGAAAAACCATCGAATATTTTACAGAATTCTTCGGCCAAGATTACATTAGATGGTATTTCGCACATTACATAAACTTTAAGCGGCTTTAAACCCTTAATCACTTTTCCTTGATAAAGACCATATTTCTCCATCGTTGCTAACACTTTTTTACCTTCTTCTACGGTGCGACAAAACGGCACCATAACCGTTAAATTATCCAGGCCATAAATCTCTCGGACTTTTTTAATCGCTTTACATTCTAAAGCAAAGCACGGTTCAAATTTAGGATCGTAATAACGGGAAGCGCCGCGCCAGCCAATCATCGGGTTGCTTTCTTGGGGTTCGAATCCGCGGCCGCCGATTAAATTGGCATATTCGTTCGTCTTAAAATCTGAAAAGCGCAGAATTACTTCTTTGGGATAAAAAGCCGCGGCGATTCGAGCAATGCCGTCAGCCAAACGATCAACATAAAAATCTACTTTATTTTTATAGCCAATAGTCAATTCGTCAATTTTCTTTTTAACATTCTTGTCTTTTAAATTTTTGTAATTCAATAAAGCCCAAGGATGAATTTTAATATAATTGTTAATGATAAACTCTTCTCTGGCTAAACCTACACCGTCATTCGGAATAAACGAAAATCCAAATGCTTGTTCCGGCTCACCAACGTTCATCATAATTTTAGTTCCTGGCCTTTTTATCTTGCCTATATTGGTTTTTATAATCTTGTATGGCACCAACCCTTCGTAAATATATCCCTTCTCGCCCTCCGCGCAACTAACCGTAATCTTGGATTTATTTTTAATATTTTCCGTTGAATTCTCCGTACCAACCACGCAAGGCACACCCAATTCTCGGCTAACAATGGCCGCATGGCAAGTGCGTCCGCCTGAATTAGTTACAATGGCGCTCGCCATCTTCATAATTGGTTCCCAATCCGGATCTGTCATTTTAGTAACCAAAACTTCGCCTTTCTTAAATTCGTTAATCTGCTCTACTTTTTTAATGATATGGGACATGCCTTGGCCTATTTTAGAACCTACACTCACGCCCTCAACTAATAATTTTTTCTTTCCTGTCGAAATCTTATATTCTTCTAAAATATTAATATTTCTCTGCGATTTAACCGTTTCCGGTCTCGCTTGAACAATATATAAAAGATTGGTTTGACCGTCTTTAGCCCATTCAATATCCATCGGTCTTTTATAATGTTTTTCAATAATCACCGACCAACGAGCCAAGACCAAAACTTCTTTATCCGTGAGAGCGAATCGAAGTTGGTCATTAACGGGTACTTTAATGTTTTTAGTGGGCACGCGCGGGTTATTAGAATAAATTAGCTTCCACTCTTTAGTACCCAGGCGACGACTAATAATTGCCTTATAGCCTTTGAGCAAGGTTGGTTCGAAAACATAATATTCGTCTGGAGTTACACGGCCCTTAACAATATTCTCTCCCAAGCCATAACTGGAGTCAATTAGAGTTGCATCCGCGAAACCTGACTCCGTGTCGCAAGAAAACATTACACCAGAGCAAGCCAAATCAGAGCGAACCATTTTTTGTACACCCACCGATAAAGCGATCTTAAGATGATCGAAACCCTGATCAACACGATAAGAAATTGCTCGATTGGTAAACAAAGAAGCAATGCAGTTTTTAACTGCTTTTAAAATTTCTTTATCGCTGTGAACGTTCAGATAAGACTCTTGTTGTCCGGCGAATGAGGCAGTTGGTAAATCTTCAGCGGTAGCCGATGACCTGACAGCCGTATCAACAAATTTAACATTGTATTGCTTACTAAGCTTGTGATAAGAATCTAAAATTTCTTTTTTTAATTCGGAAGGAAATTCCGCCCCTATAATCGCCTTTCTGACTAATTGCCCTCTTCGAGCTAAATCGCGAAGATTGTGAGTGTCTAAACCCTTTAAAATTTCTTTAATTTTCTTCTTGATGCCTGTTTTTTCTAAAAAATACCAATAAGCGTAAGAAGTTGTAGCAAAACCATTGGGAATCCTGACTCCCTTGGGCGTTAAGAACCTATACATTTCACCCAGTGAAGCATTTTTCCCGCCCACGTCCGGGACGTTTTTAATTGATAGCTCTTCAAACCACAAAACAAATTTCTTGTTCATATTTTTTATTAAAAATATTAAATATTAAGTTTTTCCATTAATTTTTCAACGCCTGAAATAGTCCATTTTCTACCTAACAAAGACATAATAATACCAACCAGTGAAACAATAAAACAAATAACTCCACCAATAAATCCGATAATCAAACCGATGAAAGGAATAATAAAAATAATAAACATTAAAATTTCTATCATAAAAATAAATAGACCTTGGCGCGCATGATGCTTGATGTAATCGCTTTTAAGATGTAAAATCAACGGCACCATGGACAATACGCCTAAATAAGAAATAGCTGCCCAGAAAATTTCCACACCACTGGGTTTCTTGTATTCTTGATTAAGATTCTTTTTTTCGCCTTCCATAGTTTTAATTTTTATTTTTAAAATGTTTATATATATTATACCATATTTCTAATTATATATGGTTTTAACCCTAGGGCAAGCCTCGTGTTCACCCTCCTGCCAACTGACGGATCGCCATTGAAGCGCAGCAGGCCGCGGAGTATTTTAACCCTGTGTTATCAGCGTTCGCTCAAAAAAGCAAATTTATTTGCCTTTCACTCGATCTCTTGATAATAAAGGGCATTAACCCTGTGTTATCTTCGCTTGCTCGGAAATGAAAATTTCACTCGCTCACTTGATAATAAAAAACTATAAATTATCCCCAAGAAAAGCCTTGACCCCGTTAGAGATTCATTCGAGACCATCTTTTGCCGCCCAGCTAAGGCGAAGCCGCCTTACGGCTCTTATCAATTTCCTAAGTATATTTAATCTTAAATCTCTAACTGGGGTTGACAAAATCCGAATTTTTTGATATGGTATATATTGTCCAAATGAAAACATTTATAATGCACATTAAAAAGGAGGAAATATATGTCGCCGTAGAAGAAACCAATTTTCTCCAAATGAAAAAGATACAGCCGGCACGATCAATCAAACCACCTTCGGCCAATTCAGGCCAACCTGCGACGCCTACTATATGGAGGATCTCGCGATGCATCCACCCTAACAACCAACTGAAACATATCTTTCAATCACTCAAAAAAAAACGCCGTGTGTTCAAGACCCCTTCGATAATCGAAGGGGTCTTTTTTAATTCCCATAGATCCGATTACTAACAAAATTTATTCTAACTGCAAATAAAGGGTGTTAACCCTGTGTTATCCACGCTCGTTCGCCCGCCTAAATTTTTCAAAAAAACTTTGGCGGGTCTCGCTCGCTTGATAATAAAAATGCGCTGTAACTTTTTAGTTACAGCGCATTATTTTGTTGAAATTAGCCTTCCAGACCAAACAACTTTGGCTTCACCAAGGTTGTCCGGGAATTCACGATTCCACGCGGAGTACGTTCGAAAACGAGATTGTTCCCGCTCTCGTCGATCCTGATCCGAATTTCGTCGCCGACCATGATTTCCTTAGATGCCGTGAGATTGCACAGCGAGATGAAAACCTTGTTTTCCATCAAACCGGCAATGTCTCGGGCGCCGTATTCCGTAGTTTTGGCGCGACCCAAAATATAATCCTTGGCCTCGAATTTGATCACAATCGGAAAATCCTTCGTGAACCTATTCTGGATTTTGGTCATCTCCACATCCACGATTCCGGAAAGTTCAACGGAAGTCAAAGGCTCAAAGACGATAATTGCGTCATTGCGCCGCAACCGACCGATCAATTCCGCAGAGAAAAATCTTTTCATTTCACCGTAGACTGTGTCGTAGATTTCCCCCGAAATTTCCTCGTGCGATTTCGCTTCCGGCGACACAAAACCAATCCTCTTGACGCCGTACGATTTGGAAATCTCGCGGCTGCCGATGTTGCCGGTAAAAATGATCAGAGAATTGTTGAAATGGGTGATGTCCAGACCGTTGCCCATTCGAAGTTCCCCGTGATCGATGATCCCCAAAAGAATCTTGAATAAGGCCGGCGCTGCTTTTTCGACCTCGTCGAAAAGCACAACCGACAGAATGGGCCACCGCTTGTACGCCAATCTCTTGTAATTTTCCGCTTCCGCCTGTAAGAGCATCGACTGTATTTTCCGCTGTTGTAGGTCCTCTATTCGTCTTGCCTCATCCATCCGTTGCGATATTTCCAGGAGCTTCGGCTCGATCAGTTTTGCCAAATACGGAGCGTCGATCGTTTCCTGCGACAATACCGGCAACTGATCTCCTCCGGATTGATTGAAACCCACATACCCCGGAGGCGAACCGATTAGTTTGGAAATTTCGTGATCCTCTTGAAACTCGGCGCAGTTGATGGTGGTCAGACCGAGAGGGCTGCCCGTGACAACTCGCGCTATTTCTTCCGCCAGCAAGGTTTTGCCCACGCCGGTCGGTCCCAGGAACATGAATGTGCCGAGAGGCCGATGACCCCTGTCGTCATACGGACGAATACCAGAAAACATTCGGTTGAATATCTTCAGTGCCTGCTTAACAGCTCGATCTTGGCCAACCAGAGATTTACGAATAATCGTTTCGACCTGGTCGATTTCCACCGGTCGCCGACTAAGATCCATAGGTGTCCAAATTTTTGAAGGCATTTTATACCCTCCTTTTCTTTTCGCCATTCGCCTTCGCCAGCTGGCGAATCGCGAAGGCTTATTAATTTTAAAGATCTAATTTCTATTATTTACCCCATTAGAAATTTGACAAAAAGCGATATGGCAATTATAGACGGCATTCTTTCCCAAAAATTGTTTTGTCAATAAACCTGTTTCGACAAATTTCTAATGGGGTTTACTACATTTATTTATTTTGGCAGATTTTTTATATTTTGTCCAGTTGATAAAAACCCTAAGTACTTCATTAAAAATTTAAAAGCGGCTGACGAAAATCAGCCGCTTTTAAAACAAAATTGACTCTCGATATTCTATTTTATTTCGTATTTCAAGGTTACATTAGCGGTTATCTCTTGAGAACCTGGCTCGATGGTAGGCGCAGCAGATTCCATTTTTGCTCCACCCCCTATACCACCGCCATAATTATCATACATTCTCGGCATCGGCACATAACTGCTTTCATCGATTGAAAGGAGCCGACCTAACTTGAAACCGCCGGCTGTTGCGATGGATTCGGCTTTTTGCTTAGCTTTCTTAATTGCTTCAGCTCGGGCTTGATTTTGAAAAACGGTCGGATCGTCTACGGCAAACGATAATTGGGAAATCGTGTTAGCGCCATTTTTAATAATACCAGCCATAATATCACCGATCTTGTCGAAGTCCCTAATTTTTATTAATACTGTTTGGGTAATATTATAACCGACGATATCGGGCGGTGGACAAGGTTTTACGCTGCTTTCAGGATGAGAACAATCGTAGTATTGATAACGCGGATCAAGATTGTAATTCTGGGTATTGATATCTTTCGCTTTAACGCCAGTATCTTTCAAAAAATTAATAATTTTGTTTACCTTCTGGCTGTTTTCTTTTTGCAAATCGGCAACTTGCTTTCCGCCCTGTGTAATCACGCCGAAAGTAACCTCGGCAACATCGGGAATAGCTATCGTTTTACCATCGCCGGCAACCATAAAACTTCGGAAAGAAGAAGGTTGAATTGATTGGCCGTAATAGACAACATACACAATTGCAGTAATCGACAATATCACAATGGAAGCGATAATAGCCAAACCTAAATAATTCTTGATTTTATTGTCCATAGATTTATCTTTTAATTTTATTAATAATATAAATTATACTCGTTTCACTCGTGAAATTGTTTCGCTCGGAGTCAAATCAAAAGAAGACTTTTGTTTGACGTCCTCGCTCATCAATTATAGCATAATTATTTGACTGGGGAAAGCTTGTTTTAAATGAAAAGCGCTCAAACCATTATGGTTTGAGCGCTAAAACACGAAAAGAAGCGCGAATTAAAACGTTGACGGTTGAACGTAAAGTAGAAGGTATAAACAGACTGTTCTTGCTCTTTGACCTTGCCCGATTTTGATAAATTCACCGTAACCGATTACCGTTTTTCCGTTTAATAGAATAAGGTCTTTTTTGTTGACCTTGTTACCAATAATGATAATTTTGGTCTTGGGGGTGATAGTGCCTGAAAATTCTGGATTTTTTACCTGATCCTTTGGACTTGGCTTAATGAACACGTCTAGTTTGCCATCGCTTTGCGGCTGGAGATAAATCTCCCCTCCTATCTTCACCTCGAAAAGATTCTTGGCCTCGCAGAAATCGGACAGGGATAGAAGCATCACGGAAGCAACCGTCAAAATCAGCCAAATACGCTTCATTTCTTTCTCCTTTTTTAAGTTAATAATTTCGTTTTTAAAAGAACAAAACACAACTAAACATAAGTCGAATAAAATTATAACATATTATATTTTTCTGTCAAGGAAATAACTTAAAAATTTAATAAAGCTGTGGAAAAGCCTTTTAGATAAAGGGTATTTAGCCATGTGTTTATTTCGCTCGCTCGGAAATGAAAATGAAATTTTCATTTCACTCGCTTACTCACAAATAAAAATAGAAAATTAATCATACAGTAACGCTATTTTTCGACAATAAAAACTAGCTCGGTTTTGAAAAGTATTTTATCAATTTTCCATTTTTTTCCTTTTATCAAATTGAGGAAAGTTTTTTCGTAATTATCAATCATACCCTTGCCCCGCCCCGAAAGACTGAAAATCGGGAAACTTACTACAATATAATTAACCTTTAAATCTTCCAATAATTTAAGGCTGGTTCCTTTTCGTTGCTGTTCCAAACAAGGAATTGATTTAAACAAAAAAGCGAGGTCGGCTTGTTCTTTCGGTGGTTCAGAAATAATATCTTGCCACTTCGCCTGACCAGAAAAACGGATTAATTGAAAAAATTTATTCAAAAATTCTATTTCTTTTTCGTCGATATCATAAGCAAAATATCTGACATTTCCGCCCAAGGCCATCCAAGAAACGGTTAAAGGATTAAGCCCGCAAGCCAAATCTAAAATAGAAGAGGGTTGTCCGGTAATTTGAAAAATTTGCTGATAAAAATTCTCCAAAATTGGCAATCTTTCCTTTGTGGATGAATGTATTTTTAAAATATCCTCGTAAATTTGCCTTATATTTTCATTTCCGCAATAAGCCTCCTTTAAACGTCTGTATAATTTGTCAAAATCTATTTTATTCTCATAAGCGCCGTAAATCTGGTGAAGTTTATTTTTAACAGCCTTGATAACTGATTTTGAGTCCTTGTTTTTTTTAATCTCAATTTCCGCCAAGCGCCGCACCATCACCGGCGAGATTGATCTATAATTCTTAGAATTAAGTACGCTGTTAATTATTTCTTCTAAATTCATATATAATATGATTAAGCTTTATTCTGGCGCGACAATTCGGCAGCTTTTTCACCGGCCAAATAACCGGTACTCCAGCAAATCTGCAAATTATAACCGCCGGTCGGACCGTCTAAATTAATAATCTCGCCGGCCAAAAACAGGTTGTCAATTAATTTAGATTTCATGGCGCGCGGATCAATTTCTTTGAGGTCAACACCGCCGGCAGTAATAATGGCCTGGTCAAAACCCATTAAGTCAATTGCCGTCATCTTGAAATCTTTTAATAAATTAACTAATTTTAATCTTTCATTTTTATTTATCTGATTAACCGGTTTATCCTGACTAATTCCCGAAAATTTAACAATTATTTCAATTAATCTCTTGGGTAAAAGGTCATTTAAAGCATTTTTAAAAGCCTTATTTTGATATTTCTTAAAATCTCGCTGCAGTCTTTCATCTAATTTAGCGAATTCTAACGCCGGCTTTAAATCTAAAGAAATAATAACTTCGCCGAGAGAAAGCAACTCCCCTACTTTTTTGCTGATATCTAAAATAATCGGTCCGCTTAAGCCAAAATGCGTAAAAAGCATTTCACCGAACCGCTCATCCTGTTTTTTATTATTTTGAAAAATAGTGATCTTAACATTTTTTAGACTTAAACCCTGCAAATCTTTAACCCATTTTTCTTTTATTTTAATAGGCGCTAAGGCCGGCCGAGGCTCAATAATATGATGGCCCAACCTTTCCATCCACCGATATCCGGCGCCGTTAGAACCCGTCCAGGCATAAGACTTACCGCCGGTACAAATGATATAATTATCAGCGGAAATTTTCCCTTTTGAACAAACAACCTCCTTGATTCTTGCATCCTCGGTCTTTAATTCAAAAACTTCGGTTGACGGCGAAACAGCTACCTTATTTTCTTTTAAATAATTGAGTAAAACCCTTAAAACATCTTGCGCTTTATCGCTCGCAGGAAAAACCCTGCCACCACGTTCAATTTTTAGCTTCAATCCTCTTTTTTCAAAAAAATCCATAGTTTCTTCGACGCCGAAATTAAAAAGTCCGGGAAAAAGAAACTTCCCGTTTTTGCCGAAAGACTGTAAAAAAATCTTTTCTTCAAATTCTGCCTGCGTTAAATTGCATCGCCCCTTGCCGGTCAATAAAAGCTTTTTGCCGAACTCTTCATTCTTTTCAATTAATAAAACTTTGGCGCCCAATTCAGCAGCTCGACCAGCGGCCATCATACCAGCCGGACCGCCGCCAAGCACTATCACGTCCAATTTTTCTTCTTTTGATCTATTGTTCATACCCCGTATATCATCTTCCAGAGCCAAACGGCTTTTTAAGTCGTTGGCGCTGGATTAATCTTAGACCAAGGAATCGACATCCTTAGTATTTTTAAATAATGCTTTTACCGTTTGGCATTTTACTCGGCGAAACAACCCTTAAAACAGATAAGCTGGAATAGCAGAGGAAACTTGGAAAAAAGATAAACCCACAAAAAATGCGCTGG
>Ga0265296_1001492_pt1 | contig 26777 bp, 21 predicted proteins | sample MunlanPumphouse1_FD_189073 | JGI IMG/M metagenome (GOLD analysis project Ga0265296, IMG submission 189073) | Groundwater microbial communities from a municipal landfill in Southern Ontario, Canada - Pumphouse #1 | ecosystem: Environmental > Aquatic > Deep subsurface > Groundwater | place... | reverse complement strand
CTCACCTGTTTGACTGTGCTGACGACTGGGACGCGATGTGTCGGTTTCAGCTCCAATTTTCCCGTAGCCGGGGCATCGTGCCCCGGAGTATAATGCGGCATTCATGACTCAGCGCCACTACGCTCAATTCGGCATATTCCATGTCACGACCAATACTGCCGACAAGGCACGATGGTGCATGCGCGAAGGTGTGCCGCAGATTCTCATTGAGACACTGTTTCTCGTCCGATCATTGCAGCAGGCAAAGCTCAATGCATTCTGCATATTGCCGACACACGTACATCTCATTCTGAGCCCCGGAAAGAATGGTCTGAGTTCGTTCATGCATTCGTTCAAAACGAATAGCTCGAAGAACGCGCGAAATCATCTCAGCTCTGTTCAAGGAAAAGACCCGCAGAAGATATCGTGTTTTTCTGGTTGGCAGGACGGATTCCACGACGAACGTATCCAAACGGGAAAACAGTGTGGAGCGGCTATGGCGTATGTCCAGGGCAATGCGGCAAAACACCGAATTGTGAAAGAGATCGCAGAATGGCCGTGGTCATCGATTCATTTTGAAGAGTTTCTTGATTCTATGGAAATGTGGACAGAGTGACATCTCATATCCCGGGGCACGATGCCCCGGCTGCGAAATCAACTGGAGTAAAGTATATTGACTGCGATATAGCACAGCCAATAGATCAAAGTTCCCGTTTCAGCAGCTCGATCTCATCACGCAGATCCGCGGCCTTTTCATACTCCAGGTTCTCCGCCGCGATCTCCATCTGCGCGTTGAGTTCTTCGATCAGCCGCTTCTTCTCGTCCTTCGGAATCTTCTGGTGGTCGTACTTTTTCCGGCTCAGTGCCTGCTTAGAGTGTTCCTCGGCGATGTCCTTGATCGCCTTGATGATCGTCTGCGGCGTGATGCCGTGCTTTTTGTTGTAGGCCTCCTGAATGGCGCGTCGCCGGTAGGTTTCCGCTATGGCGGCATTGATCGCGTCGGTCATGCGGTCGGCGTAGAGGATGACGTGCCCGTTGATGTTGCGGGCCGCGCGTCCGATCGTCTGGATCAAAGCGTCGCGCGACCGTAAAAACCCCTGCTGATCCGCGTCGAGGATGGCGATGAAGCTGACTTCGGGCAGATCCAGTCCTTCCCGAAGCAGGTTGATGCCGACGAGAATGTCGATCTCGCCGCTGCGGAGTGACCGCAGGATTTCCACGCGTTCCATCGTTTCGATGTCGCTGTGCAGGTAGCGGACTTTGTAGTCGGCGTTCTGGAAATACTGCGCCAGATCCTCCGCCGATTTCTTGGTGAGGGCGGTGATGAGCACGCGCTCGCCGCGCTTGATGGTCTCGTTGATTTCCTTCGTGAGGTGATCAATCTGATGTTTCTTCGGTTGGACTGTTACCACCGGATCGAGGAGCCCCGTCGGCCGGATAATTTGTTCAACCAAATATTCCTTTTTGGTGTGCTTGAATTCATAGTGTCCTGGGGTAGCTGACACGTAAACTGCCTGACTCAGCCGCTCCTCGAATTCCTGGAACTTCAGCGGCCGGTTGTCGGCCGAGCTTGGCAGGCGGAAGCCGTATTCGATCAGCGTCTTCTTGCGCTGGAGGTTGCCCTCGTGCATGCCGCCGATCTGCGGGATGGAGATGTGCGATTCGTCTATGAACATCATGAAATCATCCGGGAAATAATCGAGCAGTGTTTCCGGCGGCACACCCGGCTCGCGGTTGCTGAGATACCGAACGTAGTTCTCGATGCCGGTGCAGTAGCCGGTCTCGCGGAGCATCTCGATGTCGTACTCCGTGCGCTGGCGGATGCGCTCCGCCTTGGCAAGTTCTTTGGCATCGAGCAGCTGTTTCTCCCGTTCGCCCAGTTCCTTTTTTATGCCATCAATCGAGTTGTCTATTTTTTCTTTGGTCGTGACGTTGTGCGCGGCGGGGAAAATGGTGACTTCCTGCAGGTCGGTGATGAGTTCCCCGGTGAAGCTGTCTACCTCCTGGATGGCTTCTATTTCATCGAACGGCATTTCCAGACGGATGACCGTGTCTCCGCTTGGCGGGAAAATTTCGACCGTGTCCCCGAGCACGTGGAACATCCCCTGCTTGAACTGGACCGAACTCCGCTTGTACTGGATGTCCGTGAGCAGCCGCAGGAACCGGTTCCTCTGGAACGGCATGCCGCGGTGCAGTTTCACGGCCAGCGCCTCATAGTCGCTCACGTTGCCGAGGCCGTAGATGCAGGAGACGGAAGCGACGATCAGCACATCCCGCCGCGTGAGGAGGTTATGGGTCGCCGCATGGCGAAATTTGCTGATCTCCTCGTTGATGCTCGCGTCTTTCTCGATGTACGTGTCGGTTGTCGGCAAATACGCTTCTGGCTGGTAGTAGTCGTAGTACGAGACGAAGTAGCTCACCGCGTTGTCGGGAAAGAACGCCTGAAACTCGCTGCAGAGCTGTGCGGCCAGTGTTTTATTGTGGGCGAGAACCAGCGTCGGCCGCTGAAGCTCCTGGACCAGATTCGCCATCGTGAAGGTTTTCCCCGTTCCGGTGGCGCCGAGAAGCGTCAAGTGCCTTTCGCCTTCCTTTAACCCCTTCAGCAGCTTCTCGATTGCCTTCGGCTGATCGCCGGTGGGCTGGAAGGGTGAAACGAGCTTGAAAGGAAGGTTTTCCATGGGTCAATATAGTATAGAGACTCGCCGAATAAACTTAAAGAGCCGAAACGTTCTTTCCGGAGAATCCAAGCGCAGGCGGATTGCTCCGCTTTTGCTTAGTCTATTTTGTGCTATCTCAGTACAATGTCGCTCCTTTTCGCATGAAACGTCCGCAGTTCGAGCCCGGCACAGAATTTTCCCCCTTCACGGAGGGGGCGCGTGATCCCAGCGGTTTCTTGGACGGCAGATTTACGACGCAGCAGATTGATCGCGTCGTGGAGTTCGTCCGGCTCTGCTTCGAAGAGTTCCTCGCACGGACAGGTATCACGGAGAAGGTCGCAGGGGAATTCCCCGATCGGGTGCCGCTGTACCGCACCCGGGAGGGATGCCCGCATTACGGCAACCCCGCAACGCACCAGGTAATGACCGATCCGCTCCGTTCTCCGGGTGAACCAATTGCCCTTGCCCGGAGCAAAGGGATTGGGATGACCGTTCACCCCTCGTTCTTTCATGAACGACAGGAGCAGAGCAGGATGAAGCCTGCCCTCTACTATTCTTTCACCTGCTTGGCGACCCATCGTCTTCTCAATCCTCTCAATTTCAGTCGTGAGACTGCTTTCAATCATGGAATCTCGGAGAGGTTGCAGTTCATGCCGGCGAGATCTGAGATTTTCGGTCGGGACATGCATCCCGTTCTCATGACCTCCGGACTCTCCGTTCCGGACGGCTTCGCAGCCGACTATCGGGGCGAAAGCAACCTCATTATGGATTACTCTGCAAGAACCGCTCTTCGGGATGTCACACACACAGAGCTCTGGAATCTCCTTGAAGGCATGATGGACGCACGCAACGAAGCCGGGCACTACCCCACGTCCGCTCAGGTAGACGGGCTGATCCTGGAGCGCCTCCCCGGCCAGGCGTCGGAGATTCTCGCGCACCCCTCCTTCGCCCCGGCCAGGGAAGGAGCACACGTCATTGTCTTTGAGACACGTTCACAGACGAAGGCGCTGCTCTGCCCCTTCCGGTTCTCTCGGCGTAGGGATGTCCCTGCACAACAGGGAGGCCTTTGGGATCCGCAACAGTTCGCCTTCTCCGATCGCATGCGTGACCCCGTGAAGGTTTCCGTACGTCTCCTTTCAGGGAAGAGGACGCTTGAGGACATTCCGGTGCATATTCAGCATATCACGCCGTTCACCCCAAGGAACTTGCTGATGAGTGCTCCTCATGCCGTCAGGAAGCAGGTTGATCACATCGATTGTCATGTCAAAGGAGTCGGGAAATTCACGGTGAAGAAATAATCTTGCCACTTCGCCACGGCGTGCCGGGGCTTCGCGGCATTCATCGCAGAAAACGATTCGGTCAAAGATTGATGTTGTTTTTATTGCAATTTGGCATCAGAAGAACACGAAAGAGCCTTCATTGGGTTGGCCGCATGATATCGCCCGCAATTGCATATCGTCATTACCAGCCGCCATCTCGTTTTTCAGGATCGTTCAATCTCTCCCGGATATCTTGGGCAGTGTCTCTTGATCCTTCATCAATGCGTTGCATGGCATCGTGCACTCCATGTACTCGCACTTGAACAATGCCGCCCGGTTCACATGAAATTTCCACGCTCTTCGTAGGCAGCCCGTCGAGGCTGTCGCTTAAGTCGCCTTTCCCGACCAATGGTCGTCCCATAACAAAAAGATTGTAAATTATTTGAAAAATAAGTCAACACTCTGGATTTTTTAGCGTCAGCGTGCGACCATCGCACCATGATCGACCTCGAGCTTGTCCGGAAAGATCCGGATTTGTACCAGACGGCGTGCAGGAATAAGAACATTCCGCTCGACGTGAAGAAATTTTTGAAGCTCGATGATGAGCGCCGGGAATTGATCGCGGAGGTGCAGAAGATGCAAACCGAACGCAATGCCGTGAGCAAGAACATGCCGAAGCTCAAGGCGGAGGAGAAGGCAAAGGAAGTGAAGCGGATGAAAGCGCTTGGCGAGGAACTGAAGAAACAGGAAGCTGCGCTGGCGGTTCTGGAAAAGCGCTGGATTGAAATGCAATTGCTTCTGCCATCCGTTCCTTTGCCATCAGTTCCGGTTGGGAAAGACGAAACCGGGAACGTGCAGCTTCGGACGTGGGGAGAGGTTCCGACCTTCGCCTTCGAGCCGAAGGATCACGTGAGTCTCGGCCTAAGTCTCGACATCATCGACATTCCGCGTGGTGCGAAGGTCGCGGGGTCTAGGAGCTACTTCCTCAAGGGTGACGGAGCTCGCCTCGAGCTCGCGGTGCTCCAGTTTACCGTCGACAGTCTCGTGAAGAAGGGGTTCACGCTCTTCACGCCTCCGCTGATGGCCAACTATGCAGCGATGATGGGCACAAGCTACTTCCCGGGAGGAGAGGAACAGGCGTACGCAGTCGGCGTTGATCGCGAGCCGCAGACGGGCCTTGGGGAGAAAGAAGCAAAGCAGATCGAGTCGGATAAGCACTACTTGATCGGCACCTCGGAAGTGTCGGTCGCGAGCTACCACAGCGGCGAGACGCTTAAGTTATCCGAGCTGCCGAAACGGTACGCGGGGTTCAGCAACTGTTTCCGCCGCGAAGCCGGGACGTATGGCAAGGATGCCCACGGACTCTATCGCATTCACCAATTCCAGAAGGTCGAGCAGGTGATTCTTTGTGAAGCCGATCCGGACGCGAGCGCGAAGCTCCACGCTGAAATCCTCCAGAACGCCGAGGACATCCTTCAGGCACTCATGCTTCCCTATCGCATCGTCGCTGTTTGCACCGGTGATATGGGCCGGGGACAGGTTTATAAAAATGACATCGAAACCTGGATGCCGAGCCGCAATGCCTACGGCGAGACGCACAGCTGTTCCACATTCTACGAATTCCAGTGCAGGAGACTCGGGATCAAGTACCTGGACAAAGACGGGACGAAGAAGTTCTGTCACTCACTCAATAACACCTGTATAGCGAGCCCGCGGATACTCATTCCGATTCTCGAGATCTACCAGAACAAGGATGGAACAGTGACGATTCCGGAGGTGCTCAGGCCGTACATGGGTGGACAGAGCGTGATTCGACCCAAGCCATGAACACTTTCCTCATCGCCGACGATACTCCGCGGAAAACACGGCTCTTCCTTTCGCTCCTCAAGCGTGCGGAATGGCAGGGAGAAATCCTCACGACTGACACCGTCGAGGGGGCCAAAGAACTCATCGACCGGCACCCGATCGCTGCGGCGTTCATCGACTACTACATACCGATGACAAACGGGCCGTCGATCATTCGTTACCTCAAACAGAAGCATCCCGCGGCTCGGGTTGCACTGGTGAGTTCGGCGGATAATTCTTCCAATGCTGCGGAAGCGCTGGCGGCGGGAGCGGAGATCGTGGAATGTACGTCGGATGATCCGGAGAAGGTGGAGCAGAGACTGCTTGCGCTCATTCGCGAGTGGCAGCAGTGAGAGTGGTGAGGGTATTCTCTTTCCGTGAACATCCTCTTCACCCGATTTCCGCTCGAAAGCTCGCCTCATGGCGGCGCGGAAAATCAAACAATGTGGCTCATGGAAGGATTACGTGCGCGTGGACATGAGGTCGGTTTCCTGGGGAGCTGTCCGGCGCTGCTTCAACGCACGGAAGAATTAAGAATGAAGAATTACGAATTAAGAATTGGCCCACCGCCAGTGACCAAATGGGGTGCGGTTAGTTTTCTGTGGCGCAGGAAGGCAATGCAAAAACAATTGATCGAATCATTAAATAAGTTAATCGCTAACTGCTACTCGCTACCCGCTATCTTCATGTTGAGTCTTAGCGAGAAGCTGCTACTTACCGATTGGGCCGTCGAAAATGATATGAAAGTCTTTTGGATCGAGCACGACCGGATCGGCCCCTGGCTACAGTGGAACCCCTGGCTTCCGGCGCTTAAGCGCGCCTCCAGAAAAGCGACAGTCGTCTGTGTTTCGCAGTTGAGTAAAAAGCTTTATGAAGGACTTGGGTTTGATTCCAAGAGAATTGTGGTTATACCAAACGGCATGCCAACTTCCCCTCCCTCATCCCCTAGCCCCTTCTCCCGAGGGGAGAAGGGGGACGATGGAACAAGATGGTTTGGGAAAAAGCCCGCCAATTCAACCATTTTAAAATTCGCCAAAGAAATGAGAAAAACGCCAACTTCTGCCGAAGAATTGTTGTGGAACCATTTGCGCGACCGCCAGTTGGGTGAAAAATTCAGGAGGCAATATCCGTTTCAATCCCGGATTTTGGATTTTTATTGTTTCGAAAAAAAGTTGGGCATAGAACTGGACGGTCCGGTGCATCTCGGAAAAGAACGGAAGCAATATGATCAGGAGCGCGAAAAGTGTCTTTCTGAATTTGATATTCGCGTTATCAGGTTTTCCAACGAAAGGATTCTAAGCGACATAGAAGAGGTTTTAGAAATAATCAAGAAGCATATTTCCCCTCTCCCTTCGGGAGAGGGGTTAGGGGTGAGGGAAGACGCGGGAGAGGGACTAGGAGCAAGAGAAGGCACGGGAGAGGGGCCAGGGGTGAGGGAAGCGGGGGGACTTCATCTCGGCTGCATCGCCCGCTTGAGCCCCGAGAAAGGGATCGATGTCCTGCTCCAAGCCATACAACCGGTGCCGGAATTTTCGCTGACGATTGTCGGAAAAGGACCCGAAGAAGGCTACGTCCGAAGATTGATCAGCGAAGACACCGAAAGAATGGGTACAAGCTTGCCGCGTATCCGGCTGATACCCTTTGTGAATGACTTGGATTCATTCTATGCATCAATCGATGCCTTGGTTCTGCCATCAGTTGATCACGATCCGTTCGGTTTGGTTGCGGCGGAAGCAATGATGCGTGGGGTTCCCGTGGTGGTGACCGATGCCTGCGGTATCGCTTCCTGTCTCCAGGACAAGATCGATGCGTTGATCGTGAAAGCGGGAGACGCCGGGGAACTGCAACAGGCGATGGAATCCCTTGCAGACCTTCCACTGCGCGAGCGTTTATCGGAGAACGGGAAACGGACGGCTGAGCAGGAGTTTTCTCTTGAGAAGATGATTGGAAGGTATGAACAGCTTCTGCAGGAAGAAACAGGAGGATAAAGAAGACAAAGAAGATCAAGAGGATTTTTTCTCATCTTCCTGTTCCTCTTCCCCCTCTTGTCCCTCTTCATCCTTCCTGGTCATTGGTCATTGGGGTTTGGTCATTTAGAATGGACTTCCATGTTGCGTCGATTCACGACCGTTCTCCTCACCGCCATCGTGTTCTTCGAGGCTGCTCCAGTCCTGCGTGCAGCCTTTCCTGCCGTGCTCACGCGGGCGGAGTGGGGCGCGGATGAGTCATACCTGTTCGATGGAAATGCGAGCAGCTCAAGCTCGGATGCGGATAGGGCGAAAGGGGATCTCGGGACGGCGCAAGCGCAACCGGGCAATCGGATCAAGGAGTGCCAGGAATCGCTTCGGAAATACCCGGATGAATTTGGGATCAATTCGACGGTGAAGAAGGACGCCCGGGGCCGTCTCTACAAGTGGCCTCTTCAGTATAGCAGGGACGTGCGTCTGCTCGTGGTGCACCATACGGGGCTCATTGTCCGGGGCGACCCCCGCAGCCCCCTGGAGCGCGTCCGCTCTCTCTACAAGTCTCATGCGGTCAGCCGCGGATGGGGGGATATCGGGTACAACTACGTCATCGATGAAACGGGCCAGATCTACGAGGGACGCACTGGCGGCAAGGGCGTGGTCGCCGGGCATGTCTACTGCAACAACGTCGGGACGATCGGGATCGTTCTCATGGGGAACTTCGAGATCGAAGTGCCGAGCCAGGCGCAGGTGAAGAGCCTGCAGTGGCTGCTCCAGGATCTCGCGGGTACGTACCGCATTGATCTCGGGCGTCCTGTCCAATTCCACGGAAAGAAATTCGATGCCCCCATCGTCAGCCATCGCGATCTCCTTCCCACACTCGACCCCGGTTACTTTATGAACGCCGCATTCTCACAAATCATCGCGAATGTCCGGAGCGGGAATGTCTCTGCCCCCGTTCTGTTCCCATCTCTTCCTGCGGAAGTGCGTTCTTCGCGTTCGAGTGCTGGCAGCGCAGGGACAGCGGAAGGGATTTCCTTCACGGGGCGGACGTCCATCACCATCAATCCCGGAGGGAAGCAGCGCCTGAGCTTCGCGTACACGGCGGGGCTCGAAGGAACGTACGAGGGGAAGCGCATCGCGGAGGTCAGCCTTTCCTCTCCTGAGATCCGGCTCTGGGTGGATGACGGCATCGCACGCATACCGGTGACCAGGGGCATCCTCCTTCCGAACGATCTTCCCTCATACGAAACGCTCGGGATCCAGCTCATCGTCCAGGCGCCCACCGAGCCGGGAACGTACTGGATGGACATCGCCGGGCTGCACTTCACGCTCTCCGTCGCGGGGAGGCGCGCGAAAACGGGCGAGTACATCAACCCGTTCAGCGGAAACCAGTCTCCAGTCGTTCTTCCGGCGGAGCGCAAGACCTCGACGTCTTTGCGCCTCCAGACGGCCGCGCGTCGCCTGGGCAGGAAAGAGGGCAGCTCCCAGGGCAGTGCGATGAGCAGCGCAACATCGGCGTCTGCGGAGACCTCCGGGAAGACCATCCGCATCCGATTGTCTGCATCCCCGGGTCCGACGGTCACCTTCGCCGATGCGGGGACGATGAACGGTGCGAAGATGGCGGCGGGAACGGCCGTGCAGCTTCTTCCGAAGGGATCCAGGTGTCAGGCGTTGGTTCGCGGCGAGACCAAACTCGAGGAAAATGTCATAAGGCTTCAGTCGGCGGTATCCAATATCCTGACCGTCGATTCCGTGCGCGGTGCGGTTCGCAGCTCTGTAGGCGTCATGGAGTGCCGTGTGCTGGATGGTTCGTTGACGCTGATCAATGAGCTCCCGATGGAAAACTATCTTGCCGGCCTCTCCGAGGAACCGGACAGCGAGCCGTATGAGAAGCAGCGCGCCTTCGCCATCGCGGCCCGCACGTATGCGGCATACTACCTGCAGGACACGCAGCGCAAATTTCCGGGAAAACCCTACGACGGGAGCGACGATCCGGCGATATTCCAGGCATATGCGGGCATCGAGTGGGGCGGGGACAATCCGCGTTGGTTACAGGCAGCCGCATCCACGGCCGGACAAGTGCTGATGATGGATGCCCAGCTCATCAAGCCTCCGTACTTCACGAGCGACGACGGGCGCACGAGGAGCCCCCTGGAGGCGGGCTGGGGGAACTTCCCCTTTGCTGTTGTCTTCCAGAGCAAGCCCGATCCCTGGTGTACAGGGCTTCCCATGCGCGGTCACGGAGTGGGAATGTCCGGATGCGGGGCGAGGGGACAAGCGATCGCAGGCCGAAGCGCCGAGCAGATTCTGCAGTATTACTATCCGGGAGTGAGGATTGTGGAATGGCAGTAACAAAGTAGTTAGGGAGACTCTGAATAATGATTTGCAAAATGTAAAAATGTTGCATGGCTGCATGGTTACATGGTTTGCATGCAACACACTTTGGCTTTTGCTAGCGAACCATGCAGCCATGTAACCATGCGACATGCTCAGAGTTCCTCATCATGCAGAGTTTTTCAGAGGTTCCTTAATGTTTCGCTTGCGAACCATGTAACCATGCAGCTATGTATCCCTGTATACTCTGCAGCACTGTTATGCGCAGAGTTCTCCCGATCGCCCTCATCGTTCTCGCTGCGTGTACCAGCGGCATTTCTCTCAAGTCCGAACGTATCCGCGAGAGCGATGCGGCTTCGACGGTGGATATTCGCTTTCCCCAAATACGCGGCCTTCCGGAGGACGCAGCACTCGATCTCAACGGGCAGCTCAAGCAGGTGGCGGATACTCTGCTCGGCGAGTTCCGCCGCACGGTAGTAAGCATTCGGAAAACACAGAGCGGGGAACAGATGAGCGTTCTCGTTGTGACATACGAACCTTCCCTGATCTCTCCCCGTCTCGTGAGTCTCTCGTTTTCGGTCTCCTCGAGTCTCCAGGGAGCCGCAAACCCCAACCGGTACCGTCTCTCTTTCAACTTTGACATAGCAAGACGTACCGCTCTGACGCTCGTGGATATCTTCGCAGACCAGGATGCGGGGCTCAGGAAGCTCTCGGCGGTTGCCGTCCGGGAACTCACGGATCATGCCCGGCGCAAGGGGAAGCTTGATGACGCCCGGGCGCGGCAGATCGCCGAAGGCGCCTCGCCGGTCAGCGAGAACTTCCGGACGTTCACGTTCGAGGACGGTGCTATGGTTTTCTGGTTCGCTCCCTCTCAGACCGGTCCTGCGAGCGAGGGGGAACAGCGCGTTCGCATTCCGCTCACGGAGCTGGCTCCTCTGTTGAGAGAGGGCATCAGCGCACTGCTTTGAGCAGCGCATCCATGCGGTCGCAGGTCTCCCATTTCACCCCCAGATCCTCGCGCCCCATGTGGCCGTAGGAAGCGAGTTTCTTGTACTGAGGTTTCAGGAGATCGAGATCGCGGATGATCGCCGCGGGCCGCAAGTCGAACACCTTGGTGACGGCTTTCTCGAGAACGCGATCGCCGACTTTTCCGGTACCGAAAGTTTCACAGTGGACCGAGACCGGTTCGGCGATGCCGATGGCGTACGCAACCTGCACTTCGCATTTCTTCGCGAGACCGGCTTTCACGATATGTTTCGCGATCCAGCGCGCGGCGTAGGCCGCGGAGCGATCAACCTTGCTCGGGTCCTTCCCCGAGAAGGCTCCGCCGCCGTGGCGGCCAGAGCCGCCGTAGGTATCCACGATGATTTTCCGACCGGTCAATCCGCAGTCCCCCGGAGGGCCGCCGATGACGAACCGTCCGGTCGGGTTGATATGAAACTTCGTTCTGGAGTCGATGTACTTGCCGCAAACCGGCTCGATGATGTGCTTTTTGACATCGGCGCAGATCTGCTCGTGGCTGACGTCCTCGGCATGTTGCGTCGATACCACGATGCACTCTATGCGTTCGGGCTTTCCATCATCGCTGTACTGCACCGTCACCTGGCTCTTGCCGTCCGGCCGCAGAAACTTCAGTCCGTTCTTCTTCCGGACTTCGGACAGTTTCCTGGTGAGTTGATGTGCCAGCGAGATCGGCAGCGGCATCAGTTCCGGAGTCTCGTCACAGGCGAAGCCGAACATGAGTCCCTGGTCCCCCGCTCCCTGTTCCTTCTTCACGTTCTTATCGCAGTCCACTCCCAGCTGGATATCCGCGCTCTGCTCGCCGACGCACACGACGACGGCACAGGCCTTGTGGTCGAAGCCGTAGATCGCATCATCGTAGCCGATCTCGCGGATGGTTTCGCGCGCGATCTCGGCGATGGGGATGTAGGTAGAGGTTTTGATCTCGCCGGCAACAACAACGAGTCCTGTGGTCACCAGGCATTCGCAGGCGACGTGTGACTGCGGATCTTTGGACAAGGCGTAGTCGAGAATGGCGTCGCTGATCTGGTCGCAGACTTTGTCGGGGTGACCCTCGGTCACCGATTCAGAAGTGAAGAAGTGGGACATACAGGGAGGAAAAAGAGGATGAAGAGGAAACAGAAGAACCAGAGGAACCGAAAAAAGCTCTCCCGCCAGAGGAAAGCTGCGTACAGTCGCTATCTTTCCCCTGTCGGGGCTGGAGTTCCCACCGTTCCCCGTCGTGGGGAGGTTGGGGGATGCGTATCGGGCCAGTTCCCACGCGTCACTCTTGATAGGCGGTGATGTGAAAATAGAATAATGTGGCGAGCGTTTGAAGGCTATTGACAAAAATTGAAAATAATTATAATATATATGTATATGAATGATATTGAAGTTCCTAATACGGAAGAGCGGCGATGGTGGACTCATGATTATAGTGCTCCCCGAGAAGAACGAAGTCCTGGCGTGGAGAAGTTTTACGAGGAGGAAACATATCTTCATCCTGCTCATGGGCTTTTCGTTGGGGTAAAAGAAGCGCCCTCTGCACTTCAGTATTGTTTAGAGGTTTCTAAAGAAACGGCGCAAATGATCGATCGGGCATTGCAAAACCTTGGCTTTCAGGTGGGGATTCGCGAACAAATAAGTAGAGTAAGACTCGATGAGGAGCATTTGAGGTACCTCAATGATGATGAGTTCAGATCATATGATGGCAGATATAAAAGCGCGAATAATGGTGTGGTGGAGTATATGCGGGAAGCGAAAGATGGCTTACCTCGTATGATTCTCACCTTACAAGCCTACAAGTTGCCAGATAGTCGCCATGTGGAGAGTCCTGAACCGAGAGTTCGTGGATGCCTTGTAGTTCTGCGGATACCACGAACATATGGGGAAGAGATAGACAGACTTGGATCTAAGCGTATTGCCCCAGAGAGAGTGCCGCGGATGGTAGAGATTCTTCTTGAAAAATTCAAGGATCCTAACTCAACTACGCTTAAGGATGAGCGGCGGGAGATCAACGAAGAATTACCACGCAGCGAACACGCAGAAGAGGCGCGGGTGAAGCAGGCAAATGAGTTGACAACGTCAGCCTCAATCGAAAAAAAGAGGAAATCTTCTTGGCAGAAGTTCAAAAACCTTTTTTCTTCAAAGGGGAAGGAATAGCAACAGTGTTACTGACTCGTCTTCGGTATCGTCCGTATAACGAAACGGTGTCCTGTGTGCTTCAGGAATTTCTCGAATCCCTCCCTGTCAATGATCAGCGTCGCCGTATTCGTGAGCGGATGGAACCGGAACTGTCCCATTGCCCATGCATCCTCATCAACAATGACTTCGATCTCATGGTTTTTGTCGTAGAGTAATCCGAATGGTGTAACCGCTCCCGGAGTGACGCCTAGCAGACGCTTGAGATCATCCGGCGAGGCGAAGCTGAAACTCTGTACCTTGTATTCCTTGCTGAGAGCCCGGGTATCAACGCGCTTGTCATGCATCACGATGGCCAGCAGATACTTGTCTTTTGCCTTGCTTCTCATCAGGAGCTGCTTCGTGTGTGCGCCGGGCATCGGCGGACAAATTTTGTCCGATTCCTCGCAGGTGAACACGGCGGGGTGGTCAAATCTTTGAAAGGGGATCTGAAGCTCAGTGAGGAGTGCAAGGAGATGATCCATTGGAAGAAGTGAGTGGTTTGTAGTGAATGGGGAAGGTCTGATTAATTCCTTTGTTTAAAAGCAAAATATTATTGTTGCATGGCTACATGGTTGCATGGTTGACAGGCAACAACCGAGCGTTTCGCTTGCGAGCCATGCAGCCATGTGACCATGTAGCCATTTTTTCAGCGGTTTCTTAGCAAGCGAACGGGGCTTATTACTGCTGCAAGTAAACCAGCGGGCTCTTCTTCACCCCGTTCACATGGACTTCGAAGTGGACATGGACCCCGGTGGGGCCGTAGACGCGGCCGGAGTTTCCCATGAGGGCGATGGGCTGACCGCGAGTGACCGTATCCCCTTTCACGACGTAAAGCTCCTTATTGTGCGAGTAGAGCGTTTGCAGACCATTCCCGTGATCGATCACGACGACGTTGCCATAACCGCCGTTCCATCCGTAGTCCGCGCGCACGACCGTGCCCGCTTCCGCTGAGAATATCGGTCCTCCCCCCTTGCGCGTCAGATCGATGCCGAAATGCGAAGGTGTGAAACCCTGGGTGAGGAAACAGTCGCACGGCATCTGGAAAATGCCGTACGTCGGCTCGATGGAGAAATCCTTTCCCTGCGGGACTTTCGGTTTTGCCACCGGAGCCTTGCCCGTCTGTGCGATGGCTTTGGGCGGCTTCGGCGTGGCTTCGACGATCGGTTTCCCCTCAGGGATGATGAGTTCCTGTCCCGCGAGCAGGTAGCCTCCCCGGATCTTGTTCTGCTGCGCGACGCGGTCAGGAGGCACGCCGTAGAGCTCGGCGATCATCTGGAGGTTCTGGCCGCGCTTTACCCTGTGGAGCACGCCGTCGACGGGGAGGAGCAGGAGCTTCTGCCCGGGCTTGATCTGCGCGCTTCGCGCGAGATTGTTCGCCCAGCGGATCGTTTCCGGTTTCAGGAAGGATATCTTTGCGATGCTCGCGATGCTTTCATTCGGCTCCACCGTATGGATGATCCCCTGGCTGTAGGCGCTCCGTGTTCCCTGCTCGGTGAGAGAGGAAGTCTTGAGGAGGAAGCCTTCTTCGGCGAGCAGGAACCCGCGGGGATCTCTGTCCAGATCGGGCGGTGGTAACGAGGCGACATCAGGAACGTACGGCGGGAGGAAGAGCGAGATCAGGAACGCCCCGGCGCAGAGCAACCGGACGCGGAGAGAGAGCCACGAGTGTGCGGGGGAACGGGGGACTCGCATGGGAAGGGCGGTCACTGCGCTGCGGCATCGACCGCCTGCAGGACATAGAGGCTGTCAGTATACCGATCGTGGGACTTAAGGAGCACCAGGAGGTACAGACGGCCGTGGCTCGAAAAGAGGATGACGAGGCACTCTTTCGCCGCATCCGTCGTCCCCGTCTTCACGCCGAAGACGTTCTGGTTGTAGTGCAGGAGCTCATTCGTGTTGCGAAGGTCGTACACTTTCCCGTCCTCGCTGAAGATGGTCGCCGTGCGCATGCCCACGATGGCCCGGAAGTCAGGATGCTTGAGCGCCGCGGCCGTGAGCCAGGCAAGATCACGGGGGGTGGAATACTGCTGCTCGTTGTCCAATCCTGCGGGATTCGTGAAGTGCGTGTTCTTGAGCCCGAGGGTTTGTGCCCGCTCATTCATCTCCTGCACGAATGCTCCCACGCTGCGCGCGTGGAAGATTGCCAGGGTATACGCAACGTCATTGGCGGAGGGCAGCAGGAGCCCCTTTAAGAGCGCACCGACGGTGAAGCGCTGACCCGGCAACAAGCCAAGTGTGCTTCCGTGGATGCTCTCCGCGATGGGGGGAACCGTGACGATTTCCTTCGGGCTGTGGTTCTCCAGGATGAGGAGCGCGGTCATGATTTTCGTGAGGCTTGCGATGGGCCGGCGTTCATCGGGATTCCTCGCCAGCAGGACATCCCCGCTCCTCATGTCCAGGAGGATCATGCCCGACGCGGACAACTTGGGCATGGTGAGGCGGCCCTGGAGCCGCGTCGGAGGAGCGACGCTCACGAGCTCCACCCCGGGAAGCGCGCGTACCGGGAGAGGGGATGCCGCTGTGGGCGGGACAATGCCGAGGAGGAGGAGTGAGGTGAGAGCGGCGAACATCTGGAACGACGAAAGCGGCGCAGGGGCGGATTCTACTTGTAGACGATCTTGTCGGCGACCCGAAGGTCGATGTACTCCTTCACCTGATCGAGCGGGAGACTCTTCAGGAATTCCCTGAAGTGATGGAATTGTACGGAGAGAGGACTCGTGAGATCAAACCACAACGTAACCCGGTTCGTGCGGATATGGAGTTCCCGTGCCCGAAGGTACACGACGATGTCCTTCACGGCGAGGCCGAAGTCCGTCCGCAGGATGTCCCGGGCGGAGAAAATCGTCTGCAGGAACGAGGGAGAAATGACGCGGGTCCGGTTCTGGGGGCGGATGCCCCAGTCGGTGACGCGGAGGGTCTCGATGGGGAGGGAAGAGGTGAGCTTGATGGGAGAGATGACGAAGATGCCGCTCTTCGTCACGTACATGTAGGCTCCTGATGCCGCCAGAGCGCTTCCGGATTGCGTGGAGGGGTGTACCACCAGAGGCTCCTCGATCGTCACCGCGGCCACCACGGGTTCCAGGTACATGGAGACGATGAGGGAAGAGGGGTACTCCTTGCCGATCTCCACGCGCTCGATATCGGGGTACTCCGCCTGGAGCATGGACGCCACCTGCCCCTTGGTGATCAGGAGGAGACGCTGCTTGAACAGAGGTGTGAGTATCTGCTGGATCTCCTCAATATCAATGCGCGGGTCCTGTCGGCGGACGTGAATTTCCCGCACGTCGAAAATCGGGGCGAAGAGGAGGATGGTCGCCGTCGTGAGGAGGATGACGGTGATGCCGATGAGGAGCCATACGCGGAATTCCGAGAGGAGGAACGACGAACCGCGCCCGATGCGCCGCAGGAACCGGAGCAGGCGCTCACGCCGGCGCCGGGCGGCCCGCTCGGATCCCCCACAGTACTTCCGCGCGAGCGAACGCGTGAAGGAGCTCGTCGGCCGACGGAGGTGCCTGGGTAGCCGTCTCGGTGCCTTGAGTGGCATGGTGGTAGGGTAAAGGTAGAATTGATAATTGATAATGGACAATGGACAATGAAAATTGTTGAGGAATGGTTCATGAAATTGTCCATTATCCATTGTCCATTATCCATTTTGAAATGAACGTCGCGATTATCGCGGACTGGCTGCCGACGTACGGGGGGGCGGAGCATGTGGTGGCGGCATTCCATGCGCTGTGGCCGTGCTCTCCGATCTTCACCACCGTGGCTTCATGTAAACATCTCGGCCCTCTCGCCGATGCCGATATCCGTACGAGTCCCATCCTCCAGTCCGTTTACTGCCTCACCCGTCGTCACCAGTATCTCCTTCCCTGGATGCCCCGGGCGCTGGAGCGGATCGATCTTCGGGGCTTCGATGTCGTGCTCAGTTCCTCCCATGCGGTTGCGAAAGGCGTCATCCTCCCGCCGGAGAGCGTGCACGTTTCCTACTGCCACACGCCGATGCGGTACGCCTGGGAGATGGAGGAGGAGTACCTCCGGGATTTCCGTATCCGGGGATGGCTCCGGCGTCTCGTGAAAGCCGAGCTCAAGCGGCTGCGGCGCTGGGATCTGGCGAACAGCCGTCGTGTGGATCATTTCATCGCGAACTCGGCTGAAACCCAAGTGAGGATCAGACGCATTTACGGCCGCGACAGCGTCGTGATCCATCCGCCGGTGGAGGAAAAGTTTTTCGAGACCCCCCTTCCCGAAACCCCAACCCTCAACCCTAACCCTAGCCCCTATTTCCTCGCCCTCGGCCGCCTCGTTCCCTACAAGCGGTTCGATCTCCTCATCGAGCTCGCGAACAAACTCAAGCTGCCCCTGAAGATCGGCGGCACGGGCGGCGATGCTCCGCGCCTGAAGAGGCTTGCGGGGCCGACGGTTGCATTCCTGGGTTACGTGGAGGACAGAGAGCTGCCGTCTCTGTACGCGAATGCGGAGTGCCTCCTGTTCCCGCAGGTGGAGGATGCGGGGATCGTCCCTCTCGAGGCGCAGGCTTCCGGCGTTCCGGTGATCGCGTTCGCGCGAGGTGGAATATTGGATGTGCTGAAGAATCGCGAGACGGGACTGTTGGTGCCTGAACAGACGGTGGATGCGTTCGCTGCCGCCGTGCAGGAATTCCGGACCATCACATGGGATCGGCCAACGATCCGCAGAGCGGCGGAGCGGTTTTCCCGTGCGAACTTCCAGCAGCGGATCAGGGAGGAGGTCATAGCGGCGTACGAGCGGTTTCGTGTAAGGAAGCTTTAAGAAGCGACGCAGGTAGACACCTGCTCCCATTATACAAAGTAATTCTTTCCCCCAAAGAGAGCGGGTATCTACCCGCGGTTATTTTGAATGCAAGCGTTAGCACTACCTAGGAAAGGGGAGCCACCGGGCGTAGGATCTGGTTCATGCAACGCCGCCCTCTGTCCCACAAGGGCGAGAACGGGAGTGTCGCGGTCATCGGCGGCTCGCGCACGCAGCACGGAGCCCCGCTCTTCGCAGCACTTGCCGCCGAAGCGACAGGAGTGGATTTGGTTTTCGTTTGCGTACCCTCTGTCCACGCGGAAGTAGCGAAGATGACCTCGCTCAATTTCCAGGTGCATCCGTTTGGCTCACAGAACTCCGATGAACTCAGCGCTCGCGATTGCAGCCAGATCATCGAGCTCCTCGCGACCATGGATGCCGCAGTCATCGGCCCCGGCCTCGCGCGGACAGAGGGCAATCTCCGGTCCATCCTGGCGCTGCTCGAGGAATGTCCGTGCCCGGTCGTCGCCGATGCCTCCGCGCTGCAGCCAAAGAGCCTTCGGTGCCTCCGTGGCAAACAAGCGGTCTTGATGCCCCATCAGGGTGAGCTGGAGCGGATGGGGCTCCGCTATGAGGAGATTCTTAAGCATTGCCGCGAAACCGGGTGCACGGTGCTGCTCAAAGGCCCGACAGACACGATCATTTCTCCTTCGGGCGACGTGCGGAAAGTCGATGGCGGCAATGCCGGTCTCACGGTCGGCGGGACGGGGGATGCGCTCGCGGGGATCGTTGCCGGACTCATCGCTCAGAAGGAAGACCCCATCGAGGCGTGCGTTCGCGCAAGCACGGCGATCAAGCGCGCGGGGGATTTGCTGTTCTCACGGCGTGGGTTTGCGTACACGACGCGCGACGTCATCGCGGAGATCCCCGCTCTCCTCCGGCAGTCTTAGACACCATGATCTCACATCCATTCAGTCTCCTGAGGCCCTACGCTTCCAGGCTCGATGTGCAGCTTTTCCTGAAGGAGGACGCCATGCACGGGGAAGAGGACGTCCGTCGTCTGCTCAAAACGAAGAATGTCATGGGCCCGAAGCAGGTGCACGGGAATCGGGCCATAGTTGTCCGTGCGCCGTCCTGGAGGAAGGAGGAAGCGGATGCGGTCTTCACCGACGTCCCGGGACTCACGCTCGTCGTGTCATTCGCGGACTGTCAGGGTCTTGTACTCTTCGAGCCGAAGAAACGGGTGATCGGCGTGATCCACGCCGGATGGCGTATGGTGGCGGTCAACATCATCGTTCCCGTATTTCAGGCGCTGAAGGACGAATGGAGAGTTATGCCGCAGGACGTGTTCATCGCCCTTGGACCGTCACTCTGCACGACGTGCGCGGGATTTTCCGATCCGATCCGCGAGGTGCCGGCTCTCCGGGCATTCGTACGGGGGAAATGTATCGATCTCCGCGCGGCATTGGAGCATCAACTCGGAGAGTCCGGGGTGCCAAAGGAGCGCGTCGAACGGATGGAAGGGTGCACGCGGTGCGAGCCGGAGCGTTATTGGACATACCGCGGTGGGGATAGGGAGGCGGTAAGGGAGGGGTACACGAATGGTCTGGCTGTGAAGCTGGAGGGAAAGGTAGTGAGTAGCGAGGGAGACATCCATCCCTTGCTACCAGCTGCCAACGGATCACATGATTCTTTGGCGGAGAAAGCAGGATGACAGGGATGAAGGCTATAGCAGAGGTGGCATGGGCATCGTGCCCATGGTTTGGCAGACTCCTTTCCACATTCCACCCAACCAATCCCGCCGATGGGGCAGGTACGCTCCTTTTCGTTCGATTGCTTTTCCCTGAAACGGTTGGCTTGATCCTTGCACTTGAGTACTCTCTCAATTTTCCACTCTCTTGACAACCACGGGCACGATGCCCGTGCCACACCTCCTTTCTCCCTACTCATGGCTACTCCATTTCCTTCCGGTATCTTCGGATATCGTGTAACATCCCACTCTGTCTCGACGACTCGTTAGTCGCGCCAAACGCTTCTTCTCTAACAGCGTCCTACGGGAGACTTACATCTCCGGGATCCAATGGACTCCGGATGCGGTCACCCACCTTAAAGAACCAGGGACGAGCCAAGGCGCGGACGACGGTCGTCTTGATAAGGGCGCGAAAGGAAAGGCGTACACTGTGTTCTCCGATGAAGCCTCTCCCTGACCGCATCCGGCGTGCCAACGCGCTCCTTCAGCCCTTCGCCGTGCCGCAGAGCGGAGGGCTGGGCCGCGTGCATCCGGAGTGCGAGGATGCGACACGTTTCCCCTTCCAGCGCGATCGTGACCGCATCATTCACACGCAGGCGTTCCGGCGGATCAAGCACAAGACCCAGGTTTTCATTGCCGGACATGGCGACCACTATCGGACCCGGATCACTCATACTCTGGAGGTCGCCCAGATCAGCCGCGACATCGCGCGGACGCTGGGGCTCAATGAAGATCTGGCCGAGGCAATCGCTCTGGCGCACGATCTCGGACACACACCATTTGGTCATGCCGGTGAAGCGGTCATGCAGGACTGCCTCAAACCGTTTGGAAAAAGTTTCGAGCACAATGAACAGTCGCTCAGGATCGTCACTTTGCTGGAGAATCGGTCGACCAGATACCCGGGGCTCAATCTCAGCCGGGAAATACTGGAGGGGATCATGAAACACCGTACTCCGCATGATCGGTCGCCCAAGGAAAAGGTGGCGCGGAGTCCGTCGCTGGAAGCGCAAATCGTGAATCTTGCCGATGAGATCGCCTATACCGCGCATGACACGGATGACGGCATCCGGGCGAAACTCTTCGGTTTCAAGGACGTCGCGCGGACGGATTTGGGTGGAAAAGCTCTGAAAAAATCACGGTTACATGGAACCGAGCTTAGAGGGGCGCTCGTCGGTCTTCTGGTTTCGGATCTTTATCTGGAAACCGAAAAGCGCCTGAGGCGGCAGCGAATCCAGGACATTGATGATGTGTATGCAGCCGATGTTCCACTCGTCGTGTTTTCACCTTCGATGGTCGCCTCGCTCGGGGAACTGCGGCGGTTTCTCTGGGATCATCTTTACTTGAGTTCCTCGGTCCAGCGCCAGGCACGGCGGGGGAAACAGGTTATAAAAAAACTTTTTAAGTCTTATCTTCGAAAACCGCCGGAGAAGGTTCTGGATTTGATGAAAAAAACCGGAAGTGAGCTCCCCGACGCGGTCAAGGATTTCATCGCCGGGATGACAGATCCTTTCGCGCTCGAAACATTAAAGCTGTTAACAGTTAACAGTTAACTGTTGGGAGCTTTCATCTCGGCAAATATGGAAGCGGGTCCACCAGCGCGCCCTGGACACGCACGGCGAAGTGGACATGCGGACCGGTCGTGAGGAGGCCGGCGCCGTGCGTACCCGGCTGACCGCCGGAGAGAGCGATGGACTGGCCGGCACGCACAACATCACCCGGCTGCACCAGCGCAGAGCTGATGTGGCCGTAGATCGTCTCCACGTTCCCCTCGTGCGAGAGAACGATGTAGCTGTAGCCGAGGCCGTTCATCGAGACCTTCAGGACGGTCCCGTCGCGCGCGGCCCGGAGGGGAGTGCCCTGATTGGTGGGGATGTCGAGGGCGCGATGAGGAAGCCCGAACCGCTTGAGATATGCCTTGTCATCGAAGGTGGCCGATAAACCGAGAATCGGTTCCACCGGCCACAGGAACGCGATACCCGGGGCGGGGCCTCTGTCTGCGTAGGTTGTTCCCTCCGCTTCCCACAGCTGCTGAAGCGAGAGCTTCAGGAGTTTCTCCGAATCCGTCCGCTGCCGGATGATACTCAGCAGGACGGCGCGCGAGTCCGTGAGAGCCTTGAGTTTCTCCGGGTTCTTCTCCCGAAGCACCTCCTGTTCGAGGACCTGCACCTGAAAGCGGAGGATTTCCTCACGATGGTCGAGGACGGCCTGCTTCACGCGTTCCCGGTCAATGTCCTGCGTCGCTTCCGCGATGACCGTGGATGCGCGCACGCCACCCGAGGCATCGGCTTGCAGTTTTTGTTTTCCCAAGTTGAAGCTGATCACGCCGTTCCAGACGAGGAGCGCCACAGCGATGATCGTGAGTGTGAGAAGCGGCCGCGGGATATGAATGCGCACCTCCATCGGATTCTGCGAGTGTAGCATACACTTTTACAGGATTGTATGCAGGGCGAGTCTTCGATTCAGTCCGTACCTTGACTATCCTGTGGCATAGTCCCAGAATCCATCTCCTTTTACCGCGATTTTTCTATGAGTCGAAACATCGAAAGCAGCCGCAAACTTCTCGGTAAGTTCCCAGATCAGCTGAAGGGTTTATACGATAATGTCGAAAAACAAGCTTCAATACATTTAACACGAAGTCTTGCTCATCGTATTCGGATCCTCAAGGGGCTTCTTAGAGCGACAGGACAAGGGGAAAATATGGAAACAAGGACGAAAATGGCAGATGAAGCGGTGGGAATTCTCACGGCGAAAGCGGAAGAACAGACGGCAAAGTCCCCTATTATTCCAAGTGTGCGAGCGATAGTGGGAGGAGGTGGAGGCAGGAGCGTGGATAGCGAACCAGATAGTGAAGGCCAACGAGTAATCCGTCTCGGAAGAAACGCAACGCTTGCAGACATGCGCAGTGCGGTAGAGCAGGCAGGCGAGGGCGGGCCGGGAGAAACGGACAGAGGAACAGATGACGTCGACCGGAGGCCGGTCTTTTGTATGAACATTAAGACCGCGACAGTTGGAGACCTGCAGCGAGCTGTGGAGCAAGCGGGCCAGTCCTTTTTTGAGTTCCGTCTTGCTGCACGGGCGGACCAAAGCGGCCCGGTTTACAGTTTCTGGACACGTGTTGGCGCAGAGCCCCCTACTGCATCCCTCAGCGATGTTTTGAGGCGAAATGGAAAAGCGAGCGCTGAGTTGGTGTTTGCTTGCACGAAGGCTTCCACGGAATGCAAGGTCGTTCTGGAGTTGATAGATGGTGGGTCGCAGGAAGACGAAGGAGAGGAGCAGGACAGGGAAAATGAACCTGGAGAAAAAAATTGGAAAGATGAAGAAGCCGCAGAAGAGGAACAGCCAAAAACCAGAGTTGTTCTTGCTTCGAAGATTATGGGTGGCACGGAAATAGTGGAGGCTGTTGAAGCATCGGATGTGGATTTTGACGATCTTGTCTATGATCTTGCAGAGGCGGACGACGTGGTGCCGGGAGCGGCTGCCTTGGCAAGGGCATTAGAAGAGTCCAGAACCGAGAGGCGGGCAGCGGGTGACGAGGATTCGCCGGTCTTGCCGGTACTTCAGGAGCATGCCAGCGTGATCAATGCGCTCAACAGATCTCCGGATTTTCCGTATATCATCGAGTTCGTTTTCCATGATGACGACGAAGAAGCGGAGAAGCGTTTATCCCCGGAACAAATCTGGTATCAGTGCGGGCAGAACGAGCGAAACGCAGGCAAGAAACACCGGCCACCTACCATATGTTCCGACGATCCGCTGACGAGAGCCTACAAATGCGGTTGGCAGGGGCGGGAGCGCGGGGCGTTCTTCCCGGAAGAAGCCGCAGACGGAAAGACCGGCGAAGAAAATCAGATGCAGACAGTCACTCTCGGCCCGCGGTTCACACTTACATGCAGGCAGTTTATCGACGGATTTCCTGGAGGCCCGGATGAATTGCGAAGACTTCTGGACGAAGGCGGAGTGTCATTCGGCGATTTAAATGATCTGTTTGATCCGGTTTTCAAACCATCGACTTTGAACTCATTTTTGCCACCGAGCAGGTATGACGCTCGCTGGTTCGCAACGATCGGTGTGAGGTTTGCTGAGCCGGAGGAAGCGGAGAGTGGCGAAGATGAATGAAGAGCGGATATCGTTTTTTAGCTTTGTTCCTTGTTAAAGCTCTGGGCTACAACGCGGCCACTTGTAGATCACAAAGTTTCCGGATTTTTGTGGAAGTAATGACTATGGCAGGCGCGGCAGGGATCGAACCTGCGACCCCAGGTTTTGGAGACCTGTGCTCTACCAACTGAGCTACGCGCCTAGGCGGGAATGATTATATCGCATGGAGAGGCCCAACCCCAACCCCAACCCTCATCCCTTTTTCTTCCACCTTCCTTTCCACTTGCTTGGTCCGGCTTCGCGCTTCTTCTTCAGGAGTTCGATCGCCTCGTCCTGCGTGAGTGCAGAGGGCTCGATTTTCTTCGGCAACGATACGTTCGTTTTCCCGTCGGTCACGTAAGGGCCGTAGCGGCCGTCCTTCACCGTGATTTCTCCCTTCGAGATCGGATCGGTGCCGAGCGAGAGGATCGGGCCGTTCGTGCGCCCTTCGCGCTGCGAGAGGAGCTGCTGCGCCGCGGGGAGATCGACGGTGAAAGGATGGACGTCCTTCGGGAGCGAAGCGGTGAGTTCTCCGGCTTTCAGATACGGGCCGAAGCGGCCGAGATGGAGCTCGATGGAGCTGCCGGCATCGTTCCTCCCGAGCGTCCGCGGGAACGAGAGGAGCGCCTTGGCTTCCTCCAGCGTCACGGTATCGGGCTTCATGCCCTTCATGAGCGAGACGGCCTTGGGTTTCGCCTTCTTCCCCTTCTCCTTGTCCCAGAGTCCGAGCTGCACATACGCGCCGAAGCGTCCGGTGCGCACGACGATCGGCAGGCCGCTCACGTCATCCTTCCCGAGCTCACGGTCTTTCATGATGTCCTGTTTCCGGATTTCCTTCGTCTTCTCCGCGACGAGCGCCGAGAACGGCTCGTAGAAGGATCGCATGAAGGGGACCCATTCTTCCGTTCCCTCGGCGATGTCATCGAGACGTTGTTCCATTTTGGCTGTGAACTGCAGATCAACGATGTCCTTGAAATGTGCAGCGAGGAGATCGGTTACCGTGAGAGCGACGTCCTCCGGCGCCAGTTGCTTGCCTTCTTTCCTGATGTAACCCCTTTGCTGGATGGTGGAGATCGTCGGGGCGTAGGTGCTCGGCCGGCCGATCCCCTCCTCCTCGAGCTTCTTCACGAGGCTCGCTTCGGTGTACCGCGGGGGCGGCTTCGTGAAGTGCTGCTGCGGTGTCAGGGAGTCGCACGTCAGCGGCTCGCCTTCGCTCAGGGGCGGGAGGAGTTTCTCTCCCTCCGTCTCTCCGGCGAGGCGTTCGCGTTCCAGCTGGTCCTCATCTTTGTCTTCGTAGTAGAGGCGGAGGAAGCCGTCGAAGAGGATCGTCTGGCCAGTGGCCCGGAACGTATATCGGTGGGCTTCCCCGGCGACCGCGATGTTCGCTCCGACGCGCCGGATCTCCGCGGTGGCCATCTGGGAGGCGAGGGTGCGGTTCCAGATGAGGGTGTAGAGCTTGAGCTGCTGGTCATCGAGAGTGTCGGCGAGGGAAGCCGGCGTGCGGCTCAGGTCGGTCGGTCGGATGGCCTCGTGCGCCTCCTGCGCGCCCTTGGACTTCGTTTTGTACGTGCGGGGAGAAGCGAGTATGTACTCGCGGCCGTAGAGCTTCTCGATGGCCATCCGCGCCTCCGAGAGCGCCTTGTCGCTCAAGTGGACGGAGTCCGTGCGCATGTACGTGATGAGGCCGTGAATCCCGGCTCCTTTCCCCAAATGCACGCCTTCATAGAGCTGCTGCGCCACCACCATCGTCTGCTTCACGGAGAAGCCGAGCTTCCTCGCAGCCTCCTGCTGGAGAGTGGAAGTCGTGAAGGGCGGTGGCGGCGTCTTCTTGATCTCCTTCGTCTCGACGGATTCCACGCTGAAAGGACGTTCGTGGATATCGCGGAGCAGGTCGTTCGTTTCCCGCTCGGAGGAGGGGACGAACGGCTTCACATCGCGTTCCTTGAGTTCGGCGGTGAATTCTTCCCCTGCCTGCCCCTCCGTAGCTCCGGCCTGCCCACCGAAGCCTTGCTTGCCGGCCGAAGCCTCGGCGAAGGCTGGGCGAAGGTGGGAGGAGCGAAGGGGGGTGTTCTTCTTCAGCGCCGCCGTGATGCTCCAGTACTCCTGTGCTTTGAACGCCTGGATCTCGCGCTCGCGATCCACGATCAACCGCACGGTGACGGACTGCACGCGCCCCGCGGAGAGGCCGCGGTACACCTTCTTCCAGAGGAACGGGGAGAGCGTGTAGCCGACCAGCCGGTCCAGAACGCGCCGCGCCTGCTGCGCATGCACGAGCTTCATGTCGACGGTCCGGGGATGCGCGATAGCCTCGCGGATCGCTTCCTCGGTGATCTCGTGGAACACGATGCGCTTCACCTTCTCCGGGTGCTTCACGTTCAGCGCGGCGAGGAGGTGCCATCCGATCGCCTCTCCCTCGCGGTCCTCGTCAGTTGCGATCCAGAGATCCCCGGTTTCCTTGAGCGCCGCTTTGAGGTTCTTCACTACCGTAGCCTTCTCCTTCGGGATGATGTACGTCGGCTTGAAATCGTGTTCTGTGTCGATGCCGAGTTCGCTGGTCGGCAAATCGCGGATGTGTCCCATGCTCGACTCCACGGCGTAATCCTTCCCGAGGAACCGCTTGATGGTTTTGGCCTTGGTGGGGCTTTCGACAATGACTAAATGTTTTGGCATGAGGTCTCGCATAGGGTTGATGAAGCGGCGTGGTTTGTCAAAGGGTGTGGATAGAAGCTTGAAGCGCTCCGAAATGTAACCGCTCACTGACTCTGTAGGAGATGTCGCTAATCATGCCCCGCCTCACCCCCTGCCCCTCTCCCTCGCTGACGCTCGTGAGAGGGGAGCTTCGCTTCACCTCCGAATGAAGTGTTGTACGGATTCCTCTCTCCCCCATCGGGAGAGAGGTGCC
>Ga0265296_1001491_pt1 | contig 26789 bp, 30 predicted proteins | sample MunlanPumphouse1_FD_189073 | JGI IMG/M metagenome (GOLD analysis project Ga0265296, IMG submission 189073) | Groundwater microbial communities from a municipal landfill in Southern Ontario, Canada - Pumphouse #1 | ecosystem: Environmental > Aquatic > Deep subsurface > Groundwater | place... | reverse complement strand
AAAGGAAAAAATTATAATTATTAGGCATAATATTTTTTATAATTCATATTTAATGAAACCGTCTCAATTGGCGGTTTTTTATTTTTCTTTTCAGGGTTTCTGGTTAATAAAGAAAGTTCAAAGTTAATTAAGGTTAAATTTACTTCCTATGTGCGACGAATTTTTGTTTTGGGGAAATTTGGGGCGGACATGTATGCATTATATTGCACTCTTGCAAAAGAATGCAAGTTTTCCTATTATGTATCTATGTCATCAGGTAAAAAACTGGGAGAAAACCTAAGGAAACTGCGCTTGAAAAAGAATTTGTCGCAAGGAGACCTTGCGACTGCTTTGAGCGTAGATAGAGCGTATATCAGCAATATTGAAAATGGTCGTATGAACCCTACTCTTTCGACTTTGGAAAAAATTGCTAAAGCGCTGGGAATTTCCAGTAGTGAACTTTTGAAATAAAAAAGGTGAAATTTAATAAAAAATATGCTATAATATACCTATGTCAAAAATAGATTTAATTAAAAAAATTGAAGCAAGCAGGGGGTCAAAAGTTATTACTTATATTACAAGCGATAGGCAAGGGCCAGTGAGAGCAATGGTCGCCATGGATGTTATTCCTTTCATAAGCGAGCAACTTCGCAAAATTGGTAAAGTTGAAAAAATTGATCTTTTCCTTTATACCGCAGGCGGAGACACTATGGTTCCTTGGCGTTTAGTTTCAATGATTCGTGAATATTGTGATACTTTTTCCGTGCTTGTGCCTTACAAGGCACACAGCGCCGGAACGATGATTGCCTTAGGTGCTGATGAAATAGTTATGTCCGATCTTTCAGAAATTTCTCCCATTGACCCTTCAACTGCAAATATTTTTAATCCTTCTGATCCAACTAATCCGCAAAATAAAATTCCTATTTCAGTGGAAGATGTTATTGCGTATTTTGATTTAGCAAAAAATAAATTCGGGATAAAAAGCGACGAAGATCTGACAAAGATTTTTAATAAATTTGTGGAAGCCAATCCACAAATTCATCCTTTGGCTCTTGGAAACGTAAACAGAACACACAATTTAATCCGCTTAATTGCAAAAAGATTATTAAAGAGCCATAAAGAACCAATGAAAGAGGAACAAATTGAAAAAGTTGTTGAATTTTTTACCGAAAAACTTTACTCGCATACTTATTTTATCGGTCGTAAAGAAGCAAAAGAAGAGTTGGGGGTCCAATCAGTTATTGAAGCAGATTCTACGCTCTCCGATCTCATGTCTCAACTTTATACTGAATATGCCAAAGAAATGGATTTGCAAAATCCCGTTTGGAATCCAGAAAGCGAGATTGGAATGAATGCAAGCCAAAATAAGAAAGAATATAAGGTTGCTTTCGTAGAAAGCGCGGTTCTTTCAAGAATTTATCACTTAACTATGGAATTCAAACGTCAGCAAGTAATGGTAGCCCAACCAAACGGCGTGCAAATCCCGCAAGATCAAGTCGCAATGCGGGTAATGGAACAGGGGTGGAAATAAAAATAAAATTATGGAAAAAGTTCAAATAAATTTTGCTCATATGTGTGATCTGGCTTTCCTTTCTCAGGGAGGGAAAGCCAACGTAATTGGCATCTTTAAAGCTATTTTCAGTAATAATTTTCCAACCCTACATCCCAAATTTTCTGTTATAACAAGTATAACAATGATTGATGCTACTGGAAATCATCGTGAGTCTATAAAAATTATTAGAGAAGAAGATAAAAAAGAAATTTTTCCAGAAATCAATTTTGATTTTAATCTTGAAAATAACAAAGAAAAAGAAAAAGAAATTAATCTCATAAGTGATATTATTAATGTCCAATTTGAAAAACCAGGTAAATATTCGATTAAAATTTCTTTAGATGGAGAAAATGTTCATTCTTTACCATTTGAAGTTGTTAAGTCTTAAAGTCATGGCAATAACAAAAGCAACTGTTGGTAAAAGTAAGTATAGCGTTAGCGAAAATAGTAAAACAAAAACTAATAATAATTCGAAATCGAAAACAAAAAATTTTGATTTAGGCGATAGTAAAATCAATTTAAGCTCTAGCATTACTGGATGGGTTGGAATATTAATTGGAATAATCACTTTTGTTTTTGGAATTGGGTGGTTTGTTGCATCACAATGGATATTTGATGTAAGAAGTGAGAGTCTTAAATCAGAAATAAAAAATAATTTTTATACAAAAGAAGAAGCCAACTCATTAATTAATGGTTTAGATATTAATAAACCATTAAATGAATTTAAAAATTGTATACTTCAAAATCAAGGTTATTGGCCTTGTTTAAAATAATATGTCCTCACAAAATAAATCACTAATATACGAACTTCCGGGAATTGTAGATGAAGGAAGAAAAGAAGTGGAAAAAATTCTCGAGCGTCTTGCGAGTGATAGTAAATTGGGATTGCAGACTAATGAGATTGTGCTTCCCGCAAAAGATGAAGCACAAAGCGGAATGTTTGCCGGTAAAATTCCAGAGATAAATGAAAAAGAATGGATGAATCGCCTTATTTATGGCGATAATTTGCTTGCAATGCAGGCGTTGCTTACCGGAGATAAAGAGAGTGGATTGCCAAGTATGCGCGGGAAAATTGACCTTATTTATATTGACCCGCCGTTTGACAGCAAGGCGGACTACAGAACAAAAGTTACTTTGCCGGGAGTGGACTTGGAACAAAAACCGACAGTTTTTGAACAGTTTGCGTACGCGGACACATGGAAAGACGGCACAGTTTCATATTTAAAAATGATGTATCCACGCCTCGCTTTAATGAAAGAACTTTTATCTGACAAAGGTTCAATTTATGTGCATATTGATTGGCATGTCGGGCATTATGTAAAAATTTTACTTGATGATATTTTTGGGAAAAATAATTTAGTTAATGAAATCATTTGGAGTTATCAAGGAACAGGAGAACCAAAGAAAGCATACAAAAGAAAAAATGACAGTATTTTTTTCTATTCTAAATCTGTAGATAATCATATTTTTAATGAAGAAAAAGCGAATGAAAAGATTAGTGATTTCTCAAAATCCAAATTTAACAAAGAAGATGAAAATGGTATCGCATATAAAGATATAAAACATAAAGATGGAAAAGTCTATAGGCAGTTTATCAAAGATGAAATGAGAATGAGATCTGTTTGGGAAATACCGATAATAAATGCTCAAGCTCATGAAAGACTTGATTTTGGAACTCAAAAACCAGAAAAATTACTCGAGCAAATAATTTCAGTTTCTTCAAATGAAAATTCAATTGTCGCTGATTTTTTTGCTGGTTCTGGCACCACAATCGCTGTTGCGGAAAAACTTGGTAGAAAATGGATTGGTTCCGATATTGGAAAGCCATCAGCGTTAATTATGCGCAAGCGTTTGATTGATCAAAATGCAAAACCATTTTTATATCAAGCAATCGGAGATTATCAAAAAGAAGCATACGCTTCTTCAAAACAATTTCGCCGTGTCGGCGACTTGGCACATGTTGTACTTCAGCTTTACGGAGCAATACCTTTTACGGATGAACAAAATACAAATCGTAATTTGGGATATATAAAAGAAAATAGAACTTTGGTGATGGTAGATTCGCCAAACAAAATGACCGGACTTGCCACTCTCAAGCGAGCGCAAGAATTAAAAAACTCTTTTATGGGCGGATGGAATAAAGTTGTAGTGCTTGGCTGGAATTTTACTTATGATATTACTGAGGCAATACAATCATTAGACGATGATAAATTAGAAGTGCTTGTTATTCCACCGGACTTGCTCGATAAATTAAAAACAAAAGCAAGTTATAAAAACTTGGTGGATAGCAAGAAAATCAGATTTTCTTCTTTACAGTATTTAATAATTAAGCCAATCAAGGTTGAAAAAAACGGAGATCAAGAAACATTTCACATAGAACTTGATAACTATGTTTTACTTTCCCCTGACAATATACCGCTTGATGATGAAGACAAAGAAAAATTAAAAGGATTGATTGCCAAAGACCCTTTGGCGCTCATTGAATATTGGAGCATTGACCCAGATTATGATGGCGTGACATTTCGCAGTAAATGGCAAGATTATAGAGGGAATGAGGCAAATGATGGAGACCAATATCATGTAGTTACGGAGGCAAAAATCACTGTGCCAAAAGTAACCAAAAGAAAAATTTGCGTAAAGGCGGTGGATGTTTTTGGATTTGAAAGTATTGTAATAACTGAAATATAAATACAATATATGAGCTTTTTCAAAAATAACAAAGAAATAAAAACAGAAGATTTGAAACTTTCAGATTATGACCAAATCTGGACAAAATTTTGTTTTCTTGATGAAACGGGCACATTAAGTGATCAAAAAGACCAATACTTTACAGTGGGAATATTGAAAATGAGTCAGCCGTATTATTTACAAAGCAAACTGCATTTTGAAAGAAGTAAAATTAGATTTTATGATGAAGTAAAATTTAACAAATTATCAAAAAATAATATTACTTTTGCAAAGATTGCCGTTGACGCCTTATTTGATACTAAAAGCATTAGTTTTTGCTCGTATTCAATTAGTACAAAAAGTGATTACTATTTAAAAAATTTTGATAAAAATCCATGGTTAGCCTACCAACAAATAACATTAAAACTTTTAGGAGCTGTGCTGTCAAAACATGAAATCATTATTCTTATTGCCGACTATGTGACAACCCCCAAAGAAATTAGATTTGAAGTTGATGTAAAAAAATATTTTAACTTAGCAAACAAGCGTTTGGCGCTCGCAGGAGTGTGCAGGTTTGATTCTAAATCAAATGATCTACTTCAACTCACAGATCTTTTGATAGGAGCGGTAACATATGATATAAAATTTAATAAAGGTCTTGTCACTGGGTCAAAATATAAGTTAGAGTTAGTTGAATATTTGAAGGCGAAGCTCGGAGCAGAGACTTTTTTGAAAGGTTTTAAGAATCATAATTTTAATGTTTTTGTCGATAAAACAGATCATTTAAATGGTATTGAAAATACTGAGACAAATGAAAAAGGGCTATCGTCCTAACGGTCGACGCCCTTTTTCGATACTTTAATTAGTATACCAAGCGGTTGATATAAGTCAATGAGTTATCCACAGAGTATAGAAAGTCAATTATATTTAAAGTATTTTAAAAAAATAAAAACAATCTAAAAGTAATTTTATGCCATCACCAATTAACATCGGAACAAGAGAGATACCGTTAAAACTTGCTAAAACTATTACAGCGAGAGTTAATGAATCTTGGGAATCGGGAGAAATGCTTTCTCGCGTTTCTTTAGTAACGCAGGATTTATTAAAATTTTGGTTTAAAGAACCGCACACTGAAACAAGACATTTTAATTTTCATCAAGGACAGAAACAAGCAATTTTGAATACAATTTATTTGCATGAAATTTTAGGAATAAAAACAGTCAAGGATATTTATGAAAATATTGAATTTGAATTGTTGGCTGAAATAGATAGCGTAGAACTTAAAAAAGAAAAATATGAAATACCAAAATATGGCATTAAAATGGCAACGGGTACAGGGAAAACATGGGTAATGCATGCTTTTTTAATATGGCAGTATTTGAATGCGAAATACGAAATAGAAAAATCAGGAAAATTTACTAAAAACTTTTTACTCGTAGCTCCCGGAATAATTGTTTATGAAAGATTGCTTGATGCATATCTTGGAAAAGAGAACGAAGATCAAGAGAGACAATTTGAAAAATCAGATTTTTATCAATTCAAAGATTTATTTATTCCTCCAAATTATGAAAATGATATATTCAGTTTTGTTCAAAACAGTGTAGCTAAAAAACAGGAAATAGGTACAAAGATTACAGGCGATGGGCTTATTGCTATCGCTAACTGGCATCTATTTTTAGATAAAGAAGAAAAAGAGGAAGAAAATGAGTTGCCTCTTGATAATCCTATTGGAATTATAAAAGATGTCTTGCCGATTAGGCCTGGTGTTTCTGGCGGAAATTCTCTGGATTCTTTGGACTCTGCGTATTTAAGCGGGAGAGAAGTTGATTTTTTAGCGGAATTACCAGACTTAATGTCTATAAATGATGAAGCGCATCATATCCATGAAAATAAAGTTTATGGAGAAATTAAAGAAGTAGAATGGCAAAAGAGTTTAAATAAAATAGCGAAAAATAAAGGAAATCAATTTGTTCAAATAGACTTTTCCGCAACGCCTTATGATGTGACTGGTAGCGGACAGAATAGAATAAAACACTACTTCCCACACATTATAGTGGATTTTGATTTGAAAACGGCAATCAAGGGCGGTTTAGTAAAAATTATTGCAATAGATAGAAGAAAAGAATTGACGGATTTTTCGCTTGATTATAATGCAGTAAGAGAAGGCAATAAGGTTATTGATTTATCAGATGGCCAAAAACTAATGCTTCGCGCAGGTTTAAATAAATTGAAAATTCTGGAAAAGCATTTCATTGATTTTACAAAAGATAAAAATAATAATACAGACAAATATCCCAAAATGCTTATTATGTGCGAGGATACAAACGTTACTCCCCATATTGTTGATTTTTTACTAAAAGAAGGTTTGCCCGATGAAGAGATAATTCGAGTTGATTCAAATAAAAAAGGAGAAATTTCTGAAGTAGAATGGCTTGAGCTTAAACAAAGACTTTTTAATATTGATAAGCACAAAAATCCAAAAGTGATAGTGTCCGTTTTAATGTTGCGAGAAGGTTTTGATGTAAATAATATTTGCGTAATAGTACCATTACGATCATCTTCTGCTCCCATTTTACTCGAGCAAACGATTGGTCGTGGTCTAAGATTAATGTGGAGAGAACCTGAATATGCTGAAATAAAACAAGAAAATTTAAAAAGATTGTTAATTGAGAAAAAAGAACCTAATAATTATTTAGATCTTTTAACTATAATTGAACATCCAGCTTTCGTGCAATTCTATGAAGATCTTTTGAAAGAAGGATTGATTGGAGAAGTTGACGATGACCCTCAAGGAAAAGATGGGGTTCTTGGAGATATTATTAAAGTTGGCTTAAAAGAAAATTATAAAGAGTATGATTTATTTTGGTCTGTTATTATGAAAGATTCAGACGAAAACCTTGTTTCGGGGGAAGTTAGTATAGATAAACTTGAATCATTTGATGTTTATAAACTAGAAGAATTAAAAAGATTTTTTAACAAAAAAGGAGAAGAGTTTATATCTGAAGAATTGACTGTAAAAACGAGATTCGGAGAATATATAGTTGATGCTAGTTTATTTAAATCACAAAGTTATAATGAGTATTTGGAAAAAATTCTTAATGTTGTAGTCAATCGTATGGCTAAAGTAAGCGCCAGAAAGACAAAAACTTTTCCAGCAATGCAGATAAATAATCTTGAAGTAGTAAGAACAATTGATAAGTATATAAAAATAAAGCTATTTAATCAGGAATTTGATCCATTTATTGAAAATAACTGGAAAGTTTTATTGATGAAAAATGGCATTGTCACAGAACATATCATTAAGGAAATTGGAAAAGTAATTCTTGATATGCAAAATGTTACTGAAATAGATGAAGCTAAAATTGAAAAGAGATATTTTTCAAGTATTCCAGAATTAAGAATGAGAGAAAATTTTTCTCTTGATATAATCAAAACAATTTACGAAAAACTCCCATATCCTTCAAATAAAGGTGGCTTTGAAAAAGAATTTATGGAATATGCTGATACTGATGGAAAAGTTGAATCTATGATGAAAGTTAATGAATATTATCATAATTTTGCTCATTTAGTTTATATAAGGACAGATGGGTTTTTGTCTTTATATAGTCCTGATTTTGTTGTGAAAACTGCAGAAAAAATATATATCATTGAAACAAAGTCTGACAAAGATTTACATGATCCAAATGTTAAACAAAAACAATTGGCAACACTCGATTGGGTTCAGAGAGTAAACAAATTAAATTCCGAAGACAGAATGGATAGGGTTTGGGAATATATACTACTTGGTGAAAATCATTTTTATGGGCTAAAAGAAAATGGTGCATCAATTGATGAAATATGTCAGTTGGCAAAAGTAACATTAGCGAATACATCGGGAAAACTATTTACTTAATATTTTAGTATGGACGAAGAAATTTTTGAATTGGCAAAAGTGAAAAATGGGGGACAGTCACCATTTCTATAATAGTGGCTGACCCTATTTTCCTATTTTAAAGAGTTGAAAAAATCCATATTAAAATCCGCCTTTGCTGGAAAACTTTAAAGCTATGGCGAGACGAGGAAGGCTTTTAGCGGGGAGTTGTAGACTTTGTATACATTGCTTACTTTTTGACTCATAATCGTGAAAAAGCAATAAAAAATACAGATTTTCACGATTATATTGACTTTGCAGATACTATCAGCTATAATCAGCTATATCTGAAAATATATGATTAAAAATAGATTAAACAAAAGAATAAAGCTTTCAAATAAGATTCTCTTGAGAGTTGCCGAAATTGACGAACTCAAAGGAAGGTGGAGTGGTTCACTTTCCTTAAATCCTCGCATTTTGGGACAATTAAGACGCTCAGTAATAATTACAAGCACAGGTTCTTCAACGCGTATTGAGGGATCAAAAATGACCGACAATGAAGTGGATCGTTTTTTACGTGGATTGAATCAGAAAAATCCAAAAGGGAGAGATGAGGAAGAGGTTGCTGGTTATGCAGATATTCTTGGAAGAATTTTTGATAATTATGACAGCCTTAAAATAACAGAAGGCGGAATTCTTCAGTTTCATAATATTATGCTTAAGTTTTCTAAAAAAGACGAACTGCATAGAGGTAAATATAAAACAAAAGATAATACTGTAGCGATTGTAGAAAATGGAAAGGTCAAAGAAATACTCTTTAGCCCAACTCCGCCTTGGCTTGTAAAAAAAGAAATGGACGATGTTTTGTTTTGGTTAAAAGAAAATTTAGAGAAAAAAGATATTCACCCGCTTGTTATTATAGCTAATTTTATTTTTGAATTTCTTGCGATACATCCCTTTGAAGATGGAAATGGACGTCTTTCTCGTGCATTGATAAATCTAATGCTTTTACAACAAGGATATGCTTTTGCTCCGTATGTATCCTTGGAAGAGATTATTGAAAGTAATCAATCGGAATATTATATCTCATTGCGACAAACTCAAAAAAATCATAAAACTGATAATGAAAATATTGAACCATGGCTTTTATTTTTCTTGGATTGTGTGCTTAAACAAACAAAACAAGCGCTGAAATTAGTTGACGGGAATGACCCTTTAAAACTTCTGTCTGAAATTCAAAAACAAATTTATAATCAATTTATTTATGATAGTGAGTTAAGTGTGTCAGAAATACAAAACAAAACTGGTATTTCGCTTTCAACAGTAAAACAGGCCTTGTCGCGACTGATAGAACATAGACTTATTGAAAGGTTTGGACAAGGTCGTTCTACAAGATACAAAAAAGCTTCTTAAATAATTTTATGAATGAATCAGAAACACGAGCCGAATATATCACTCGCAAGAACGGTTCTTGCGAGTGACTTACGAATGATGGAGGAGTTGAAAAAATCCATGTTAAAATCCGCCTTTGCTGGAAAACTTTAAAGCTATGGCGAGACGAGGAAGGCTTTCAGCGGGGAGTTGTAAAAAACGTAAATTTAGTCGATATTTAGGTATAATTTACGTTTTTATTGACTTATTTTAATAAATAGACTATACTATAGACATATATTTGTGAAAAAGATATCTAAAAAAGTTCAATATATTATAGATCTGAAGAAGAAATTTGATTCTCTCAAAAAAGGCAAGAAGTCGCTTTTGACGATCCTCGAAGACGTCGAGCTCGCAGAGTCGGTGTATAACTCAAATGCTATTGAGAATAGCACACTCACACTTCCTGATACAGAAAAAATACTTCTGGATTTAGAGGTTTCAAAAGATTATTCACTACGGGAAGTGTTTGAAGCTAAAAACCTTGCTCGTGTATATGAGTACATAAAAATAAAAAAAGACAGTATTGTTTTAAACCAAGAAACAATCCTTTTTGTTCATGGTTTGCTTATGGGGGGGATCGATGACTCAATCTCTGGAAGATTTCGAAAACAAGGAGAATATGTGCGAGTTGGTAAACATGTGGCTCCTGCGCCAGAACATGTGATGCGTATGGTAGAAGTGTTACTTAATGAATACAAAACAAATCACGATACGAATCTTTTTACAAAAATAGCACATTTTCATTTGCAGTTTGAAACTATACATCCGTTTTGTGACGGAAATGGTCGTATTGGTCGTGTGCTTATTAACCTACAGCTTCAAGAATTTGGTTATCCAAATATCATAATCCGAGATAAAGAAAAACATCTCTACTACAAAACTTTCTCACATTTTCGAGACACAAAATCAACTAAACAGATGGAGCAAGTCCTGTATCTAGCACTTTCTGAAGGACTTTATAAACGAATCGCGTATCTCGAAGGGGTAGAAATAGTTACTCTCGCACAGTACTCAAAGAAAAATTTGCTACCCTTGGCTAGCCTCATAAACGCAGGCAAAAGACAAACGATTCCTGCTTTTCGTGAAAAAGGAGTATGGAAGATATCCGCTTCTTACAAGAAATAAAATGAATGAATCAGAAACACGAGCTGAATATATAGACCCAAAGCTTAAAGCGAGCGGTTGAGGCGAAGAAGGATCAAAAGTTCTTCGTGAATTTCGTATTACAGATGGCAAAATCATTCGTAAGAACGGTCCTTGCGAATGACTTAAATATGACCCAATGATTTATATAGCTGAAAAAGCGTTGATTTTGTTAAATAAGCTATAAATGTATATAGATTTGTGTAGAAATGTATAGATTTACATAAAAATAGGTAGATTTGTATATTGCTTGCATAGGTTTTAATTAAATGCTAAACTATCCATATCAAGAATTATGGATGATAAAGACTTAATATCAATAGGTGAAACGGCAGAGATGCTTGGAGTATCTATTGCCACCTTGAGACGATGGGACGAAAGTGGTCGTTTTTCTTCTTTGCGTGATACACCAACGGGTAATCGTTATTATTCTAAGAAAGTTGTGGAAACTTATCTGAATGATTTGTTGAAATTGGCGACAGATTGGATTTCTTCAGGCATAGAAATTCCGTCAATTTATTATTGCGACAATAGTTCTTTATTTCAGGCACGATTACAAAAAATGCAAAATGAACTTATAAGAATAAGCAGTGAGGAAGCAAAGAAAATAGCTCCTCTTGTTGTTGCGGTTGCGGGAGAAATTGGCAATAATTCTTTTGACCATAATTTAGGACAGTGGCCTGACATAGCTGGTATCTTCTTTGGCTACGACTTAAATAAAAGACAAATCGTGTTAGCAGACCGCGGGCAAGGCATTTTACAAACCCTTAAAAGAATTAGGCCTAATTTGATTGACGATAAGACTGCCTTAGAAGTTGCGTTTACTGAAATTATTTCTGGTAGAGACCCAGAAGAAAGAGGAAATGGCCTTAAATTTGTTAAAAGTGTTGTCATTAAGAATTTAATAGGACTTTCTTTTCAAACAGGGAATGCTCAGTTAGAATTAAAAAGAGACAGTTCAGATTTGAATTTGAAGTTAGCTCAAAATTATTATAGAGGATGCATTGCGTCAATTACATTTTAATATAAAATATATTTATGATTATCATATTGCAAAAATTTGGAACTACGCTTATATCTCGTCAAACTGGTCGTGAGGCTTTTTCTGCATTCAAACCGTCTTTAAATAATGTTTCCAATGATGAGAACATAGAGATTGATTTTGAAGGAGTTATTACATTTTCTCCTTCTTGGGGTGATGAATTTTTGACACCTCTTTTAAAGGAGTATGGAGATAGATTGACATTAAAAAATACTCAAAATCTTTCTGTTAAAGCGACAATTGAACTTCTAGAACAAATAAATAAAAGAAAATTTATTATTGCTTAAATCATAAATTAAATTAAGCAAACTTTAAAGAGTCAAGAAGGCCACTAAATTGAAGCTCGCTTTTGATACTGGCCCAGTTCAGAGTTCTAAATTTGGCCACGAAGGGGAGCCAAATAATAAATGATAATCAATATAAATCTAATCTGACACTTAGATAACAGAATTTCCTAAAACATTGCGTGTTTTTTTCTTACAACCGGCACGAATTCCCATCCGTTTTCTTCAACGACTTTTTTTATCGGATCCCGGATGTAACCAATATCAAATTTGTATTCGTAGATTTTGCCAAGCTCCCCGCTTTTTTTGATTCCGTATTGAACTCCCCAGGATTTCCGAAATAATATCCTTCCTTTAAAAAATTCTTTCCGGTAGAAAATGCTTGGCTTAAGGCCGTCGGTTCCCGCATGCCATTCTATGCTTCCCATTTCTTCGTAATATCTCACCGTTCGGCGGTTTTCGTCCAAAAACAAAAAGGCATTATAAGTTTTATTCACTTTTTCTTTTGAGAAAATACCGTACCACTCTGCGTCGACAATTTTCCATTCAATAATCATGTCGGTTTTCTTGGCTTCTATTATTTGATAAGGCGAATTTGGCGTGTTAAGAGCGAGAATTTTTTCTTTTAGCGTCGCTTTGTTGATTGCCGGAAATGCTGATTTTTTCTTTCCGCCAAGATATTCAAAAATACCGAGTCCGAAAAATATAGCCCAGATAGCGGCGGCAATAGCCAGTAATGCAAGCAAAGTAGGGATTAAAATCATTAACATATTAATTCAATTATAACATATTGACCATTGCGAGGTAATAGTAGATAATTAAGTAATGATTAAAAAAATTCTAATTGCAATATTCGTCGTATTATTATTTCCAATATCTGCGCAGGCATACGGATGGACAACCGAAGCCTGTAAAAGTTCTGGTTGCGGTTGTGAGGCGACGTCTGTTGAAGGGAAGTGCAATATGATAGGGAATTGTTCAAAATGCAAAACCCCCATTTGCCGGACACGACCCTCCGCCATCGGAAGCGTGTGTTACTTGGTTGATAAAGCTGAATGTAATGAAGTGTATGAGGTATATAAAGATTACAATATTAGCGGTGTTAATAGCCCTGTACAGGTTCACCAAGATTGCACCTTGGCGTGCAAAGATTATATAGAAAAATGGGTTAATGCATGCAGAGCGGATACCACCGGAAAGGGAGACTACTATTCACTAAGCGATGAAGGCTGTTGCAAAGAAGAGGTTGCATTAGTTGCCCAAATAATCTTTGGAAAAACCGTAAACATAAAAGGGGACGGTCTGCCGGATGTTCCGATATTAATCAATTGTGATCCCGCGAAAGTAAGTCAAACTAAATTTGTTTCGGATTCGACCGGTGATTTTGAGATACCGGTGCAAATAGAAAAAGATAAAAAAGTATTTTGCAAAATGATCATCGGCAGCGAGAAACACATAAGAGTAACGTTAACAAAAGTAAGTCCCGGTAATCTTGGCGAAATAAAAATTGGGGCTGTCGCGGAATATGAACTCAATATGAAAACGTCAATTATGAATATGCTTATGGACAGCGGTATTTCAAAAGAAGACGCGGTTGCGTATGTGGCATATATAAATTTTAAATATACTGAGGGAAATCCAAGTTTTCAAGAAGTGACTCCTTCTTATATTACGGGAAAAATATACGGAGCGAATTATGAAATAAGCATGGATCCAAAACAATATCTGACTGATCGGGAAACGCTCTATCACGAAATGGCTCATGCGATTGTTCAAAAAATGTTTCCAGATGTGGTTCCGCCAAGTCCGTCTCATGATATATACGAAAAACTATCAGAGACCGGGGCATTTGACGAGGGAAGGGCTCATTTTTTCGCGTATTTGATGCTGAAAAAAACAGGGGAATATGACGCAACAAAAGATCAATTTCAGGACGATAAAGTGATAAATGCGATTACTAATAATAAAATAGATATAAAAGAAGGAGAAGGAAATAGCGTAGAGGCAAGCGTAGCGACATTTCTTAAAGATTATTATGTGAATATAAAGCCGGAAGATGCATGGAAGGATTATATGAAAACGGTTAATGGTTGCAAAACGAGTTTGGGGCATACTTGCCAGACTATTAATGAGTTTATAAAGCAAAAAGGTTTTCTGGAAAATGGAGCGTTTGCAGATGCCGCGAAGCTTGGAATTAAAATTGAAAAGGACAGCACGTGTGTGATAAAAAAAGGTTCTTCGTATAAACCGATCGATTCGGGCAACATTCAATTGGATTCGGGAGATATTGAATGCGGGTCAAGAGATGTGCGGGTAAATGACATTCAGATAATGCACGGCGGTACGCAATATGTGGTTTCTAAGGCGGGCGACACGATGAGTATTTCTGTTTTAGAGGGAACGGTAAAAGCGACGAATGTGACGAATAAAGAAAATGCTGATGTTTCTGCGGGGAATAAAGTTGCGTATAATGCTGCCACCGCGAAATTCTCAGTGCCGGAAAAAATAGATGTCGGAAGCGTGGAAAAATTCTGGGAACTGGATAACCAAAAGAAAACATCTTCTTCTAAATTTCCTTATTCCGCACTGGCATTAATATTTGTTTTGGGAGGGATAGGCGTCGCTTTATTAGTCAGAAAGTTTACCAGAAAATCGGCATAATTTTTTAAAATTATAGTTTAGCAAGTGAAATCTTGCTTACTTTCAATACTCATTCGAACCCTCCTTCGTTAAAACTTCGGGCGGGCAAGCATCTCGTCAGACTTGTCCGCCTCTAGCGGAGGACTGGCAGGCCTCCCATGTGCGGAGCAGGAAATGATTACATTTACCTTAAATCAATAAGATGTTTTTTTAGAGTTCTTTGAATTTGGATAATAATTTTTTCACGGGAAGTAGGTTTGCTTTTTGCTATATCTTTAGCAAAATTATATAAATCTTCATTATTAATTCGAAGCCACTTTTCATTTTTATGGAAAAGATACAAGAGAGTCATTATTGCAATTCTTTTGTTTCCATTTTGAAATGGATGATTTTTAATCATGAAATAAAATAAGGTACTAGATTTTCCAATAAGTCCTCGGTATAAATCTTTCCTATTAAATTGCATAAATGGTGTATCAATACAGCTCTCTAATATATTTGGAAACCTAGTTCCAAAATCTGGAATTGGTTCATTGAAAGTTAGTAGTTTTTGAGCAAACGAAAAGGCAACATACTCTATTTCCTTTACTGTTATTCTTTTTGTTCTCATTATTCTTTACTTAATTTTTTAAAAGCCTCCCCATACTCTTTCAATGCTTTATCGATTACGCTCTCTATTTCCTCTTTTTTATGAGTACCTATTGTTTCTCCTAAAATTTCTTCAATAGAATCATAAGGAATAACATAATTACGCCCAACTTTTTCGGCTTTAATTTTACCAGCTTTTATTTTTCTAAAAACCTCAATTCTACTTAAATGTAAAATATTGGCAACTTCTGACGTTGAATACATATTTTTCTTCATATTTGTATAGTAACATATGTTACATTACAAATAAAACCATAAATTGGGGATATATAGTGATTTTGAGAGCAAGGTAACCAATAAAGCAAAACTATACTGTGCACATTGTAAACATTGTGAACGTTATATGGGAGAAGTAATACTCTTTCGAACATCCTCCTAAGTGCGGAGCAAAACCATTAAAATTATTTATCAATAAAAAAGCACCCGTTTCCAGATGCTTTATATAGAGTTAAAAATTAAAACCGAGTAGGATAACCAAGTTTTACTATCCAGTAGTTACCAGAACTAGCAGGTCCCTGATGTTCTATTACATCACCATCGGTTGACCATGAATATCCCGTAATAATATATCCACTGTCACTAGTTTGCCAAACTAAACATGGTCCATCATTACCGCTTCCACCCAAACTTTTTTGCCATTCTATAGTTCCGGAAGAATTGAGCTTAACTATCCAATAATCGGATGTACCATTGGATCCATGATGTTCTGTTCCATCACCATCGTTTGAGGATAGTCTTCCTGCGACAACATATCCACCATCACTGGTTTGCTGGATCGCTTCTGCTATATCATCACAATTTCCACCCAAACTTTTTTGCCATTCTATAGTCCCGGAAGAACTGAGCTTAACTATCCAATAATCAGTACAGCGAGTGGATCCATGATGTCCTGTTATATCACCATCATTTGAATGTGCACATCCCGCCACAATATATCCACCGTCTGTAGTTTGCTGAATCGAATATGCCAGATCATCATCGCTTCCACCCAAACTTTTTTGCCATTCTATAGTTCCGGAAGAATTGAGCTTAACTATCCAATAATCACTACCTCCATGATTTCCTGTTACATCGCCATCGTTTGAATCTGACCCTCCCGCGACAATATATCCACCGTCTGTAGTTTGCTGAATTGATGTTGCTATATCGAAATCACTTCCACCTAAGCTTTTTTTCCACACTATAGTTCCCAAATAATTAAATTTTATTATCCAGCAATTATCACCATGGTAACTTGACCATGTATATCCTGCGACAACATATCCACCATCACTGGTTTGCTGGACCGATTTTGCCCCATAGAGAATTTCATAGAGAATATTTTTTCTGCCTAATTTTTTTTTCCATACTATGGTTCCAAAAGAATTAAATTTTATTATCCATGTATATCCTCCATTTATTGGTCCTGATCTTTTTGCAACAATATATCCACCATCGGTTGTTCGTTGGATATCATAATCTAAATTTTTTTCGCCAAAGCTTTTTTGCCATTGGACAGCTGGTGCTTGTGCGTTTATATGCAAAGTAGCCACTAAAAGCAGCAACATTGTTATTAAGATTATCTTTTTCATATTTATAGATTTTTTAAATAACTTTTTTTCCTACTCTTTTCAAGATTTTCGGATACCTCTTTTTTAATTTCTTAATTAAGTAAGATTTTCTAGCCATAATATGGCAAATTTGTGGTTGTTTGTCAACCTTAGAATACATCAAATTTATACATACTCGCAGTCTAAAAAGATAGTTATAATAATCTCATGTTCGGGGAGCCAGCTAGAGATGTCACAAACTGGCATGGTATAATGAGTTCATGATAGAGGGAAACTTTAATCCAGAAATTAAAAAAGAATCGGAAGAATTTTTTGTAACAAAATCTAGTCTTTCAGATAAGCTTTTTTGGGTAAGACCAGATTCTGGAGAAATAATTCGGGTACGAAATTTAAACTCAGGGATTGTAAGAAAAATTGGAGATGAAGTTGTATCAAACGGCAGAATTTTTAAACCCGAAGGAGTTAAAGGGATTATAAAAAGTTTTCAGGATGATACCTGTTACATGAAGGTTGAATGGGAAGACGGGACTGAGTCTTTTATGAAAGATAAAGATTTAGTGGAACCCAATAAGGATAAAAAACAAGAAAAAGAACTCTTAATAAAACAAGGACTTGAAGTCTTCGATGCTTCCTATACCACTGCCTTAAAACAAGGAAAGAAAAAGCTTGCGGAGAGAATAGCTTCATTTAAAGAGGAAACAAAAGATGAAAATTTGAATGTGGAAGATCTTTCATACACTATTAAGGAATGCCTAAGGTTTATCAATAAATATAAAGGGTCACAAGAAAATCTAAAACCTTAGAAAACAATAATTTCTATTCGAACACACCCCCTCCGGAGGCGGGCAGGCAAGTTCGGAGCTGGTATAAAGAATATTAACTAATTAGATTTGAGTAAATTTAAAATAACTCTCTCAAACAGATCCGCCTTATTTTTCACTGAAATGGGACTCTCAAAATCTTCTGGATAACTTCCAGTGGTATTTTTTAACTCTACTTCCCAAAAAATTTTTGATATTTCATCAAAAACTTCTTGTTTATTGTCTGCCTTCTTTAAGGCATCGAGTGCAACAGGAAGTAATTTTTCCAGTTCAGTATTGTAGATATTCTTCCAGTATATTCTGTGATCTTCATTGCGTTCATCATCACCTCTTTCATCGTCTTCATCAAACCTATCTCTATTGTCAGAAGCAAGCTCTATATTATCAGCAAATTTTTGAAGTGCTAATTCAAAGTCTTCTTTGAATTTTTCTATATTGAATTTTTCAGGTTTTCCCTCGAGACTCATATTGGAATTTTGACAGATTTTAATATTTTTGCAAGTAAATAAGTGGGTATTTATTTCCCCTCCATAATACTCATTCGAACCCTCCTTCGCTAGGGCTACGGACGGGCAAAGCATCCCGCCAAAGGATGGGCAGGCCTCCCAAGTGCTGAGCCAGCTAGACAAATTAATATTCATATGTTATCATCCCAGCAAGGATAAGTTTTTTGACAATAGTTTTGATTGGTTTTCAGAGAAGACAAAAATCTTTTGTGAAAACCAATTAAACTAAAACAACATGAAAAAGGCTAAACACGAGGAAATTTGTCCTCATTGTGAAATGCCCTTCAGAACAATAAAAGGCAAGTTTTGCAGTTCAAACTGCAGAATTTCTCACTGGAGAAAGCAGAAAAAAAATGGAAAAATCTTAGAAAAAACTTATTGTCCAACCTGTGGCAATCAACTACTTTCACCTGGGTATAAAAAATTTTGCAATAAGAATTGCAGAAAAGTTTTCTACCGTAATATAAGAAGGGAAGAAACTATCCTAAGTAAGGGGAATTGTTTGATTTGCGACAATAAATTGCCACTAAAACACACAAAGTTCTGCAGCGACTTTTGCAGAGATTACTTTTTTGACAGAAAAGCATCGGGCAGGGAAGTTAAGATTAAGATAGATGCTAAGACATTTATTCAAACCCGAAAGTACGATCAGTTGGACATGATAAAAAAGAGATTAAGAAGTGACAATAACCAACTTCATAAAGGGTTAAAAAATAATCAGAATGAAGATGGAGAGTTAAACGATTTTGAGGGCTGAAGAAATTTAGCCCTCTTTTTTTTATTTCCCCTCACCCAAGCTAATTCGAACATCCCGCCAGTGGGCGGGCAGATTTGACAAACTAACATAAATATGCTATATTATTTGATAATTATAGTTCGTTGATATCTAGTTTTAGATTATGGTTTGTTTTAACTACTTTGTATTCCTACCTGGAGTTCAAGGTAGTTAAAATAAACACTAATAATTAAATAATTTAAAACTTAAGACCATGGACGCATTAACAAAATTCCGTTTAGACAGAAATCTTTCAAAGAAAAGCATATGCGAAGTGCTTAAAAACTTGAAAGGAAAATCAATTCCTGACAGAACTCTTTATCACTTACAAGTTGGCAACTTACCCCTTAAGCTTCATCATGTCGAGCAATTGGACAGGGCTTTTAAGTTGACACCAAAAGAAAAGAGATCGCTGTTAGATATGGTAGAAAAAAAAGAAAAAGTTCCGGAAAGTGATTTAAATTTCATCTATTCATTGGAAGAAATGAAAAAATTAGTTTCTATAATGGAAACTAATTTTCCGGAAGGCTTGTCTCTTAAGAGCATATTGGATACTTTAAAGATTATTAAAGGCAATTCTTAAGATTTTGAAGTTTCCACCCAATCAAGACCAGTTAATTAGCTGGTCTTTTTTATTTCCCCAATATAACTGTTCGAACATCCTCCCAAGTTCAGAGCCAGTAAAATTTTTAGCCATATTTTATAATGGTTATTTTTCTTGCCTTGGTAAGTAGTTCAAACCTGTGATATAATTTTATTGTGAGAATATTGATCTCGGAAATAAGGAAAAATCTTCAGGAGGCACTCAAAAAGAGAGGCCTTCAAGAAGACATGATAAATATAATTGCTGATGAGTACCTTGAAGGTGAACTTCAGGGAAAACAAAGTCATGGTTTGATGGCATTCCCTTCTTTTTTAAATAAGATAAAGAAATACGTAAATAAAAAATATAAATTTGTTGTTAGAACGAATGCTTTAATTGTAGTAGATGCCGACGAACTTTCTGGATCGTATATTGGAAGAATTTTAGCTGATGATTTGATAAAAATAGCTAAAACTGAAGGTGTTGCAATTGGATTTATAAAAAACATGACCACATGGCTTCGTCCTGGAGCTATTGCTCAATATGTAGCCGAAAAGGAAATGGTTGCATTTGTGATCAACAACGGCGGAGAATCGATGGTTGCCCCGCCGGGTGGATATGATCCTATTATCGGCACTAATCCAATTGGCATCGGTATACCTACTTTAAATGAACCAATCATTGTTGATATGGCAACTTCAAAACGAGCTTGGGGAGAAGTGCGTAAAGCAATAAAAAATCACACGGATTTACCAAAAGAATCGTATTATACATCAAGCGGAGAATTTGCGGTTAAACCAGAAAATGCCTATTCAGCAATACCCATCGGAGATTATAAAGGTTTTGCCTTGGGTCTATTTATCGAAATTATGTCGGGGTCTTTTCTTGGACGTGAGATGAATACTCAAAAAGCTAGAAACGATTATCGATCAATAACGCGTGGCGGTATGATTTTAGTAATGAATCCTGCAATTTCGACTGATTTGAAAAGTTTTGAGGAAGCTAATTCAAAATTAATTAAGGAAATTAAAGAAAGTCATAAACTTCCTAATATTAATGAGATATATATTCCAGGGGAAAGGGCTAATAAAAAGCGTCAAGAAAATATCAAGAAAAGTTATCTTGAAGTAGATAATGATCTTTGGACACAAATTATTGGTTAAACAACCTTTTCATCTTTCTCCTAGTACAGCTATTCGAACATCCTCCTAAGTGCGGAGCAGGGAATAAAAAATCCCCCATTCACTAGAATACAAGTGAATGGGGGAGCAGGGCCAACTAAATTATTTGTCGGCTTTGATATTAACAAACTCTTCAGGAATTTCTGCATCTGCGTAAAATTCATCCACGCAAATATTCTTTTTAGGGTTGAAAGATGATGATTCATAAGTACTGCGACGAAGCTTTGCCTCCAAAACTTTAGCGACATCAAATTTTACAAGTTCAATTTGATACTTCCTTTTATTACCATGTTTTTCTGAAAACCATATCGTGTAACCCTCTTCACCTTCAGATGTCCTTTCAAGTTTTTCATCATAAATTCCGCAACTACAGGAAAGACGTTTTGTGCTTCCTGATAATTCGAATTCGTCGCTTAAACTTGTAGGTTTATGATACGTGCTTGTTAGGTCATGGATACCGGCTCCAACTTCGTTAGCCAGCTGGACGTCCTTAATTTGCATCATAATTTCCTTGCCTAGGAATTGAGTTAGGCGCAGAAAATACAGTATCACTTTTTTAGCCCTTACTGTGACCATTAGGGAGTTGGATATGAAAGTTTCTATAATTTCATATTGTTTCCTTGTAATATGGCCACTTATTAGGGCAACGGCAACCTCGTTGTCGTTAATTCCTTTGTTGTTGTTTATATAATTCATTTTTCAAGTTTTATGTGTTTTGTTTTATACTACTAATAATAATCCACTTTGTCAATCATTGACAGGTTAAGTAAAAATTAGGCATAGCGGTCACAATAAAACGCTTAAGAAAAAACTTTCCGAATTGGGATTGTCGGATTAATTACTTTATAAAAATATTTTTGAAGACTGACTATAATAATGGTTGGTCTTTTTTATTTTTCATCCAGTAGGCTCATCCAAGTATTCTACCAGAGGGCTGGTAGGCTTGAATTTGTTTTTTATAGACTGCCTATGCCGAATGTTCCACCTTGTTCATTTTCCGTAGAACGTCCTGTTAGATTCTTATTTCGTCTATCTATTTTAGAATTTCCAGTTGGTTTTTTATTGAAAGTTCCACCTAGCTGTTCAGGTTTTAGTTCTTTTGTCTCCATCTCTCCTGTTTTTTCATCAATAATAAGAAACTTATCTCCTCTTTGGAGGAAAACCTTTCCGTCTACTCTTTCGATTTCGTTGTATTCTTCCTCTTTAGCTTTCCTTATTTTCTCTTTCGCAATTCCAATATCTATTTTTATAACTTTTTTAGGAAATTCTATGTTCATGTGCTTATTATACCATTATTTATTTTTCTTAACAATATTCTTTTGAACATCCCCCCTCGGCCGTAGCTCTTAGCCATATCTTACGAGCGAGGCCTATGGGCGAGGCAAGCGAGCAGATTGACAAAGTGACTACAATTTATTACAGTTTATGATAATAAACAAGTTGTTCCATTAAAATTTAAAGTTATGAAAAAAACATTAATTATTATTTCCGCTCTCTTAGTTTTAACCATAATAATGGAAGTTTTCCTTTTAGGAAAAGCAAAAACAGAGAATGGATACTCAGCAGTTGTTGTCTCTATTATTTTTTCAGTAATTGTTCTCATTATTTCATTTCTTATGCTTTTTAGTGAAATAAAAAGTGAGCAAAAAAAGAAAAAAGAGGAAGTATCTAATTTTGCCTTAAATCACGGCAGTGGATATTTGCCTAATAAAATGGAATAATTAAAGCCGTACAAAAACTCTGTTTAACAAAGCAGAGTTTTTTATTAGCTTTTTGCTGGCTTAAAAATAGCAGACTTGATATAATAAAAGAATGGAAGATTTTGATCAATTAGAGAATAAAAAAGCTTTTAGAAAAATGGTTCTAATCATTGGCGGGATTATTCTTTTGGCTGTTGCCACGACTGCCTTTTTATTATTTAGAAAAGGATCGAAAGAGACTTTTGATTCGGAGACATCAAATCCAGGCACATTGGCTTTACCAGCGTCCTCTGGCGGAGAAAAACCCATTTTTTCCGGAGATATCGCTACTTGGGAAAATTACTACTGGCCCGGGAAAGTAAATACGCACTATCCGAGCAATTGGCAATTTGAAGAAGAAATAGCCGATAATGGGTTGGTTGTTGGTCTGAAGATAACGCCTCCGACCGATAATGCGGAGGATATAATTTTTATTGGCGGAGCTTCAGCCAAATGTTCTGACGTCTTAAAATATTCAAAAAATGAGTGTTTAAAAAATAAAATTCAGGTGCCTTTCTATACCGACAGTAAAAATCAAGAAGTTTTGTCTGCCTTTGATTTGATTTTCCAAAATTCAATTTTGACTGAAGAAGAAAAATAATTTTAGATTAAATACTTAGAAATAAGTCCTTTTTTATTATCCCTAAATATACTATTCGAACCCTCCTTCGTTAAAACTTCCACCGACGCCAAGGCTTTGGCGGACAAGTCGGGCGGGCAAGCATTCGCCAAGTGCGGAGCATAGTTGACAAGGTAATATAAATATGCTATCATTCAAGGGTTGATAGTTCTTTGATATATTGGTTTTGGTTGTGATTTATTGGGTTATCTTAGTTTCTTTTTATAGGAGATTGAGACAACTCAATAAATCTTTAACAATTAAAATCAAAAGTTATGAAAAAAGTTGTTATTTTTACTTGCGCAATCTTTATGATTGCAATGTTCCTTTCGTGTGAAAACACCGAAAGAACAACTGTCTCTGTAATTGGAACAGTATCGAAACCGTGGGGAAAGATGACCCCGGAAGAAAAAAGCAGTTCAAACTGCATGTTCTCTTCTGACACTTTAGTTCTCGCAGTAACGGAAAAAGGGGACACTGTTCCCGCTGCAATGGACAAAAAAGATCTTAAAGGGAAAATATTTCCTTTTAAAGAGACAATGATAAAAGAAATAAAAGATGGTTTCTGTTTTATAATAAATCATTGATAAAAATAGTTAATCTAATACAATAACCTAGACTCAACAAGTTTAGGTTATTTTTTATTTCCCCTACAAAATGCCAGTTGACTTTTTTAATAAAAGGTGTATCATTTTAAATGAAAGAAAAGAAACCGTACTTTCGCTTATAGACAGACAAAAGGCTCAAATTGATCTTTAATAAAACTTAAATAAAGAAACCATGGCAAATACAGCTTCAGGCAAAAATGGAACAAGTGAACTGAGGCGTATTAGTATAAGCCAAGTTCGCAATATAAAGAAAATGTTGGATGGTCTATCAGAAGATGGCGATATTGCTAAAGTGAAAAAAGCGCCTGATGGATTAAATGGTACGCCAAAATTTCACATTTTCTATAATGAAAAAAGATATTTTGATGTTATTTTTTTCTCACCAAAAAGAATAAAACCGTTAAATGGCGCTGAGGTGGCGAAATCTTATGGATGGGGGTTGGAAATTTTTTTAGACAAAAAATGCGAGATGCAAAAAATAAAAAATCTCATTCTGGATAATATTGGAGTGAGAAAAGGAGGTCTGGCAGTTGAAAAAATATTTCACGAAGATATGCTAAATTTAATTGCTTGTGATAAAGAAGTGTCACAGGTTATAAAATCTATTAGAACTTCATCATATTATGAAGACACAATAAAGAAAATTGATAGATTTTTTGGACTTACAAAAGGAGGAGAGGTTCCTGTCCAGATCAAGTCCAGTATTTATGGGCAGAAAAAACATAAGAAAAATCATCCGGATATTCCTTCTATTGTTTATTATATTGGATTTCCACAAAGTTCATTAAAACAAAAATCTCTTCGAATATGCGAATCATATCCGAACATCAAAGAGCATTTGTAAAAGCTTTCTCTGTTATACATGAGGGAGCTTTTTTTATATTATTATTCGGATTGATAAATTAAAAATTGCGTGGTAGTATTTAAATAAATTGTTTTTAAAATAAAAAAGGAGGGAAAATGCAATTGGGAGACATTATTTCTACAGCCCTTATTATTGCCTTTTTCGTTTGGGCATTTAAAGAAATGAAAAAGGAAAAGAAAAAGAAAAACGAGGGAAGCGGACAAAGAACCTGGTAACTGGTAATTATTTTACAAAAGCAAAAGAGAGGACAAATGCCCTCTCTTTTTTTATTTTTTCTCCATTAAAATTAAATATATTCAAACACGCAAAAAATTATTTCCTCCCGATTTTTTTATTTTTCCGAACAGGATTCATCATCATGTTTTTCGTCCTGCCTTCAAGCCTGGGCGGCCGGGTGAGGTGATCCCTTTCACGCAGAAGTTTCTTTTTATCTATTATATATTGATTATTCATATAGTACTTATATTATATTTCTTATTTTTATTAAAAACAAGCAATCTCTATTCTAAATAATAGCGATTTTTTTAATCTCACAATATGATAAAATATAAATATGTTTAGAGACCGAAAAGAGGCTGGGGAAAAACTGGCTCTTAAATTAAAAAATTACAAAGGGCAGGATGCGATAGTCTACGCTTTGCCGAGAGGCGGGGTGGTTGTGGCAGACGAAATTGCGAAAGCCTTAGATTGTCCGCTAGACATTTTAGTCAGCCGGAAAATCGGACATCCATTTTCTCCGGAATATGCTATCGGCGCCATTGCGCCGGACGGCCACAGTATTTTTAATGAAAATGAAAAAAGAGAGATTAAACCAAATGAGCTTGAGAAAATTATAAATAAAGAAATGACTGAAGCCAAAAGAAGAGACACGGCTTACCTAGGCAAAAGGGGGCATATTGGAGCCCAGAATAAAATTGCTATAATTGTTGACGATGGCATAGCTACCGGTCTTACGATGAAATTGGCCGTTAAAGAAATAAAGCATCAAAATCCAAAAAAAATAATTGTGGCTATTCCGGTTTTGCCTAAAGATACAGCTCTGGAATTGCAAAAAGAAGCGGATGAAGTTATTTCAGTCTTGGAAGATGAAAATTATTTGGGAGCAGTCGGTTCATACTACGAATATTTCCCGCAAGTTGAAGACAATGAGGTAATTAAAATTATGGAAAAATACAAACAAACATGACGAAAAAAAGGTGTCAGGAACCTTTTTTTCCGACACCCTATAAAATAAAGGTTCCTGACACCTTTTACATTTTACTTTTACTCTTTTGCCTAAAGATGCAAGAATTAGCTATACGGATATAGCCCGGATATTAATAGATAAACTTAAATGAAAATCCAAATCAAAAAAGAAGATATTGAATTTTCCGTTGGTGGAAATAAAGTCCACGGTGATTTAAACTTAGCTGAAGGTTCAAAAGGTGTTGTTTTGTTTGCATATGGTTCCGGAAGCAGCAGGTTTAGTCCGCGAGAAAGATTTGTCTCAGATAAAATGAATGAAGCAGGCATATCGACATTGTTCATAGATTTATTGACGAAGGAAGAAGAAGTTATCGACGAAGAAACCAGAGAATATCGTTTTGACATACCTTTATTGGCGGACAGATTGGACAATGCAATTCAATGGGCAAAGGAAGATGCAAGAACTAAAAATATGAAAATGGGTTTGTTTGGAGGCAGTACGGGCGCTTCCGCGTGCTTATTTGCATCTGCAAAAAATCCCGGAGAAGTCGCCGCCGTAGTTTCCAGAGGGGGAAGAACTGATTTAGCCGATGAAAAACTTCCGCAAATAACAGCTGCCGCTTTATTTATTGTCGGTGAAGGTGACTACGAGGTGTTGGAATTAAATAAGATGTCTTTTAGATTATTGAAATGCAAAAATAAAAAAATTGAAACAGTCTCCGGAGCAACCCACTTATTTGAAGAGGAGGGCAAATTGGAGGAAGTGGCCGACCTCGCCGGCAAATGGTTTAAGAAGTATCTTTTTTAGAAAAATATAGGCCTGTGGATAACTTATTTGACTTTAAAAAGAGTTGTTTATAAAATTGTATATGAGGTCCGTAAGTCTGACGGTTGTACCGCAAGGGAATACCAAGTAGTATGCAATAAGACTAATAGGATTTGCGGATCTCATTAAAAAATCCCGGCGCGCGCCAGGATTTTTTTTAATGTTGGCGGATTCAAACTCCTAACGCAATTTTTCGACCAGTTACTAACTCATAAAATTTCTCTGAAGGTGTATAAAACCCAAGGGTCTTTCTAGGTCTGGAATTTAATCTGTCTTCCGCTTTTTTTAAAGC
>Ga0265296_1001490_pt1 | contig 26798 bp, 38 predicted proteins | sample MunlanPumphouse1_FD_189073 | JGI IMG/M metagenome (GOLD analysis project Ga0265296, IMG submission 189073) | Groundwater microbial communities from a municipal landfill in Southern Ontario, Canada - Pumphouse #1 | ecosystem: Environmental > Aquatic > Deep subsurface > Groundwater | place... | reverse complement strand
CGCCGTTCTGGCGGAATCAGTAGAACAGCGTATCGCTTTCGGGCTGCACCGTCTGTTCCGACGTCCGCTGCTCGGGCGGCAGGGTGTCGACAGGGGCGGGGGCGTCGGTCGCTGCGGGCGCTTCGGCTTCGGCCACGGCGTCTGCGGCGGCGTCCTCAGCAGCGGGCGCAGCGGGAACCTCGGTCTGGATTTCGATGGACTCTGAGGGGCGCGGCTCGTCGCATGATGCGAGGAAGGCGGCGGCGCTCAGGCTGGTCGCCAGGAGCAAACGTTTTACAATCAACTGGTTCATCTGATTTCTTCCCCCTGTGGGGTGGCAAACGCCGACTTTGGCGCTGGGTTCCGTCCCTTTGTTTACTCAAGGAGAATGAACCGCAACTGAACCCTTGCGGCCACAGGCGAGGAAAGTCAGCCGGCCCAGTCGGCGAGGGCCTTATCCAGCGCCTGGGATGGTCGTTCGGCGCTGACCGCGGCGGCCTGTGCGCCAAAGCGGGGCGCCGGTGCGGGCTGGATGATTCCGGCCTCGATGAAGGTTCCGCGCGCTTGATTGTGCGGGTGGGCGACGGCCTCGGCCATCGTGAGGACCGGCGTGACGCAGGCCTCGGTCCCGGCGAAATGCGCGGCCCAGTCGTCGCGGTCGCGCGCGGCGAACAGGGCGGCGAAGCGGGCTTGCAGGGCGGGCCAGCCGTCGCGGTCGAACTGCGGCGCTTCATCGGGCGTCAGCTCCAGACCGGCGATCAGGGCGGCATAGAAGCGCGGTTCCAGCGCGCCGACGGCGACGAAGCCGCCGTCGCGGCAAGCGTAGCAGCGGTAGAAGGGCGTGCCGCCGTCCAGAAGGTTGGCCTCACGCCCGTCGCTCCACAGACCTTGTGCGCGCAGGGCGTGGAACAGGCTGGTCAGCAGGGCCGAGCCGTCGGTCATGGCGGCGTCCACGACCCGGCCGCGCCCGTTGGTCCTGACCTCCAACAGCGCCGCCAGCACGCCGCTGACCAGCATCATGGCCCCGCCGCCATAGTCGCCGACCAGATTCAGCGGGGGAGAGGGCGGCTGGTCGCCCGCGCCCATGGGATAGAGGGCGCCGGACAGGGCGATATAGTTGATGTCGTGTCCGACCTGATCCGCCATCGGCCCGGTCTGGCCCCAGCCGGTGACGCGGCCATAGACCAGGCGCGGGTTGCGGGCGGCGCACACGTCGGGGCCGAGGCCCAGGCGCTCCATCACGCCGGGGCGGAAGCCCTCGATCAGGGCGTCGGCGCTCTCGATCAAAGCCAGCACCTTTTCGCGGTCCTCCGGCGACTTCAGGTCGACAGGCACGACTGTGCGTCCACGATGCAGGACCTGGCCGCCGACCTCGTCGAACACGGCGGCGGGGGCGTTTCCGCCGCGCGTCAGGCGCAGGACCTCGGCCCCCATGTCGGCCAGCACCATGCCGGCGAAGGTGACCGGCCCCAGGCCGTCGATCTCGATGATGCGTAGCCCGGAAAGCGGTCCCATGCAGCGAAGCTAGACCGGAATGGCGCGGAATCGACACGAGTTTTTTCGGCGTCGGGAACAGAGGCCTCCGTCACGACTTTCGTTCAAGAGCGGGCGAAGATCGCTTGCCCCCGAGGCGGCAAGGCTGCACGGGGTGTTCAGGATCAACGGACGACCGGAACCATCGTGACTGAAGCCGAACGCATCGCCGCCTTGCTGGACATCGTCGACACGAACCGAACGCAGGACGCGGACAACAGCGCCCAGCTTGTGGTGTTTGGATTGGCTGAGCGGTTTGGCAAGACAGGACGCCTGCGCCCCACCAACGCCGGCTGGAATGTGATGGGCCAGCAAGGGCGACCCTTCCGGGCCGAATACGGATAAGTCCGAAACCTGACGCGGGCCGGCCACGGCCTGCATTTTCCTCACAAAATACGGGTGTTCTTGGGCTAGAGCCCTTGACCTGCATTCGCGAATGAACCAGAAACCGCCTCCGCAAACAGGCGCTGCGCCGGTTCGCGGAAGAAGCCATCTCTACGATTGTTTCAAAAATGTGCGCCCCTAGCTCAGTTGGTTAGAGCATCTGACTTTTAATCAGAGGGTCCTCGGTTCGAGCCCGAGGGGGCGTACCATTTTCCCCTTTATTTACAGATATTTGTTGGTGGGCGCTTTCTGTCTCGCCCAGTTGCTCGTGCTTTTGGGGTCCATATGGGGTCCAAAGAGCCGAGCCTTTCACTTCGTTTCAGCCGGTTTCATTTTTCTCCTCCGGAGCCCGGAGTTTTGATGGAATGGAGTGATCGCCTGGCTCGGAGTCGGTCTGAGCTGACGCCGAGAGGTAGTCGCGCGAAGTGCGACTTTTCCTGACCCCTAGGGAGCTTTATGGAGCCTCGCTTATTTCAGCGCGGAACTGTCGCGCGGCAGTAGGGAAACGAGCCCGATCTTATGGCCAAGTACGAACCCCTCGTTCGATACCTGCGTCGCCAAAAGGCGGTAGAGCTTTCGGGATATCGCACGGATCGTTGGCGGTTTTCTGCCCAAGGCGTCCGCTGACGTGGAGTGTGTCGAGGACGCCGTCAGCCATCCTTTAGCAACGCGCCTTCGCGCAGACGGGGTTAGTCCTGAACCGGATCTGCGAGCTGAGAAGCTGTGGTTCGTGCGTCCGGCTCTGATCAGCGGTTAACTCGGTCACAATGGATTTTAGACACAGCGCAGGATTATCACCCACTGCAAAGCTGCTGCAGGGCGGCGATCGATCTCATGGCGTCGGCAGGTGCTATCTGGAGAACGCAAAACGACCGCATTGAGGCTTAGGTTGCCATTTGGCCTTCGGATCTCTATTTGATGCCATATGGAGAGGCGCGATGCATATCACCCTTATTGATACCCGCCCGCGAGACTTCCGGCCGGAGCCAGTGACGGACGAAGAAGCTGCGGCCATGTTTCGCGCGACAGTTCGGCTGTTCGAGAAGTGGAAGGTCACGGACGAACAAGCTTCGGTGCTTCTGGATATGCCTGTTCGAACTTATCGCCGCTGGAAAGCCGGAGAGCAGGGCCGGATCGACCGGGACGGCAAGGCGCGGCTGTCCAACCTGATGGGTATTCACAAGGCGTTGCGATACTTGTTCAGCGAACCTGAACGCACCTATCGGTGGGTAGGTGCCGAGAATGATGCGTTTGGCGGGCAATCGGCGCTGGAGGTCATGTTGGGCGGCGAACTGACGGACCTGATGAGGGTCCGTAGGTATCTGGATGCCGAACGCGGCGGATGGTGATTAGCCCGGACGAGATCGACCGCGTTGAAGTCCGCTGGCCGGACGGGCGTCGGATCATCCGTAGCATCTATCCGCCCATCGACCTCTTTGAAGATATTGCTGATCCGGCCGATTGGCCTCTGCTCATCGCCGCCGAACAGAAGACCAATCCCAGGCTGATGGTGAACCTTGGCGCGCTTGAGCTGGTGCCGGAGGCGCGGCGGGTCGGCGGGGCAGGCGCAAGCTATCTGATGGCGCCGTTCACGCACGTCAGTCCGGACCGCCGGAGCCGTTTCTCTGTGGGCGATTACGGTGTCCTCTACGTCGCTGACGGTTTCGAGACCGCCCTAGCCGAGACCATGCACCATCATGGGCAGTTCATGGCGCGTACTTCGGAGCCAGCGGGCTGGACATCCCAGTTCCGGGAAATCGTTTTGGATGTGACAGTGCGGGCGCATGATCTCCGGAATGAGGAAAGATATGCTCCGGTGCTGGATCCAATCGACTATGGGCCGGCCCAGGGGCTCGCGGCGCAGTTGATCGCGGCGAATGCAGAAGGTGTTCTCTACCCGAGCCGTCGGTCGGCGGGAGGCCTGTGCGTGGGGCTCTTTTATCCTGACCTGGCCGCCAATCCACTTCAGGGCCGCCACCTCGACTACCACTGGAACGGCGAACGAGTGGACTTTTACCGCGAGCCGGCCAGCGGTCTGGTTTTTCAGGTGAATGAGGCGTTGAGCGGAAGCCGCCGTATGGTGACGCCAATTTCCGGGCCTCCTTCCTAGGCGATAAGCCTAGGAGACATTGTCGACCGCCCCGCCAGCGGATGCAGGCGGCTATCGCTGTGCCAGGCTCGCCGCGAATGCGATCCTCTGCAATCTGGATGTCGGCGCCCGCCGCGAATACGGCGATCTTCGAACAGTCGCTTGGAAGGGGACTGGTATCGCCGTAGGCAGCGAGGTCAGAAGGGAAGCTGCGCCTTTGCACATGATTTCTGCATTTTGGCATGTGGTGCGGCGTGCGAGGTTGAGGCGTCTCTCGCGAGTGGGGTTTCCTCCCTCGAAACTGCGGGCCGCTTGGCGGCTAGCGTCTTTCGTGTCCGTTTGGAAGGTCTTGGAGTAGCCTCCGGACATGCGTCTCAATCGCCTGTTCGACAATCTGCCGACAACCGTGTTCGAACGGATGTCGGGGCTCGCGCGTCAGCGTGACGCCGTTATTTTGGGGCAGGGCTTTCCCGATGGGCTGGAGTCGATCGACCTTCTCGATGCGGCCGCGCGAGCGTTGCGGGAGCGGGGCGATCAATATCCGCCGTCACGCGGCTGTCCCCGCTGAGGGCTGCGGCGGCGACCTTCTACAATCGCTTCGACGGACTGGCTCTGACCGCTGAGCGGAGCAGGAGTGGCCGAAATCCATGGCCGGATTTCCTGCAGGTCCTGCTGGCCCGTCTTACGGTGCGGCTCGGCCTGAAACGCGGCGACTTTGTTCAGGCCCTCATCAATGAGTACGCCCATGGCGCCGGGATCGGCTGGCATCGCGATCGACGAGTCTATGTCGAAATCCTCAGCGTCTCCCTGATGGCACCCTGCGCCTGCGCCAGAAGGACGGGGCGGGATGGCGCCGATCAGCGGCGCCGCTGGAGCCCGGGTCGGTCTATCGGCTTTTCGGCGAGGCCTAGCGGGAATGGGAGCATTCGATCTTGCCGATGACGGCGCTGCGCTATTCGATCACCGTCAGGGCGCTAGCCTGAACAATCCGGCCTGGCATCCGGGGATTTCGACCGCTTTCGGTGGGGGAAACGCGTTGTCGGGGATGGTCTGGACCGCCAGGTTTCCCTCGGGGCTCGAGCTCGAGCTCGAGCGCGCGGGGGCGGGCGTTGGACGTTGGGCGTGGGGTCGCGGTGAGGCACGCCTTGTCCCGCCGTCGGTGGTTTCGGACAATGACGAACGCTTCAGGTTCGCCGGGCAGGGTCGTCCGGAAGCCTCCAAGGCGTCGCCACCGCACAACGTGCTCAGCTGTGCGTCAGCCTGCACGAGGAGGCGGCTCAGGAATGGGCGTTCTTCGGACCGTCGTCCCGGAAGCGCCACTTCATGACCAGAACGCCTGACGCCATCGCCAGGGCGCAGGCGTTCGCGATCGTGACGGGCCATGCCTCTGTCATGACGCCGTAGATCACCCAAAGGATGAAGCAGGTGACCGTTAGTGCGTAGGTCTTCAAACTGACAGCCGAGGCGTCCTTCTCCTTCCAGATCTTTATGCCTTGAGGCGCAAAACTGGTGATGGAGCAGACGGCCGCGGCCGAGCCCACGATATTCGCAACGAGTTCGCTCATGAAACCGCAACGTGCCCGTGTAGCCGCTGTTCCTCTGAGTTCAGAAGGTCGCCTATCACTCTGACGGCGCTGGTCGCATCGCGCTGTATTGGATGGGAGCGTCGGTCTTCGGGCTCTAGGCTTTAGCCTGCAACGTGTCGTGGTCCTGCTCGCGCAGCCAGTTGTGAGCCTTTGTCGCCGCCAGAGCGCCGTGGCCCATGGCGACGCTGATCTGATCAAGCCCTTCCACGACGTCTCCGGCGGCGAAGACGCCGGGGACCTCGCTGTCGGCGATGCAGGCGGCGTACACGCAACCGCCTCCGGTCAGACCGATGCCGAGCTGCTCCGCCAGAACTGACCGCGGCCGACACCCCAGGGCCGGATAGATGACGTCGAACTCCAGAGGCGCGCGCCCTTCAAGCCGTACGCCGATGCCATCCGCACCCGGTTCCAGAACGAGCAGGGAGCCCCTTTCCACGCTGACGCCTGAGGCAGCCAACTCCTGCCCTGGGCGGGAGAGAGTTCGGGATGGCTGAGGGGCATCAGGGTGACGTCGTCGGAGTATGCCGCAGGAAGAGGGCTTCGGCAGCGCCGTTGCAGTCGCAACCGATCACGCCGATCCGCATGCCCAGATGCGCATAACCGTCGCAAACCGGGCAATAGCGCAGCACGCCCGCTCGGACCGCTTCCTCATGGACCGCGTGCGGCAGTGAAGCCCTTCACAGCGTGCTTGGACGCCGCGGAGGCTGACAGAAAGGGGACTGGCCATGTCCAAGTTGATGGACCAGATGTTGATCAGCGCGCCACCCCCGCCTCGGGTCCGGAAATGAGCTACGGCCGCCAGCGAGCCATGCACGACGCCCCAATAGTTGGTCCTGAAGATCAGGTGGTGCTCGTCGAGCGGGATCGCTTCAAGTCGGTTGTAGACCCCCACGCCTGCATTGTTCACCCAGGTGTCGAACCCTCCGAACCGTCGATTGGCGGCTTATGCTGCGGCGGCTATCGCGTCTGGGTCGCCCACGCCTGTGACCCTGTAGTCGGCCTCGCCGCTGCTACGCCCGATCCATTCGCAGACTGCGGCCAGGCCAGTCTCGCTTCTCTCGAGAAGCATGACTCGGGCGCCCCGTTGCGCCGCGCGCCTGGCGATCGACAAGCCGCTTCCCGAAGTCGCGCCAGTGATGACCAGGGCTGGGCGTTAAGAGGCTTCAATCTATTGGACATCGCGCCCTTAACCCGGGGCTGTCCCGGCTATTCTCCTTTGTCCGGTGCTGACCCCAGCATCGGTCGACTTGAGCCGTCTACGACCCGGGTGATCGCACAGGCCGACCGTGGTGGCGCGGCGACGTTCGCCTGAATCTCGCGCGGGTGCGATCCGCCTCCTCTCTGTCGGCCTGTCCTCTCCACAAGCGTCCTCTGTTCGGCGTTGCGATAGCCCGCCAGAGAACTCAGGGAACGGCGTCCGGACAGGCCGGTTGAGGCGGGGTCCTCACAGGAGACTCCCATGATATTCTTCGCCCTGCTGCAACGTTTGTTCGGCCTGACGTCGTTCGCTCTGCTTGGGGTGGCCGGATGGTTCGCCTGGAGCTGGAGGGAGCAGGAGCGCATCGCTAACCTGCTCGACATCGAGGACCCTTCCGATGCGCGCCTCTATTGGGCGATCTGCCTTTTGTTCATCTCGCTCTTCGGACGGCAAATCATGCTTCTGGCGCTTGGGAAGGGCGGCGCAATGGCTTCGAATGATCGACAGGAGGGCGTGACTGAAGTCGGCCCCGACGGCGCTCGCCTGCGCCTTGAGGTGCAGGGCCGCGAAGATGGCCCGATCCTTCTGCTGACCCACGCTTGGGGCATGTCGTCCCAAATCTGGGCTGACGCCCGAACGGAACTTTCACGCCGCTTCGGCGTCGTCGTCTGGGATCTTCCGGGAGCGGGTCTATCGTCAAAACCGCGTGACGCCTTGTCCATCGAGGGTTTCGCGGACGATCTCAAGGCCCTTGTCGACCGCCTGCCGCAGGATCGACCCGTCGTTCTAGTGGGACACAGCATCGGCGGCATGACCGTGCAGACCTTCTGCGCCCGCCATCCCCAGATGTTGAACCATCGCGTCGTGGGGGTCGTGCTCGAGAACACCACGCACCACAATCCGCTGCGCACCATGATCCTGAGCGGGCCGGTGACCGCGCTGCAACCCCTCATCGTTTTCATGATGCGGGTGGACGTCCTGGTGTCGCCCGTACTCTGGCTGATGAACTGGCAGAGCTACCTCAGCGGCGCCACGCACCTCGCCATGCGGATCGCCGGCTTCGGAGGTCGTCCGACACGCGCACAACTGGAGCTTGCCTCGCGTTTACCGACCAAGACCTCCCCTGCAGTTCAGGCGAGGGGCAATCTCGCTATGATCGGATGGTCAGTGACCGATAGCCTGCATGAGATGGACGTGCCGGCCCTGGTCTTTGTTGGCGACAGGGACCTCGTGACCAAGGACTACGCCGGCGAGTTCATCGCTTCGGCCATGCCGTCCGCCACCCTGGTGCGGATAGGCGGGGCAGGGCACATGGGGCCGGTGGAGCAGCACAGCGAATATGTCGAGCGGATCGCGAGCTTCGTCGATCAACTGGTCCGCCGGCCGGCGCCGCCCGATCCGACCGGAGTGTGACCGGAACGGTCGAATGAGCCGGCGCTGCCGGTGGCGTGTCAGTCCTGGCGGCGCGTCCGGGTCAGCCAGACCGCAGCCGCAACGCCGATGCCGACGAGGGCGAGGGTGGCCACGGCGGCTTCGCGAGAGCGGGACCTCGGGACCATTCCGGTTTCGACCAGCGGATTCGGCAAGATGCCAGCGAGAACATTCTCTGTCAGGCCCTCGACTACATCCACGCGGTCGGCGAGCATCAGCATCAGCATCAGCATCAGCATCAGCATCAGCAGCAGCCAATGGCCCCACTGGCTCTCACTCAGTGTGAAGGCCTTGCGACGCAGCCCGCCGCTGAATCTTCGCGGAGGGAGGGTGGCCCCAGGACGGCCGGAAGGCGCCGATGCTCGGTTGAGCGAAGGATTTCCACCGTCGGCTTCTGAAGAGGAGGCCGCTTCCAGGCGTGTCCCGGACCGCCGCCACGGTCTCGCATGGGTCTTGTCGGATCATTGTTTTCGTCAGCGTCGATCCCCCAGCCGCTGACTTCGGCGGGATCGACCCGGGAGACGGCGGCTGCTGCGGCGGCGGCGTTGGCTTCGTCGCTCTGGGTCATGGCTGGCTCCGGTCAGGTCTTGCTGGGAATGAGAAGAGGCTTGATGCAGCCGTCCAGCTTGGAGGAGAATAGGTGGTAGGCCTCGGCCGCGTCCTCCAGCGGCATGCGGTGCGTTATGATGGCCTTGGGAATCAGGACCCCGGACCTCACATGCTCGATCAGGCGAGGAAGCAGCCGCTTGACCGAGGCCTGGTTGGCGCGAAGGGTGATGCCCTTGTTCACGATATTGCCGATCGGGACCATGTTTCCGGTCGGGCCGTAAACGCCGACAACCGAGACTACGGCGCCTTGCATGACGAGTTCTGGACACTTTGCCCGCGCCCCCGGTCAATGAAGCCGCTTCGCCACAAGACGCCTTGGAAGGCTTGCCCAGAGCTGGGCGAGGCTGGTCCTCCAGCTGAAGGGGGCGGCGCCGGATAGTCCAGCGACCTGCGGAGCCGTAGTGACGCCATGTCCCCGCTTGGGTTTCTCGGCGAGCGATCGGTCTGGCAGAAGACTGCAGGGAACGCTGATCGCCTGGGCCTGTTTTCTGCGGCGGACGAGATTCAAGGAGTTGATTATACCATGTCACGATGGGCGGTCGCGATACACGGAGGCGCGGGGGTGGTCGCCGGACGGTCCTATGCAAAAGCGGAAGACTATTTGTCGCTTCAGGTCTGTGCGGCGGCTTCAGCCCTTGAAGCTGGGTCAGCGGCGCTCGACGTGGTGCAGGCCGCTGTCGAGGCCATGGAGGCCTCCGGCCTTTTCGTAGCGGGACGCGGCTCGGTCCCGGGACGCCTGGGCCAGATCGAACTTGACGCCTGCATCATGGACGGCCTGACAGGCCGGGCCGGCGCAGTCGCGGCGCTTCAGGGATATCCCGCGCCGGTGGCGGTGGCCCGCCGGGTTATGGAGGCGTCGCAGGCGGTCCTTCTGGTCAGCGAAGGCGCCGCAAGTTTCGCCGCCAGCCAGGGCTTCGATCGTATTCCTGGACCGCTAGCAACCTGGCTGCGCGAGCCGGACGGGTTCGATCCGGCCGACCTTGACGACGGCCACGGAACGGTTGGCGCTGTCGCGCTTGACCGTAAGGGTCGGTTGGCCGCCGCTACATCCACGGGCGGTGTTTACGGAGCACTACAGGGCCGGGTCGGTGATACTCCTGTGCCCGGCGCCGGCGTCTGGGCCGACTCGAACGTTGCGGTGTCCTGTACCGGTCAGGGCGAAGCTTTTCTGCGCGTCGCGGCCGCCCACGACCTGGCGGCGCGCATGCGGTATCAGGGTGCCGAATGCATAGAGGCCGCTGACGAGGTGCTGGCTGCGGTCGAACAGGCAGGAGGGGACGGCGGTCTGATCGCCGTCACTCGGGAAGGAAAGGTCGTCTCTCCTTTTAACACGGACGGCATGAAACGGGCCTGGGCGACAAGCGACGGCGAGGCTTGGGTGGGTTCGGTTGGCACAACCCTGCGCGCCCTACGCAAGGCGGCGGGCTGAGGGCGCGACTGGCGACCGGCAGCGACGGCCGCTCTTGCGTAATCCGCACCGCCTCGATCGCCGCCGACTGGTCCGGAGATTCCGGATAGGGAAGCCCGCGGAGAGACGTGCGAATTCAGTTCGCGGAGGGACGATCACGGGGGCCTCTGCAGCGGCCCGGGCCTCAGCGCGCGCAACAAGCGCTGGAGCATGGCGCGAATCTCCTGCGGCAGGCCGGTGTATACGACCCGGTCGCCTGCCGCGCGCCGCTCGAAGACATAGTCTGCGATGGCCGCGCCGCAGCTCCGTGGCGAACGATGGCGGCGGATCGTCGGCCTGCCGCTCCATGACCGCCGCGCCCCCGTTATCAAACGGCCCAATCCGTCCTCACGGGATGACGCCGCTCTGGAGGCCGCCGCCGGGTCACTCAGACATCACTTCGCCGGACGATAGCCGTGGTTTCAGGATGCGGGCGTTTTCGTCTGAACGTCGCGCAAAGGAGTTCTTTTGATGACCCGATCGACCGGACCCCTGCCCATGAAGGACCAGCTCTGCTTCACCGTCTATTCGACGAGCATGGCGACCCAGCGCGCCTACAAGCCCCTTCTGGACGCATTGGGCGTGACTTACCTGCAGTATACATCGTGATGAACGTCCTGTGGCGTGAGGACGGCCAGACCGTGGGCGACATCGCCGAGGAGCTTGCGCTCGAGCCCAGAACCATGACGCCGCTGCTCAAGCGGCTTGAGGCCTTCGGTCTGGTGAGCCGGACGCGCAACCCGAACAACGAGCGCCAGGTAGTGCACCGAGTCAGGACGTATCCACCTAAGCTGGAACCTGGGATTTGACGGGATGGGCCGCCGGTCTCTGGTCATGCTCTGGCGCGAAAGCGGGGGCCATCGGTGACGCCGCCGGAACGCCGGGGATTCGGGACCCGACTGATCGAGAAGAGCTTCTCAAGATGCCAGGGCGAAGCCCGTATCGACTAGCGCCCTGACGGCCTGCAGTGTTCTCTTTCTCTCCATCTCGTCGAGCGCCTTCGGCGTGCTCGCAAGGGATGTCCGCAACCGATCCGGCGGGCGATCTTGCGCAGCCCGGAAAGGGAAGCAGGGTGACTGGGACCGGTTTTGGAGAGAGGGCGAAAAGCCACGACCCGACAGAGGGAAGGGGCTGTCCCTGCAGATTTAGGGAACCAGGCTCGGGGGACGATCATTTCGGCGCCTGCAACAGGTATTCGAGATCACTGGCAACCGAGCCGAGGAAAAATCTGCGCCGCCATAGAAGGCGCCATCGCCAAGGGCGACGGATCATGGAGGCCGATAGGGACAACCCTTGATGCGGGTCTCCTCGCTGCTGCCCGGGCGGTCGAGCACGATGAGATCACGCGCTACGGGACGCTCAAGCAATGGACGCAGGTCCTCGATCCGGCAGGCATCAAGCCGTGCGGCATAAGCGTTGGACATCAGGTACGAACAGTCCGGCGGGCATCATCCTGGATAAGGTCTCTGCTTCAGCAGGCCTGCTAGGTGGGTGGCGTTTGCGGCGAGCATTTTTGCTGTTTTCGCCACCTTGTCGGGAGGGTGCGGCAGGTCTCTGAAGTCAACCGAACCCATGGCTTCGCCGACCCAATAACAGGCTCCCACGGCCGGAATCGTCCACCCGACGTCATTGAGCGCCTGGAAAAGTTGAGCTGACGTCGCATGTGCGCCGTCCTCATTGCCTACAATCGCTGTGACGGCCACTTTGCTATAGCTGGGCATTCGTCCCTGATCGTCACTCTCATCGAGGAAGGCGTCCATGCGTTCAAGGACGCGCTTGGCGATGCTGGACGCCTGCCCCAACCAGATGGGCGTTCCAAAAATCAGGATGTCCGCCGAGAGAATCTGGTTGCGAAGCGACGGCCAAGCATCGCCTTCGCCTTCATTGGAGGTGACGCCCGGGAGAACGTCGTAGTCCGATATGCGAAGGGTGGGAGCAATCGTGACGTCCAACCGACGAAAGGCCTCCGAGATCGTCGCAATCATCGCATCTGTGGAGCTGTCATCGCCGGAACTGCGTTTCAAACTGCAGTTGATGGGTTGTGCTTTGAGTTTCATATTCGGGCTTCTTCCTCTCGTCTTGAGAGAGACGCTCCACGATCGCCGACGTTCCCTGCGCCGCTTGCGGCAGACGACACCCCACGATGGCAAGCAGGTGCCATGCGGCGCTTGCTCAGACAGGCAAAGCTCGGCCCTTTTGGTAAGAGCTTCGAGGTCAGGACGGTATTTCCTGCCCTTGGCCGCGCTGGGCTTCCTGCGGGTCGCCCTCGGGAACCGTATCGGCCCTTATCTTGGTGATGTTGCCGTTTTCGTCAGATAAGAAATCGGCCGCCTGTTTGTCGCCGCTCTGGTTAAGCGTGGCCTCTCGAGCCGATTGTTTCTGCAGGCTGTCATCACCCAGGCCTGTCCCGTTCGGGTCCGCCTTTCCAGGCGGATGCCGCTTCGGATCGCGGTCGGGATCGGGGCGCGCGTCAGTCATATGAATCTCTCTTCAGTCCGGGTTGCTGATCACAGGCGCTGTCGATGGCTGCGCCGGATCTTCATCAGGATCTTCGCCCTCGGCCTTGGAGGTCTCGCGCCGGGCTTGTTGCTGAAGGCTGTCGTGGTCCTGAGGATCATCGTTAGGATCGGCGTTGTTGTCCTGGGTTGGTCGGGTATCGGTCATATCCGCCTCCTCAATCACCGGAGCCAAACCAGTCTGATCCGCCCGCTCCTGCCGATCCTTCGCCGCCCGTCGTCGATGCCGGATCATCCTTTGCGGGCTGACGTTGAGCCATATCCCGAAGGTTTTCCCGCTGCTGCGGGTTTTCATCCGGCTGGGGCGTCGTGGGGTCTCGATCCTGCATTTGATCGCGTTCTCGTTGGACGTCGGTCATGTCGATCTCCCTGAGTGGTTACAAGAAACCAAGCATCAGGGCGCAAGGCCGTTCCTACGGCTGCGCTACACGAAAAGTTTGAATAGGCTGCGGGAACTGATAGACAAACCCCGTCCGGCGGCGCGTATGCGCAATTGCTGGGTAGGGCTGGGCCGGTCGTCTCATCAGGGATCGGCAGGTTGCCGTTCATTCCCTCACTTCTATCTCGGTTTTTGTGCAAGTCATCGGCGGGCGCCGAGCGTTCGAGACGCCCACCTCTTCGGCGACATCGATTTAGGATCGGCCCCATGGGGGGCACAAGACGCCGATCACGCTGATGAATCCGGGTGACACAGCCAGCCTGTCACCCTGACTCGGGCCGGAAAACTCCAGCTTCGAGTGCGCCAGAAAACGGGGGCGGATCAGCTGCGCGGCCCGGCCTGTTGCTCACTCCACGCTGCGAAGCCTACTTGACCCAAGGACTCTGGTCGCCGCTGGATGAAAACTCAGAGGCACGTCAGATTGTCTGTAACGGATCGTTAGGCCACGTTAGCAAGCGGAGTCTCGACGCACTTGGAATGCAAGCTGGATCGAAGGTGCGGCTGCACGGGCGAGACAACAACGGTTTTGGCCGAAAGGGTGGTTAATGAACGTCGCAGCAAATGCAGGCGCCAACGTCGCCATCATGGCCGCCGTGATGCGCAAACGGATGATCCAGCACTTCGAGAAGGCCGGAGCATTCAGTGCCGAGACCGCGATTCCGTTGCCGCCGAAGCCTCCTCGGTCAACGGTGAAGGCCCTGATCAAGCACAAGGTGATCGTGTCGGTGGGGGAGGACCTTTTCTATTTGGACCGCGAGGCTGACGCGCGGTCGCTGCGCGAGCAGGGCAAGGCTGCATTGGCCGTACTGGGGATGCTGGTGCTGATCGGTTTGATCGTCCTCGGCATGGTGCTGGTCGGGCGCGCATGAACCGCAAGCTTCTCCACCGCGAGGTCATGAGCCTGCTTCAGCACGTCGCGCAGTCGAAACCGTTCGACTGGATTGCGACCGGAGCGCTCGTGATCATTCTGGCGTGGCCGAAGAACGTGATCTGGCGACCATGGCCTGAATGGCTGATCGTGACCGCCATGGTGATAGGCGGGGCGCTGGTGGCCGCTGGGGTGGTGAAGTGGCTGCTGAGTTTGAAGGTGCCGAAAGCCTCCGAGGAGGGGCAATGACGGAGCCAGGCCGTCCAGCGGGTTCGAAAGGGTTCATCCTCGCTTATGTCGAGGAGCTCAAAGGCGACCGTGACAGTGCGCGCGTGGCGCTGCATGCGATGATCAGCGGTGACGTGACGGTGCCGATGAACGCCCCGGCCGATGCTGTGAAGGCAGTCGCCGATTATGAACAGCGGATTGCCAAGCTGGATGAGATGATATCGCACTACGAAGCCGACTTGGCGGCAGGCCAGTACGTTGACTAAGCGAGAGCGGGGAGACCGAAGCCTCCCCTGCTAGTTAGCCTACCGTTTTCGGTAGTTGCTCAAAGTGGGCCGGTTGAACATCAGGGCTTCGGTTGGCTGGGGTCGGGCAGGAGGGGCGGCAGGTAAGGAAGCGCCGAGAGCGCGCGGGTGAGGAAGTATTCCTCACCGCACTCGGGGATCCAGACGCTGTCGACGTATTCAAGGGAGAGGCGCCTCACCGGGCGGGGTTTTTGCTGTCCCGCTCTAGGGTGTCTGCTTCTTCACGATACCGTTCTGCGATCCGCCCGAACCGATCACGGTCAGCCTTGAACGGCGACAGCCTGGCCATGTTCTCGGCATTGCGTTGGAGTTGGCGAAGGTCGGATAAGCGGGAAGTGCGGGTCATTTTGATACTGAAATTGGAAACTGCGGTCGGGCTCTGGTCTCGGAGCAAGTCCTGAGCCGGAGGCGATACGGCCCGTTGGAGGCCGTGGATGACCTGTCAGTTCCCGAAGGGGGTTCAACATTTTCGTGTAGCGCAGCCTTAGGAACGGCCCTGCTTTAGAACGCTTAGCTTCCTGTGACCAATCAGGGAGATCGAAATGACCGACGTCCAACCGAACCCGGATCGCGAAGAGGATCTGGGGACGACAACGCCACAGCCGGACGAGAACCCGCAGCAACGCGAAAACCTTCGAGAGCAGGCTCAGCGCCAGCCAGGAAAGGATGATCAGGCGCCGGCTTCGGGAGGCGAGGGTGCTGCCGGCGCAGGAGGGCCCGATGGATTCGGCACCGGCAGCTAATCAGCCAAGGTAGCTGCGGGAACCCCGCCTTTAACCAGGCGGGGTTTTTGCTGTCGTGACCCCGGTGTACAGGATGAAATCATCGAGTGACGTTGCTTTTGGGGATTGGCCTCGGCGATCTTCGGTCATGCGAGGCGCGAAAGCACGGCTTCGAAAGCTACTTCTGGAGCGTCAGGAGAAATCCCCTTCATCAAAGCCTCGGTTCCGAGTGATTGACCCTCCAGTAGGATCCGAGCGCGTTCGACCCCGAACACGGATCTGACCATCGAAATCTCTGTATGGCGATCGACCTGGATCTCGGCGCGGAACAGCCCGTTCTCAAGCTGGTAGGAACCGACGTACCACGAAGTGCTGTCTCCTCCGCTGATGCGACCATCCCGAAGCGTGACTACGCCAAAGCCTGTGCCGAGACGCGTCTTGAAGCCGACCCTGTATAATCCATCCTGCATGCGACGCTAACGAATGACTTGTCCGATCCGATCCGCAATCCGTTGAGATGGCTGGCGAGGTTTGTGACCACAGCTGTCCGAGCGGGCTGTACTGGCCCTATGCTGGCTCAGGGCTCATAACCAGAACAGCACGGTTGCGGCGAGTTCAGGAGCGTGAATCAGATCATCTCCCTCGGATCAGTGGGCCCTGAGCCTAGGGGTATGCATTTTTTCCCTAAATCATCTGTCGCGGACCTAGTGATTTGATGGCCGGGCGTGGGCCTCAGAGGGGTTCTGATCGCCGAGATCAGCATCCTGTGGCGACGGCCCCTGATGCGGCCTTTTGCGCTTCAGGGCATGAGGTATTACCAATCATCCCCAGCGAAACCCTGCGGTGATTATCGGGGTTCCAAGCCTTGTTTGTCTCGTCTCTGCATAATTCCCCTGTGTCCGGTATCGGAACTTGCGAACCCCAAGGCCTCCCCAACGTAGATAGCTCCATGGCGACCTATGATTACATAGTAAGCGGCGTGGATCCTGAGGTGGCCCTCCAGGGCGCAGCGTCTACGGACGCCGATGCTTGGCGCGAGGCGATCCTCTTCCTTTCGGAAATGTTGCGCGAGAAGCCTATGCGCGAAGGCGGCGCCTTTTCGCTTCGGATCATCGTTCGGCGCGAAGGTAGGGAAATCTGCCAGGTGGGCGCTTCGGCTCATTGAAGCCTGAGCCGGGGGGGCGACGGAGAAGACAGCCGGTTGGGCCCAAGGGGCAAATCGCGGAACCGGCCGCCTGCCGATCTTCTTTCAGGAAGGATCTGCACCCAGGCCATTTTGCATTTTCAGCGTTGCTCCTTCGGTCGGGTTCCAAACTTATCGGTTCGGTTCAGCAGAGAGGCATGGCCTCTGCCGGGACTTTCGCTAATGCATGGAGCGGGACGGATTGCCCGGCGTTGCTCCAGAAGACATCAGGAGCAGAGACATGAGCATCCACGATCAGGCCTTCAGAACCGTTGAACTTCCGGCGCTTCCAGGAAAGCTGGGGGAAATCGACGCACTTCTCCAGGCGGCGAGATTGTCCGGAACCGTTAACAGCGAGCGCGCGGTCCTCAATGAGATCGCCCGCATCATCGGCCGCTCTTCTGGCGGCGATATCTACCAGAAGCCGCTCGGCTGACCCTATCTTGGCGCTGGCGCGACGGGTGCGGCGGAATGTTAGAAACCCACAAGAGTCCGAAGGGCGCGTTTCCATCGAAGGGCCTGCCTTCCGGCTGATTTTTGCCTGCCGGCTGTCCCGGGTCTGAGGCCGGTCGTCGAGGGGGGCATCGAGGGTCATGGACGGCTGGGGCCGCGAGGCTGGCGGCGCGACCGAGAGTCTTCGGCGCGATCAACGAAGCCGTATACGGCGATAAAAGACGCCCAAAGGTGTTCGGCGCGGGGCCGCGCTCGTGATCGCCAAGGCTTCCGATGCGTGTCGCGTGTGGATTCGATACCCTTCTGGGCAATCGTCGCGTTCTCGATGCAGGAACGCGCGGAGGCGTTTACCGTCAAAACGGGTTGGACCGATTTCGATCCCTGCGGAGAGTTCCAAGGACAGAGCCGGGCATAGCGCGCGCTGCCGCTGATCCAGCCTGCGATCACCAAGGGCGCGCTCTTCCGTCGGGAGGTAGGTTCCTTTTTGATTTGGACGATCACCAGTGTCGCCAGACGACATTCTACCCCCCCCCCCCAGAACGTCTCTCCGCGTTCCCGGTCGAAACAAAGGCTGGAGTCATGGGCGTCGTCATTTCATTTCCAGGCAAGGGTCGGGCAGATCGCAGGAGCCGCAACTGGATCATGGGGGCAGGCGGAATCTTCGCGCTCTCGTTAACCGCGATCGGCGTCGTGCTGGCAGGCCAGGATCTTCTTCGCGGAGCTCAGGCTGGCCCGCGGAAAGAGACGGCGGAACGCGCCTTATCGCCGGTCCCGGTCATCCCCTGATCAGGCGGCCGTGTTCCGCAGGGGGGCTTCGCGTGCGGCCCAGCTGGCGGATTCCGCTGCACGCACAGGCGTGGCTGCGGCGGCAGACGAATGCTCGCCGCAGCCGCAGGAAACAGTGCGCAGGCCGGCAAGATCGAGGATCTGCACCTTTCCCCGGCCAAACCGGACCAGGCCCATAGTCTGGAGGCGTCCGGCGGCGGCGTTGACGCTGGTTCTCTGCACGCCGAGCATGGCGCCGAAATCGGCCTGGGTCAGTCGAAGAGGAGCGCCATTGGCCCCGCAATGCAGCCGGACCAGCCACTTCGCCAGTCGTTCCTGAACGAGGTGAGTGGCGTTGCAGGCCGCTTCGGCTGCCAGACCGCTCAACCGTCTGGAAGACTGCCGGGCGACCAAACGGTTCAGCCAGTCGCGGCCAAGGCCATCGACGACGCAGTTGGCGGGCACTCGGCAAAAAGTAGTGTCGATCAGCGCCCTGACCGCCGGGCGTTCGCCGTCAGGCTCCAGGGCGTGGTCCCATCCGTGAACCGATCCCGCGACAACGGTCGCGACGCAGATGCGGTCTCCGTTGGGGAAGAGGCCAAAAACCCCGGCGAGAACAAAGGAGAGAAAACCGTCTTCCTCGAGGGGCTCGCCGGCCGGGATAGACACCAGCCTGCTGTGAGCTTGAGCGATCGACTGGATACTGCGCGGGAGCGCCTGGAAGACAGGATGGTCGACCAGATCCAGGTGCGGACGATAAAGGCCGCAGCCGTTATTGGTGAGGCTGATCATAGTTTTGACGGTCTCCTAAGCACAGAGTGGCGCCCCCGGCGCGGGCCGCACTTACATGGGTTAAGAAAGCGAGAAGTAGCTGAAAGGGCGGTTGCATCGAGCAGCGTGTTTGCCGCCAGAGTTCGGCTCAGTGCACAAGGAACGAGGTTTAAGGCGCTGAATTGAGCCTGTGGAAAAGGAGATGACATGACCGTTTACACCATCTGCTTCAGCGCTCGGGGCACGGGCGTGTTGAGAACCGAATCCATCGTCGCCGATGAGGCTCAGGCTGCGATCGCGCTGGTAAAGCGTCGCCTGGGTGCGAGCCGCACCTTTCAGGAGGCCAGGGTCTTTGAGGAAGGGGAGCTGCGATTCAACGTCTCGTCGGACGCCAAGGGCCTGGCGACGGCGGGCGGCGAGACCCGTCCGAGATCCTGACTTTCCGACAGCGGCGCCGGCGACGGAACGCGTCCGGCGCTCGGGTTTTATCAGGGACACATACCTTGTGGCGAGGAGACCGTCCTGATCAGCCCCCTGATTCAGAAGCTGTCGCGTCGTGATGAACTCTCCGGGCGCGAGAGGGAGGTTCTGGGAGACCTTCTTCAGCCCCCGATCATCATTCCCGCAGGCGAAGACATCGTCCGGCAGCATTCATCGCCCGGGCACAGCACTCTCGTCCTCGACGGCTTCGCAGCCCGATATGTCGTGCTGATGAATGGCGCAAGGCAGATCACGGAACTGAACGTGCCCGGCGACTTCGTCGATCTACACAGTCTGATGATGACCCCCATGGATCATGGGGTCGTTGCGCTCACCGCCTGCACGGTTGCGAGGTCTCCTCATGAGGGCCTGCGGCGGCTGACAGAGACCGAACCCCACCTGACCCGGCTGCTCTGGATGGACACCCTGATTGACGCCGCCGTGCACCGGCAGTGGATTGCAGGCCTGGGGCGCCGGACCGCCGTGGCGCGGCTCTCCCATCTCGTATGCGAACTCTATCTTCGCCTTAAGACCGTCCATCGCGCAGGAGGCTGCAGGATGGAGCTTCCTCTCAGTCAGGCCGTGCTCGCGGACATTCTCGGGCTGTCGGACGTGCACGTCAATCGTTCCATCGCCCAGCTTCGGGTCGCGGACCTCGTCAAATGGACAGGACGCGTCATTGAGATCTGCGACTGGGACGGCCTAGTCAGGCAGGCGGAATTCGATCCCACCTATCTCAGGCTTACAAGGGCCGCAGTCTAAGATTGGTCTAGCTCGAAGCCGTCGATGACAAGACCCGAGGGGCGGGGATGGCTGCGGAATTTTCCTAGGGCGACCGGGTCCGGAACGGGCACCTCCGAAAGGCTCTCCAGCCCGGCCAGCCGTTCCTTCAGGTCTATTTCGCAATATTTGTCGCGGGGCAGGGAGCCCAGTTGCTTGAAAGGGCCGTTCGAACCCTTCTCCAGGGCGGCGTGGTCGCGCCATAGGCGCCGCCATTGCCGGATCCAGGCGCGGGTCGCCAGAATCTCGGACGGCGTCGCCGTCTCCACCTCGCCTGCAATGACGCGCATCAGGTCCATGATCGCAATCAGATCGTCCACGGTCCTGGGGTCGACATCGACATAGCGGGGGTAAAGCAGTTCCTCGCGGATGATGGAGATCATGGCGAACAGCCGGCAGAGTTCGGCAGGGCGCTCCATGCCGGTGTCTGACTCGAGATGGTCCTTGAAACGACTGTCGAGATAGCGGAGCTCGGCAAGCATATTTAGAACGTCCTTCTTTCCGAGCATGAAAGCCGTCCGTCCGCGTCCTGGCGCCCAGAGTCCGGTTTTGGTCACTGGTGGAGGAAGGATTTCGAAGAAAACCCCGCATATCCGGCGCGGAATGCGGGGCGCCGGTCTTTCGCAACCCCTGCAGTCGGCGGGGATTGTTTCAGGATGCAGAACCAGATCGTGATCGTAGGCGGCGGCGCAGGCGGCCTGGAGCTTGCCGCCCTTCTCGGGCGCCGGCTGGGCCCTCGCGAAGGGCCCCGAAGGGTGCTCCTCATTGACCGGGCGGTCTTCCATCTGTGGAAGCCCTCCCTTCATGAAGTTGCGGCGGGCTCGCTGGACTCGAGGCAGGAAGGCCTCGACTATCTGATGCTCGCGCGTCGCAATCATTTCAGGTTCGTGCTCGGCGAGGTCGAAGGCCTGAACCCCGTGGCGCGCCGCATTCGCCTGGCCGAAACACGCGACGTCGACGGCGCTCTTCTGATCGGGGCGCTTCTCTGGATTTCGAGCGCCTGGTTCTGGCGACAGGCGCCGGAAGCCATTTGTTCGACACCCCCGGCGCGGCGGAACACGCCTGGATGCTGGAAGATGTGGCGGATGCGGAGGCCTTTCACCGGCGGCTCGCTGCGCTCTTTCTGTCATCCGCCTATGACGGCCGCCGTCTGCTCAGGATCGCCATTGTCGGCGCCGGCGCGACCGGGGTCGAACTCGCAACCGAGCTCCTGGAAGGACACGCGGTATTGTCGGCGGCGCTCGACCCGACCGAGCGCTTCACGCTGGAGGTGACGATAGCAGAAGCCGCGCCTCGCATCCTCGGCGGCCTGCCTGAGGCGGTCGCCGACAAGGCGGCCAGGGCGCTGCAGGCGCGGGGCGTCAGGCTCGCCGTCGGTGCGCGCGTGACGCGGGTGGGGGCCTGCGGCCTCGAGACCAGCGTGGGCGAGATTCCAGCCGACCTAGTCGTCTGGGCTGCCGGGGTCAAGGCGGCCGACGTCAACAGGACCTTTGGCCTGACCACGGGTCGCCTCAACCAGTTCATCGTGGATGACCGGCTGCGCGCCTCCGCCCCCGGTGTCTACGCCATGGGCGATTGCGCAGAAGCGCCTGGACCCGACGGACGCGCGGTTCCGGCCCGGGCCCAGGCAGCGTCTCAGGAGGCCGTCTATCTGGCGAGGGCTCTTATGCAGCCCGGGGATCCCGGACCGTATCAGTACCGCGACAGAGGGTCCCTCATTTCCCTTGGCCCTGATCATGGACTGGGCTCCCTGATGGGAGGCCTCGTCGGACCAGACTTCCTGATCGAGGGCCTTCTCGCGCGTTGGGCCTATATGGCTCTTCACCTGCAACACCACCGGGTTGTCGTCGGCCTACGCAGAACCATTTTGCTCGCCATGAGCCGGCTGGCCCATCGCCGCGTCTCGGGGCGCCTCAAGCTGCACTGACTTGATGGCGTACAGGTCAGTCAGAGGGCTCAACGCTCAGGCGCGCCGGGTCGGAGCTGGTCGGCGGTTGAAACCCGGCGCCGGGTCCTGCCGGAGCGGCGCACCAGCAGCGTTGGGCTGAAGATGAAAGCCAGCAGTCGGCCAATAAGGCCGCGCGGTCGTCTCGGTCTGGCTTCCGCTCTCGACATGGAGCCATCCTCCTCCCGGACATGAGACCGTCCAATAGCATGGGTTAGGAAGAGGGTTCACGCCCGCGCTGGCGAAAGACGCAGGCCTGGCAGAGGAGGGGGCATCAGGCTCGGATACCCGGACTTGCCGTCAGATCGGACACGACGGATGACCTTGTCAGGCGACGGAAGGCGGCCAAGGCCTGTCCGGTTACCTGGTCCATGTTGTAGTAGCGATAGGTGGCGAGGCGGCCCACGAAGCTGACGTCGCGACGCGCGAGGGCGAGCGCTTCATACTGCTTGAAGCGCGCCTGGTTCTCGGGGCGGGGGACGGGATAATAGGGGTCGCCCTCGTCGCAGGGGTATTCATAACTGATGCTGGTGCAGGCATGAGACTGGCCTGTCAGATGCTTGTACTCCGTCACCCGGGTATAGGGCACCGCCTCATCGGGGTAGTTGACGACCGCGGCAGGCTGGAAGGTTTCCTGCTGAAGCGTTTCGTGGCGGAACTGCAGCGACCGGTATGGCAGCGGTCCGTACCGGTGGTCGAAGAATTCGTCGATAGGCCCCGTAAAGACCAGGTGGTCGTAGAGCACTTCGGCCTCGACATCCCTGAAGTCCACACCCGTCTCAACCCGGATATTGGTGTGATCAAGCATGTTCTCGAACAGCCGAGTATAGCCGTGCAGAGGCATGGCCTGGAAGGCGTCAGTGAAATAGCGGTCGTCGGTATTGGTTCTTGTCGGGACGCGCGCCGTCACGGACCGGTCGAGCTGAGATGGGTCCAAACCCCACTGCTTGCGGGTATAACCGCGGAAGAAGGTTTCGTAGAGCTCCCGGCCGACCGCAGAAACCACGACATCCTCGGACGTGACCACCTTGTCCACCGGCTCAGCCCGCGAGGCCAGGTAGGCCTCGGCCTGTTCGTCGGATCTGAGGTCCAGACTGTAGAGCAGATTGAGCGTCGTCCGATTGATGGGCATGGGCACGAGGCGTTCCCCCACTCGGGCCAGAACCCGATGTTCATAAGGTCGCCAAGGGGTGAAACGCGAGAGATGGTCGAACACCTCGGCCGAGTTGGTATGGAAGATGTGGGGCCCGTACCGGTGGACCAGGACGCCAGCCGCATCTTGTTCGTCGTAGGCGTTGCCGCCGACGTGGGATCGGCGATCGACCAAAAGGACCCGCCGTCCGCTTGAGGCCAGGCGTTCTGCCATGACTGAACCCGCGAAGCCGGCGCCGACGACAAGGACGTCGTAGTGAGACGCCCGGTTTGATGGACGGATGAAGGGGGATTCAGGCGCGCGAATCGAGCTGGCGCCGGTGGAGAATTCGCGATGTGCGCCGCCGCCCGTGCCGGGTTCGCGGAGAGAAGCGGCCCTGTCGACCATGACCGCCATCCGGGCCTGGGTCTGGTCCCATGACAGGTGCGATAGAGCGACGTCGGCCTCGTCCAGCCATGACGCGTCGTCTCTTTGAGACAGGGCCGCTTCGCAGCCGGCCACGAAGGCCTCGGCGCCTGCGGCGATGTGGACGCCCTCCAGCGCCCCGTAATGCCGCACGACGTCGGTGACCGGGGTCGAGACCACGGGACGACCGCCTGCCAGATATTCCGGCGTCTTCGTGGGGCTGATGAAACGGGTGGATTCGTTGATGACGAAGGGCATGAGCGCCGCATCCCATCCTGCCAGAAGGTCCGGGAGCTCTTCATAGGTCCTCAGCCCCAGATAATGGAGATTGGGGCGCCGGGGCAGGTCCGCCTCGTCGATCTTGACCACAGGGCCCACGAAGACAAGGGACCAGTACGGCCGTGCGTCGGCGACCGCCGCTATGAGGTCAAGGTCCATGCGTTCATCGATGACTCCGTAGAAACCGAGCCGCGGGCCGGGCAGATCAGCCTGAGCCGGATGATCGCGTCCAGCGTCGCGCGCCCGAGCGAAATGAGGGACATCGACGCTGGAAGGAAAGGGGTGGATGTTGGGGTGCCGGTTCCGCTTGGCTTCGAAAAGGCTATAGCCACCGGTGAAGACCACGTCCGCCGCGCTCATCAATTCCGCCTCGAGGATTTTGAGTTCCGGCGGGGCGAACCGGAAGGCGGAGAGCTCGTCCATGCAGTCGAACACCACGGCGGCGGCCTCGATGTGTCGCGCGACCGGAAGCATCATCGGGGTGTAGTACCAGAGCACGGGACGGCTCAGTGCGTGTTCGGCCAGAAGGTCGTCGAGGAGCTGTCGTACGACAGCGTCGCGACAGGGCCCATCGACGCCATGCGGTAGTCGGGGCGTGGCCACCAGCACGCCTGTGTCAGGGCATGAGCGGACGTCGAGACCGACCGGCGCGCCCGCTTCCGCAGGAAGGGCCTCTTCCAGGAAGACGACCGGTCGGGTCCGGGCGAACCGGGCCATGAGATGCTGGGGCCGCTGGAAGACGAAATTCCACCGCAGATGGGACAGACAGACGACTGGATCGCGTCGCGCATGTGGAAGATCAAGAATGTCGGCGGCGGAGGCGGCGAAAGGCTGGGTCATGGCGGCTTTCTTCAAAAAAGGAGCCATGATCAAACCCTGCGGAGGCCGCCCGTATCCCTGTGTCGGGTCGAGGGCACAGTTCCCCCGGACAAGCGCTGGTCGATCAGGAGATCCAGAGCTCGGCGCGTCGGCGTCTCTGAAGCGACGAAGCGCCAGGCCGTGCCGTCGCCGTCGGCGCCGCCGGCCAGGCGCAATCCCCGACGTTCGCACTCCGCCAAGAGCTCAGGGTGCAGGTCACGGCAGGTGATCGCCTGCAAGGGGGCGGCCGCCCGTGGCCGACAGGACAGAGACCTGGATCCTGGCGGCGGGTAGAGCAGACGTTGGGGGCGCCGCCACCACCCGGTCTCGGTTGCGAGCGCCATATCCGTCTCGCCATCCAGGGCCAGATCCCTGACCAGCGCCGCCAGGGCCGTTTTACGGGGGGCACCTTCCGAAATGTCGAAGACGCCGGTCTCGTAGCGGCCGTCCGCGCGGGTGAGGAGACTGTCCCAATCGAAGCTGCCCAGGAGATTCCAGGCGGTCACGGCCTCCACCTTCGCCCCAGACCGGCGCACGTCCAACGCCGCCGACCAGCATTCGTGGAGCCAGCGCAGTTGTTCTTCGCGGGTGCAGCCGAGGTGACATTCTGTGACGATGATGGGCTTCCGATAACGGCGCCAAAGCGTCTGCAGATGGGCTCTCCAGCCAGGCGGGGCGGGGTCGATGACGCGCACCGCCTCGACATCGGCGTAAGCGAGGCGTCCGTTTCCCCCGTGAAGCGACGCGGGATAGCGTTCCAGCCGATGATCCAGAAGGCGATCGCTGGTGAGGTAGTGATTGAGGCCGATCACCGGGGGGCAGGGATCCGTTGAGATGGCGTCCAGACGGTGGCCGAATCCCATTTGCGCGAGGCGGGAGTACAGATCGTGCTCGGGCGTCACCCGTCCACAGAGCAGGTCCCAGGTCATCAACCTCCGCCGGTTCTCGTGATCGGCCTGGTCCTGGCAGGGCGGCGTGGCGAAGGTTCGGCCGAAATCCTCGGTCTGAATCAGGCGGGCCTCCGGTATGGTCCGCCGGATCTCGCGCATGGCGCCGCGCACGGCGTCGACCTGGTTAAGGAGGGCGAGCCAGAAAGACCGTTCGTCTCGAAGATGAGGATGCCACAGGCCGTAGAGGGCGCTGAAGCGCGCCGTGGTCAGGGGTTCGTTCACCGGGCACCAGTCGCGGATCCAGGGATAGCGTCTTGCGACCGCGCCCGCGAAACGCGCCAGACCCGACGCGAAGTCGGGGTCCAGGAGGTCGGTCCAGGCCGGACCCGACCCGTGATGAACCAGGCCGGCGGTCACGCCCATGCCGAGGGCCTGTATCCGGCCAAGCCTCCGATCCGCCCAGCTCCAGTCGTGGACACCCGGAGAAAGCTCCGTTCTTTCCCAAAGCACGGGATAGCGCAGCGCCTTCAGACCGAGAGCGGCGAACCGGTCCAGATCGTCCTCCCTTTCCTCATGTCCGCTCAGGACGGTCTGATCCCGAAACCTCTCCCCGACCCGGTTCAACGAGCATTCGTGACCGCCCCAGAGTTCCAGGGGCTTTTGTTCAGGCGACATGGGCGTGGGCGGCGGCGGGGCCGAAACGGGGATGCAGTCGCCAGGCCAGGGCGGTCTCGACGATGTCGTCGATCTCCGTAAACGTCGGCGTCCAATCCAGGCTAAGGCGCGCAAGGCCTGGGTCCGCCACGAGGACAGGAGGATCACCAGCGCGCCGCGGCGCGGCTTCCCAGGGCACGGAGCGGCCGGTCGTCCGCTCCACGGCGGCAATGACCTCCAGCACAGACAGTCCCCTGCCCAGTCCAAGGTTCATTGCGAGGAAACCGGCGTCACCCGCCGGGACCGTGAGGGCCGCGACGTGCGCGCGCGCGAGGTCGGCGACATGGATGAAATCTCGCACGCAGGCGCCGTCGCGCGTCGGGAAGTCCAGGCCGAAGACCTTGAGCGGAGGACCGAAGCCAAGCGCGGCTTCCAAGGCAAGGGGGATCAAGTGGCTCTCGGGTTGATGGGCCTCGCCGAGTTCTCCCTCCGGGTCCGCACCCGAGGCGTTGAAATAGCGCAGGGCCACGCCTTCCACGCCGTGGGCGCGGGCATGGGCGGCGATCAGGCGTTCTGCCGCCAGCTTGCTGTCCCCGTAAGGATTGACGGGAGACGTCGCCGCCGTTTCGTCCAGAAGCGCGGCGCCGGCCTGTCCATAGACGGCGGCGGTGGAAGAGAAGACGATCCGCCGCACGCCATTGGCGCGCATGGCGGCGAGGACCGAGGCGACGCCGTTGAGGTTCACGTCCCAGAAGGTCGCCGGATCCTGGACGGATCGACCCACCTCGATCAGGCCGGCGAAGTGGATCACGCCCTGCACGCCGTGCCGCTTCATGCAGGCGCTGAGG
>Ga0265296_1001488_pt1 | contig 26848 bp, 24 predicted proteins | sample MunlanPumphouse1_FD_189073 | JGI IMG/M metagenome (GOLD analysis project Ga0265296, IMG submission 189073) | Groundwater microbial communities from a municipal landfill in Southern Ontario, Canada - Pumphouse #1 | ecosystem: Environmental > Aquatic > Deep subsurface > Groundwater | place... | reverse complement strand
GGTCACAGTGACCCCCTTCTCGCCATGCAGATCACGGTACAGGGCGGCCCAGAGGCCGTCCGCCATCGAATCGCCGAACACGCCGATCCTCAGTTCGCCCTGCGCGAGCCGCGCCTTCAACGGCGTCACTGCGGCCTTCGCGACTGGCGCCGGCGCCGGGCTCTCGACCGGACTGGCGACCGACGGCGGACTGGCCGAGGCGTTGGCGGTTCCGCCCAGCATCAGGGTCGGATGGCGCAGCCAACCGCGCCCGTCCGGCGTCAGCATCAGGCCGATCACGACCCCGACGACCAGGGCCGCCGTCAATCCGTTGATGCCTGCGCGCAAGACCGCCCCCGTCGAAAACAGGGTTAGCTATAGCTTAACGACCCCGCCCTGCGCCATGCCGGTCCCGTGTCAGGCGAAACGACAGCGACCTCAGCCGAACCGCCCCTCGGCCCAGCGCGCGGCGAAATAGCCGCCAGTCGCCGAGATCGTGGTCAGAACCGTCCCCCAGATCAGGTCGATCACCGTCAGCTTGGTCTGCCAGATCTCCAGCGTCGCCTGGTTGGTCAGGTCATAGGTGGCGTAGGCGACGAAGCCCAGCGCCGCCCCGTTGATCGCCGCCCGCGTCCAGCTTCCGTCCTTCAGGGCCGGGGCGATGGCCAGGAAGACCGTCCCGGCGATGGAGATCAGATAGAACAGCACCGCCGCCCTCATGTCCGGCTTGTCCGCCAGAATCGGCCCCAGCACCGGCTTGTAGAACCGGTCGGTCATGGTGGTCAGCCAGACGGCGTCGATCACCGCAAAGGTGATCCCGGCGCCCAGATAGGCGAAGACATATTTGATCACGACAAACTCCTCAGGCGGGTTTCAGGCGATAGTGGCTGACCGCCCAGGTGCGGCCCCCGTCGTTGCCGAACAGACCGGCGGTCGCCAGGTAGAAGCGCCGCCAGCGCCGGGTCCACAGCCTGGCGTCGTCGCCATAGGTCTCGCGCATCAGCACGGCGATCCGCGCGGCGTTGCGATCCATATTGGACAGCCAGTCGTTGGCGGTGCGGGCGTAGTGGCCGCCGTTCCAGGTCCACTCCTGCTCGACCGCGAACAGGTCGGGAAACTGCCGGATCAGCCCGTGGCTGGGCATGATCCCGCCGGTGAAGAAATGCTGGGCGATGAAGTCGCCGCTGTCGGTGTGGTCGAACCGATAGGGGGCGTCGCGGTGGGTGAAGACATGGATGAACATCCGCCCCTGCGGCTTCAGCCAGGACTTCGCCTTGGTCAGCAGGGCGCGCCAGTTGGCCATATGTTCGAACATCTCGACCGAGACGATCCGGTCGAACCTCTGGTCGGTGTCGAACAGGTTCATATCCTGGGTCACGACCGTCAGATTGCTCAGCCCCCGCGCCCGGGCCTGGGCCTCGATATGGCCCCTCTGGCCGTGGCTGTTCGACACGGCCGTGATCCGCGCGCGGGGATAGGTCTCGGCCATCCACAGCGACAGCGAACCCCAGCCGCAGCCCATTTCCAGAATGGCCTGCCCGTCCGCCAGATCGGCGTGGGCGCAGGTCTCCAGCAAGGCGGCGACCTCAGCCTGGTCCAGCGTCTCCGTCCCCGTCGGATACAGGCAGCACGAGTATTTCAGCCGCTCGCCCAGGCACAGGCGGAAGAACTCGGGGGGCAGTTCGTAATGCTGCCGGTTCGCCGCATCCGCATGTTCGGCGATGACCCGCTCGGCCATTTCGCGCGCAAACGCCGCCTCGTCATGCGGCCTGTCGCGATCCAGGCGCCGACGCGCCTCCGTGACCAGACTGTCGATCGCCGGGCGGGTGACGAAGTCCGGAAAGGGCGCGTCCTGCAGCTGGCGAATGGCGACATTGGTCAGGTTCATTCAGGCGCTCCCGTCAGATCACGAGGGATACGCTTTGGGGCGACATTCGGATGCGACGCGATTGCCGCCGCGACCGCTTGCCCGCAAGATCGCTTCCGGACTATGAGCGGAAGACGCCGCGATATTCATCAGACGGTGAAAAGGGAGAGCGATGGGAAAGATCTATGCTGACGTCACGTCCGCGCTGGAGGGCCTGACCTTCGACGGCATGACGGTCATGTCCGGCGGCTTCGGCCTGTGCGGCATCCCCGAGAACCTGATCGCCGCCCTGCGCGACAGCGGCGTCAAGGGGCTGACGGTCATCTCCAACAACGCCGGGGTCGACGGCTTCGGCCTGGGCCAGTTGCTCGGCACCCGCCAGATCGCCAAGATGATCTCGTCCTACGTCGGCGAGAACAAGGAGTTCGAGCGCCAGTATCTGGCCGGCGAACTGGAGCTGGAGTTCAACCCGCAAGGGACGCTCGCCGAACGCATCCGCGCCGGCGGCGCCGGCATCCCCGCCTTCTTCACCGCCACCGGCGTCGGCACCCTGGTCGCCGAAGGCAAGGAGGTCCGCAACTTCAACGGCCGCGACTACGTCATGGAGACCGGCCTGATCGCCGACCTGTCCATCGTCAAGGCGTGGAAGGCCGATGAACGCGGCAACCTGGTCTTCCGCAAGACCGCCCGCAACTTCAACCCGATGATGGCCACCGCCGGCAAGGTCACGGTCGTCGAGGTCGAGGAGATCGTCCCCGTCGGCTCGCTCGATCCCGACCACATCCACACGCCGGGCGTCTATGTCGACCGCCTGATCCAGACCGTGTCCGAGAAGCGCATCGAACAGCGCACCGTCCGCCAGAGGGAGCCGGGCTCAAGTAGCGAAGCGGTAGCCCAAGGAGGGAATGTCTGATGCCCCGTACCCGCGAACAACTGGCCGAACGCGCCGCCCAGGAGCTTCAGGACGGCTTCTACGTCAACCTCGGCATCGGCATCCCGACCCTGGTGGCCAACTACATCCCCTCCGGCATGACCGTGACCCTGCAATCCGAGAACGGCATGCTGGGCATGGGCCCCTTCCCCTATGAGGGCGACGAGGATCCCGACCTGATCAACGCCGGGAAACAGACGATCACCGAGATCCCCGAGTCGTCCTACTTCAGCAGCGCCGACAGTTTCGCCATGATCCGGGGCGGCCACATCAACCTGTCGATCCTGGGCGCGATGGAAGTGGCCCAGAACGGCGACATCGCCAACTGGATGATCCCCGGCAAGCTGGTGAAGGGCATGGGCGGCGCCATGGACCTTGTCGCGGGCGTCAAGCGCGTGGTCGTGGTCATGGAGCACGCCAACAAGCACGGCCAATCCAAGGTGCTGAAGGCTTGCACCCTGCCCCTGACCGGCACGGGCGTGGTCAGCCGCATCATCACCGACCTGGCCACCTTCGACGTCAAGCCGGACGGCGCAGGCCTGGAGCTGATCGAACTCGCCGACGGCGTCACCCTGGACGAGGTCGCCGCCAAGACCGAGGCCGCCTACACCGTGGCTCCGGGCCTTCAGGCGGCCTGATCTTAAGCCGTTCGGGGGTCGCCCAATCGAACCTTGTTGGGCGATGACGCGCCCGCTAGTGTCGATGACCCGGAAGTCCTTCGTGACCTCCGGGTGCGACCCCGGGCGCCCGCTCCCCGGCATCCGACGCCTCCAGGGGCGAGAACAGGCGACCTCCGTCCCATGGCGACTTCGCTCCAGGCGCGGCCCGCAGCCTCCGACGGCCCCGCCTTGCCGGCAGCGGCCGATCTCGACGCCCGTCTGATGGCGCGCCAGCCGGGCGACCGCCGCTTCGGCGCCCCGATCCACGCCTGGTATCCGGTGCGCGCCGCTCGGACCCGCACCGCCACGCGGGCTCAGCTCCACGGCGAATGGATCGACCTGCCCGCCACAATTGCACCGGACGCCGTCCACACGACCACCTGCGGCGGCTGGCGACTGATCAACCGCCTGGGACTGATCTGGGCCTGCCCCGCCGGCGCCGTCGCCCCGCCCGACCTGCCTCCGACGCCCGAGGCGCCCCTGGCTCTGATCGCCTACTCCAAGGCGCCTGCGCGTGCGGACTATGACCAGGCGGTCCTGGGTCTGCTGGACCCGGCCCATGTGCCGATGATCCATAACGCCTGGTGGTGGCGCAGTCAGGCGCGACGCACCAAGACCAAGAGCTACAGCCCCTCGCCCTTCGGCTTCACGGCCGTCGCGGCGGACGCCTTCGCCTCCACCCCCGCCTATGATCTGGTGTCCGAAGATCGCAGGGTCAGCATCGAGTTCCGCCTGCCGTCGATCCGGCTTGAGCGCGTCACGGCCCGCGGGTTCGAGCTGATCAACCTGACCACCGTCACCCCCCAGGCGGAAGGCGACGTCGTGATCCGCAACCTGATCCTCTGCTCGGTCGCCGCCCTGCGGTTCGGCAGCCCGCTGCTGTCGGCCTGGGGCCGAACCTTCCTGCGTCAGGACGTGGCCATCCTGGAGCGGCTGGAAGGCCGCAGCCCGCATCTGCCGCTGGTCTTCGCCGGCGACCCGGATCGCCCGTCCGCCTTCTACTTCGCCTCCAAGGCCGCCCTGCTCCGCGCCCAGCGCGACGACGCCCCCTACCGGAACCCGGTCGAAGCCGAGTCCCTCCAGTGGGTCACCTGAGCCGGGCCCCAGCCCTCACTTCGCCGACTGAATCGTCCAGTCGGCGATCTGGGTGTTGATGTCACGCGTCGCCGTGTCGAACGCGGCGACGATGGCCGAGATCCGGTTCTCGCCCGCCGGCTGGGTCACAGTGAACACCCGCTCCACCGACCGCCCCTGTTCAGGACGGATCGCCGCATCCCCGCCGGTGCGACGCTCGGGCGTCGAACGCAGCTGGGCGCGAGCGGTGATCACCACGTCCGGCGTCGCCCCCGGCGCGTCGTAGCGCGCCTCGAACGTCGTCACCGTGACCTGCAGCACCAGCGGCGGCGTGCCGGGTTCGCGTCGGCCCAGAACGCGGATCTGGTCGGCCCGATTGGCGAAGGCCGCCTTCAGGCTGTCGTCGAACAGGGTCGCGGCGGGCGACACCCAGCGCGCGCCGCCGATATAGGCGGTTTCGGTCCCCGTGACGCCCAGGATCCGGTCGTCGCCGGTCGCTTCCGGAAACTCGATCCGGCGGATCGACACCGACAGCGGCGCGGGCGTGTCGCCCTCGGCCGAGGGCGCGTCCAGCGGCAGGCCGAACCGGTAGTTCTGCACCGGGTCCGGCGTGGACAGCAGCGAACAGCCGCCCAGCGAGACGACGACGCCGGCGACGGCGCCCAGTTGCACCAGGGAACGGATCACGGCTGCACCTCCAGCTCTTTCGATTGCGGTTTCCCGATGAAGTCGCGCGGGCTGGCGCGGACGTCGTCGATCAGGGCCTGCAGCGACCGGGTCGCCTCCTGCAGTTCCTCGATGGTTCCACTCAGTTGCGGCAGGCTGGACGTCGCGAAGTCGCCCAGCGGTCGTTCCAGCCCGGTGATCGAGCGGTTGGCCGAGGCGATGGCCGTGCGGGCCTCCGCCGTCGCCTGATTGATGTTGGCGATGGCTTCGCGGCCGTCGGTATTGACGACGGCGCGCATGTCGGCCGCCAGCCCCTGATACTCAAGGATGGTGGCGTTGGCGTTCTTCACCGCCGCCTCCAGCTCGGCGAAGATGGCCTTGCGGGCCTCCAGCTCGGTCGTCAGGGCCTCGACGTTCTTCACGCTGGTCGAGAAACTGCGGATATTGTCGTCGGACATGACGCGGTTGATGCGGTTCAGCGCATCCACCGTCTGGGCCAGCACCGTGCCCGAGCCGCTCAGAAGCTCGGCGATCGGCGACGGCTGGCTTTGCAGCACCGGCACCACATTGTCCGGATACTGGTCCTTCAGCAGGGCGCTGTTGGGCGAGCCGGCGGTGATCTGGATATAGTTCAGGCCTGTGATGCCCTGCGGCTCCAGCTGGGCGCGGGAGGTCACGCGCACCGGCGTCGTACCGTCCACGCGAACCCGCGCGATGACCTGGTCGCCGCGCTTGGTGTCGATGTTCAGGTCGGTCACCTCGCCGACGCGGATGCCGTTGAAATGCACCTCGCCGCCTTCCGACAGGCCATTGACCGGCCCATAGAAGACGATGTCGTACAGGTCATAGTCGCTGTTGAACTGCAGTCGGGCCAGCCAGATGGTGAACACCGCCAGCGCCGCCATAAGGCAGACGGTGGCGATTCCGACGGCGGCGTAGTGTGCGTCTCGTTCCATACTCGGCTCTCCTCAGGCCGCGGTCTTGGTAGCTGCGCGACCGCGCGGCCCCAGGAAGTATTCCTTGATCCACGGATGGTCGGAGCGTTCCAGCTCCTGCACCGTGGCCTTTTCGACGACCCGTTTGTCCGCCAGCACCGCCACCTCGTCGCAGATGGCGTACAGGCTATCGAGGTCGTGTGTGATCATGAAGACGGACAGGCCCAGATCGTCGGCCAACTGCCGGATCAATTCGTCGAAGGCCGCCGCCCCGATGGGGTCCAGGCCCGCCGTCGGTTCGTCCAGGAAGACCAGTTCGGGATCCAGCGCCAGGGCCCGCGCCAGACCGGCCCGTTTCTTCATCCCGCCCGACAGCTCCGCCGGCTTCAGATGATGATGCTCCGGTTTCAGACCGACCATGGCGATCTTCAGCTCGGCCAGTTCGTACATCACCGACTTGGGCAGTTTGGTATGTTCGACCAGGGGCGCCGCCACGTTCTCGAGAACGGTAAGGGATGAGAACAGCGCCCCCTGCTGGAACAGGATGCCGGTGCGCTTCTCGATATCCGCCGCCTGATCGTCCGTCAGGGTGGCGCGGTCGTAGCCCAGCACCTTGACCGACCCGCCCTCGGGCTCCTTCAGGCCGATGATGGTGTTCAGCAGCACGGTCTTGCCCGCGCCCGATCCCCCGACCACCCCCAGGACCTCGCCCCGTTTCAGGTCCAGGTCCAGGTTCTCGTGAATGGTCCGGTCGCCGAACTGGCTCAGCAGGCCGCGCACCTCGATCAGGTTCTCGGCCGGCTTGTCTTCCGGCGCGGCGGCCGCCGCCGTCGCATCGGTCATATGTCCAGCTCCAGGAACATCAGGGCGAAGACCGCGTCCAGCAGGATGATGGCGAAGATCGCCTGCACCACCGCCGCCGTCACCCGCCGGCCCAGGCTCTCGACATCCCCGGCCACCGACATCCCCTGACGACAGCCGATGGCGGCGATCACCAGGGCGAAGACCGGCGCCTTCACCAGGCCGACCATCATGTGCTGGGCCATGCTCCCGTCTTCGACCAACCGCTGGAAGAAGAAGGCCGGCCCCAGGTTCAGGGAGCTCCAGCACACGATCAGACCGCCCAGCAGGCCGCCGATCATGCCCATGAAGGTCAACAACGGCAGCATCAGCACCAGGGCCGCCAAGCGCGGCACCACCAGGGCCTGGAACGGATTGACGCCCATCACCTGCATGGCGTCGACCTCCTGGTTCATCCGCATGGACCCGATCTCGGCTGCAAAGGCCGAGGCCGACCGCCCCGCCAGCAGGACCGAGGCGATCACCACCGCGAACTCGCGGAACATGGCCACGCCGATCAGCTGGACCGCGAAGACCTGGGCGCCGAAGTCGGTCAGCAGGTCCACGCCGATGAAGGCCACGACCGCGCCGATGAAGAAGTTCGTCACCATCACGATGGGGATGGCGTCCAGACCCGCCCGCTCGGCCTGGCTGACCCAGGCGGGCCAGCGGATGCCGCCTGGATTTTTGGCGGCCTCGACCACGGCCTCCATCAGACGTCCCAGGAAGGCCAGGGACAGCATGGCCTCGGCCCCGAAATCATAGACGCCCCGCCCGATCTTGGCGAAGGCGCTGGTAAAGGCGCCTGGCTGCTTCGGCGGAGGCGAGCTCTTGCGCTCCAGGGCCTCGATCATCGTGTAGATGCGGCCCGCCTCAGGCCGCTCCGTCCACGCCGACTTGGGCACGCCGCAATGCGACGCCTGCACCAGGGCCAGGGCGCCGGCCGTGTCGAAACGGCCCAGGTCGCGGGTGTCCACGCTTTCGATCTTGCGGCCGTCAAGATCCTTGCCGAGCCGTTGCGGCAAACGGCCCAGGGCCGTCGTCGTCCAGTCGCCGACCAGGCGCAGCTTCGCCGTCCCGTCGCCGGCGTCCGTGATTTCGTAATCGGTCTGGCTCATCGCGCCCCGGAAGTCAGAACGGGAATCAAGCGACTTCCCAACCTATGAAGGGGACCGCCGAAAACCCGACACGCCTCATGGTCAAGCCCAAGAGGGAAGTCAACGCGCGATGACATTTGCACGGCGCTTTCCTTTCGCACTGTGTCGGACCTGCGTCCCCCATAGGATATTCCCCACCGCCACGCTGGCGCTACAACGGCAACGCCGCCAGACCGGATTCGTTCGTTCTTCAACCGATAAGGCGTCGCGCGGCGGTCAGATCCTCGACCAAGGTCCGCCGCGCCCCGGCCTGGGCGGCCCTGTCCGGCAGTCGCAGCAGATAGGCCGGGTGGACCGTCAGCATTCCGACTGATCCTTCGTCCAGGCCAGGGCCTGCCCCCTTTCCCTGGTCACCGCCGGCTCATGCAGAATGGGACGCCTCGGAAATCAGGGAGGCTGGAGCTCGGACTATCGCAGCAGATCCAGCAGCGACGTGCTGCGCAGCGAATTGATCACCTGCGCCGAGGCCTGGATCGCCACCTGCGCCATCTGCAGGTCGGTCACGGCCTGGGCCGGGTCATAGCCCGTCTTTTTCAGCATCATCTTGTCGAGCGCGATCTTCTGGGATTCGTGCGCTTCGAGGGCGGATTCGACGTGGTTCTGCACCAGACCATTCTTGGCGTTCTGGTTGGTCACGCCCTGATTGGCCTTGTCGAGTTGGGTCATCTGGGCGTTCAGGAAGGCCGTGACGCCCGCCCCCGGCTGGCCCGTCAGGGTGCCGACGCCCGTGGGCGTATAGGTCACCCCGTCGATGATCACCGGCGTGCCGTTCTGATAGGCCTGCATGTTGCGGAACACCTCGGTCAGGGGGCTGCCGATTTCGTCCGCGAGGAAGCCGGTCTCGACCATGGTGTTCTCGTCGATGCGCGACTTCTGCTTCAGGCTGTCGTTCGCAAAGGTCGAGGCGGTCGAGGGGGCGGCGGCCAGATCGGCCATGGTCTTGGCCGTCGCCGGCGCGACGTCGCCACGCCCGCCGGAGAACAGATAGGAGCCCTGATGCTCGGCGTTCAACCCGCCCTGGACGTTCTGGTAGTGCAGACCCAGTTCGGTCATCAGATTGGTGATGCTGCCGGCGGCCAGCCCATTGGCGATGGCCTCGCGGGCGCCCGTGCCGGCTTCGTAGATCCGGCCCATGGCCAGGTCCTGGGCGCTGAGCCGGGCGGCCGCGCTCTCGCCGGCGCCGATGAACCCTTCCAGCCGGGCCTGGGTCGAGGTCAGACTGGTCAGCTGTTCCGCGCCCCGGCCATAGCCGGCCATGTCGGTGGCGATCTTTTCGCTGCCCATTCGCTCCTGCGCCAATTCGGCGCGACTCTGGGCCGTCATCAGATTCAGGAGGGCGGACTGATAGTTTCCGGCGGTGGCGACACGCGTCATTTCAGCATCCCGATCAGGGTGTCGTACATGTCCTTGCTCGCCTGGATCAGGCGGGCAGAGGCGTTATAGGCTTGCTGGAAGGTGGTCATATTGACCAGTTCCTCGTCCATGTTGACGCCTTCGGCCGAGGCGCGACGACTGTCGGCCTCCTGTGACAGGGCCGTCGCCGTCTCGCTGCGCGTCTTGGCCGCCGAGGCCTTGCCGCCGATGTCGCCGGCGAAGTCCGCCGCATAGGACGACAGGGTCTTGGTCCCGCCGCTGTTGCCGCCGGCGGAGGCGAAATTGACGTTCTTCTTGCCCGCGTCCGCAAGCAGAAGTCCGCCGCGACCGTCGTTCTTGCTCAAGGCCGGCGTTCCGGCGGCGGCCGACAGGTTCAACTGGGCCAGCGCCAGCTTGGCCGGGTCCTGCTGGATGTCGCTGCGGACGCTGTAGGCCCCCGCCCGCGTCGCGCCCGTACCGCCCAGACCGAACAACTGCGACATGGACACGCCTGACGGATCCTGGGTCGTGCCGTCCTTGACCACGCTCATGGTGGTGGCGCTGGCGTCATAGGCCTTGAAACTCAATGCGCCCGAGGCGTTCAGGCTGAAGGCGCCGAACTGCCCCACGCCCGCGACCGGATCGTTCAGCGCGGACAGCAGTTCGCCCATGGTCCCGGTCCCGGCGGGGACCGCCACCGTGACGTCCCGCAGTCTCGCGCCGGACTCGCTGCCGATGCGGAAGGTCAGGCTCTCGCCCGCATCGAAACCGTGCTGAGACGTCAGGCTCAGACCGGTTTCATAGAAGGTCGGCGTCTTGGTGCTGACCAGGTCGTTCAGCCCGAACCAGTGCGAGAAGCCTCGACCGCCCTTGCTGCTCGGCGTCGTCGCATCGTCGGCGATGGCGATTCCGTTTCCGGTCTGGCCCTCGATCCGCAATTGTCCATCGGAGAAGCCGACCGTCGCCGTCCCCCCCAGTTGGGCGTTGACCGTCGCCAGGAAGGTCGTCGGATCGGCGGCCACCCCGTTGACCGTCATGGTCGCGCCGGAGAAGACGATCTCGGCCGAACCCTGGATCACGCCAGCGCTGTTCACCGTCGTGATCGTGGTCTTGCCGGTAAAGCCGGTCAGGGCGTTCGTCAGCGACTGGCCGGTGTTTCGTCCGGTCAGACTGGTCGGCGCGGGCACGGCGCTGTTGGCGTTGTGGGCCCGGTTCAGTTCGTCGGCCATCTTGGCCGTCAGTTCGCCCAGACGGGCGGCGGCGGCCGGGGCGTCGATGTCGCGCAGTTCGACCAGCCCGCGGATCTCGCCCGACGAGACCCCGTCCAGCAGCGGCCAGCGCGTGCCGTTCGGTTCGGTGATCATGATGTCGGAGAAGGCCGTCGTCGCGTCCACCGTCCCCGCCGCCTTGTACGACAGGGTCGCATTCCCTTCGCCGACCAGGGTCGTGCCCGTCCCGGTCCGCAAGGTGACGCCCCCATTGGCCCGGGCCTCCACCTTGACGTCCATATATTTGGACAGTTGGTCGATCAGCGTCTGTTGGGCGTTCTGTGCGCCCGTCACGTCCTGGTTGATGACCGTTCCGGCGGCGATCGTCTTGTTGAGCTTGGCGATCTGTTCCAGCAGCGGATTGATCGTCTCGACCGCGTTCTGAAGCCGCCCGTCCGCTTCCTGGCGCGCCGCCTGGATCTGGGTGGCGATGCCTGCGGCCTCATTGAACAAGGCCTGGGTCTTGTAGATCGTGTCCTGGCGCGCGGCTGAAGATGTGGGGCTTTCGCCCAGGGTCGCATAGCTGGCGAACAGCTTGTCTATGTCCGCGAAGAAACCGCCGTCGCCGCTGGGATCGCCGAACCGGGTCTGGATCTGGTCGTACAATTCATACCGCACGGTCTCGCGCGCCGCGTCCGCATTGGCGCTCATCCCCGCAGCCTGCAGGAACCGATCGGTCGCCAGCCGAACCCGCGCGATATCGACGCCGGCGCCATAGCCCTGGGTTACGGCCGCCGTCTGATCGACGGTCTTGCGCACATAGCCCGGCGTATGGACGTTGGCGATATTGTCCGACGTCACGCGCAACTGGGCCTGGGCCGTCTGGAGGCCCGAGGTCGCGATATTCATGATCGACGTCAGCGACATGGACCGGCTCCCCTCGCCCCACCCGGCAAGCCCTGCCCTGCCATGCGCAGATCTTGCCCGGCCACGCGCCGCCGCCGCTCAACCAGAGCGTTGTTTTTAAACGACATCGCGGATCGCGCAGTCTTCATGGTCCGCAAGGTGCGCAAGCGTCGGGCCAACATGTCCGTCGCGACATGACGGAGGCCTGAGGACGTCGATTTCGATCCAGACGCGACGCATTCCAAGCCGGGCAAAAAGGGGCGAACGCACGGCAAGAAAGGCCCACGCCCGATGGCCGGCCTTTGGCGAGTTCCGCTTTTTCCCTTTTAAATCAATGAATATGCAACTGGCCCGCCCCTTGCGACGGGCTGTTGGAAGAATCAGGCGCAGCAGGCGCCGCCCAGCCCTGAAGGTCGCCTGCCTCTCATGCCGTCCGCATTCGCCATGTTCGCCTCCGCGCCTCCGGCCTCCGCCGGATCGGCCGCTGCTGCGCCGGGCGCCACGGACAGCGAGACCGCCAGCCTGTTCTCCTCGAACCTGGCCGACGCCATCCAGGGCGTAAAAGCAGACGCCGCAAAGGCCGAAACTGCACATCGGACGCCGGGCCGCCTCTCGCTCCCGGTGATCTCCAGCCCGGAGATGGAAGCGGCCGAGACGTTCGACGCCTCTCCCGCCCTGGCGGAAGCGGTGGACGTCGCACCTGACGCCTTGATCGCCGGTGAAGCGCCGACCTCAGACGCCGCGCCCGACGCCGAACAGACGGATACGCCCGTCGCACCTTCCGACCTCGCGGCTGCGGCTCAACCTCCTCTCCCGCAGTCGGCTCCTGTGGCCGCCCCCATTGTTGCGCCGACCACAACATCCGAACCGTCGCTTGAAACAGCGGCTGCCGAGGACGCAAGCGTTGGCCAGACGACAGCGTTCCTTGAACAGGGCGCCGGGGCAGGCGCGATCTCCGCTCAGCAGAACGCGACGGCCGCGACCGAAACCGCGTTGGTCGAGGCGACGCCTGCGCCATCGCCGATCCCGGACGCCCCCGGGCAGACCCCGATCAACGGCTCGGCAGAAACCTCCGCGCACGAACAGAGCCTCGCCCAGAATCACGAAGCGGCTGCGGCGGCGCCCGTCGCCCCTGATGTCGACCAGACACTCGCCGCTCTGGCCGCGCAGCAAGTCCACGCCGCTGCGTCATCTCCGCCCACCGCCAAGGACGGCGTGACGACGCAGACGTCTTTGCCGGAATCGGGGATGACGGGACAGGCTTCGGCTGACGTAAAGAACGCTTCAGCCTCGGCCCCCGACAAATCGGCCGTGGCGGCCGACGCCTCTATCGTGAAGCCGGCCGAAAAGGCGGCGACAAAGCCGGTCTCGGAACCCGTTCAGTCCGCCGGCGCCAGCGCCGTTTCTCCCAAAATCGAGACCGCCGCGCCGAAGATGGACGTGAAGGTCTCGATCCAGTCGGCCAACCTCGCGGCGCAGCCCGTCCAGACGGTCGCGGTAATCTCGAGCCTGGCGGTCGGCGAAGCGGTTCAGGCCATAGACGCCAAAGTCGAAGTCCCGACTGAACCGTCCGACACAGGGTCCGCGCCGGTCATCGCGACATCGCAACCGACTGAAAGCGCGCCCGCCAAGGCGGCGACGACGCCCGTGACGAACGCCGCCCAACCCAACCCGGCCTCGACCAAGGCCGCGCCCGCCGAGGCAAGCCAAGGTCAGAACGTGGCGCAACCCGCGCTCGGCGACCACATCGCCATGGCGGACGCAACGCCGCCCCCGGCCCAGAACGCCGCCTCGACCGAAGCCGCGCCGACCGGGGCCGTACCGGTCCTCGATGCGGCCATGACGTCGCTTGACCCGGCCACGCCTGTCGATGGCGCCACGGAAGCCCGCGCGCTCGATGCGGCGACGACCACGACCCAGACGACCAGCGCCTCGTCCCTGTCGCGCGCCACCATCGAAACGACGGCCCATCTGGCCGCCCAGATCGCCCGCAAGCTTGAGGGACGCTCCACCCGCTTCGACATGGTGCTGACGCCCGAGGATCTGGGTCGGGTGGATGTGAGCCTGGAGATCGGCGCCGACGGCCGGCTCGCCGCACGCCTGGCCTTCGACAATCCGGCCGCCGCCGCCGAATTGCGCGGTCGGGCCGACGAACTGCGTCGCCAGCTTCAGGACGCCGGTTTCCAGCTCGCCAGCGACTCGCTCGACTTCACCCAACGCGACACCTCGTCCGGCGGCGGTTTCGACCGCCAGCAGCAGCAGCAGCAGCAGAGCCTGTTCGCACGCGGCGCGCGCCTGACCGCCCAAGCCGATCTTTCCATCACGCCTCCTCAAGGCGCCTGGACCAACCATTCCCAGACGCGCGACCGCGTCGATGTGAGGGTCTGACCCCATGGCCACCACCGTTTCTTCCGTCGACGCCTCCGGCCGCCTGAACAGCGGCACGACGATGCTGGCCTCGAACTTCGAGACCTTCCTGACCCTGCTGACCACGCAGATGAAGAACCAGGATCCGTTGTCGCCGCTCGATTCCAACGAGTTCACCGCCCAACTGACCCAGATGGCCGGTGTGGAGCAGCAACTGCTGACCAACGACCTGCTGACCAGCCTGGTCGCGGCTCAGTCGGGCAATCTGAACAACGCCGCCGCCTATATCGGCAAGGAAGTGACCGCAGCCTGGTCGGCCACGACACTGAAGGACGGCAAGGCGGACTGGAACTACGAACTGGCGTCTGACGCCGCCGCCGCCACGCTGAAGGTCCTGGACAGCAAGGGCCAGGTCGTCTGGGAAGGTCCGGCGCCCGACAAGTCCGAAGGACTTCACTCCTTCACCTGGGACGGCAAGACGACCGGCGGCGAAGTCCTGACGGAAGGCGTCTATACGCTGAAGGTCTCGGCGATGGACTCCAAGAACGCCAACGTCGCCAGCCAGGCTCTGACCCAGGGCCGGGTCAAGGGCGTCGAAATGTATAATGGCGAACCGTACCTGGTGGTCGGCGAGACCATACTCCCCCTCTCGACCGTGATCTCGCTGAACGAGATCGCCGACAAACCGAGCAACGACGATACGGAGAATCCGGACGTCCCGACCGAGGAGGCGGCCGCATGATGCGCTCCGCCGCCTTCCCGATGAATTCCATTCAAGGAGCGTCTTCATGAGCTTGAACAGCGCAATGCTGGCCGGCGTGTCCGGCCTGGCCGCCAACTCCGCCGCCCTGGCGGCGATCTCGCAGAACATCGCCAACGTCAACACCGTCGGCTACAAACGCTCGCAGGGCGAGTTCCAGACCCTGGTCAACAGCCAGACCCGCGCCGGCGGTTCCTATTCGGCGGGCGGCGTGATGGCCAACACCCGAGCCTTCGTCAGCCAGGAAGGCCAGCTCCAGCGCACGACCGCCAGCACGGATCTCGCCGTCAGTGGACAGGGCTTTTTCGTCACCACGACCCAGGCCGAAAACGTCGGCGCCACGGACACCCGCCTGTTCACCCGCGCCGGCGCCTTCCGCGTCGACAACCTGGGCTATCTGAAGAACAGCGCCGGCCTTTACCTGCAGGGCTGGCCGGTGGATTCCAACGGGGAGATCGCGACCGACCCGTCCGACCTGTCGCGCTTGCGCTCGGTGAATATCGGCTCGGTCGGCGGCACGGCCGAGCCGACCACCCGCGTCCAGATCAACGCCAATCTGCGCTCGACCCAGGCCGTATCCAGCCCCGCGGCTCCCACCAGCTACAACGGCGTCGAAGACGCCGCTGTTCCGCCAGTCAAGCACGACATCACCGTCGGCTATAAGCGAACCGGGGCCAATACGTTTGAAGTCACTTTGAAGTCAGGCATCACCAAGATCGTCGGCACGGCCACCTACGACGCGACCGGCGCCCTGACCGGCTTCGTTCCCAGCGCCGCTTCCAGCGCCAATGGATCGGCGACGGCGAACGCCACCACCCTGACCATCACCCCGACCAGCGGCACGCCGCCCGTCAACGGCACGCCCTATGCGATCGACTTCGCGGAAATCGGCATGGCGACGAACGGCGTCGCCCAGACCAAATACGATCCCTCCGTCAACTCGATGGCGATGTACAACGCCGACGACGACACGCCGGTGGGCGTCAAGCCGGACTTCAAGATGAACATCCCGGTGTCCGACTCCAAGGGCGGCCAGCGCAATCTGGAGATTCGTTTCCTGAAAAGCGCCGAACCGAACCAGTGGTATGCCGAAATCGTCTCGGCCCCGGCCGGCGACGTCGTGACCGGCGCCCCCTACACGAACGGCCAGATCAAGACCGGCCTGATCGCCTTCACACCCTCGGGCCGCCTTGATGTCGAGACCATGCAGAGCTGGCCGGCCGGCAAGGGACTGTTCGACGACCCGACCCAGGCGACCCTCTCCTTCCTGGAGTCAGACCCTAACAACACGATCGATCCCGCCGACCCGCTGGACAACGGCAAGGTCAAATGGGCCGACGGCCTGGGCATCGCCGCCCAGACGGTGATGCTGGACCTCAACACCTCCGCAGGCGGGCTCAGCCAGCTGAACACCGCGTCCGTGGTGCAGTCGACCGTCACCAACGGCACGGCCTTCGGCAATCTGAGCGAGATCACCATTGATGAAAGCGGCTTCGTCACTGCGATCTTCGACAACGGCGTCATGCGCCGCATCGCCCAGGTCGCCATCGCCACCTTCCCGAGCCCCGACAGCCTGAAAGAGGTTTCCGGCAACGCCTACGCCGTCAGCCTGGAGAGCGGCACCTTCAACCTGAAGGCGGCCGGAACCGGCGGCGCCGGCACGATCGCAGCCCAGCAGCTGGAATCCTCCACCGTCGATCTGTCGGCCGAATTCACCGGCCTGATCACCACCCAGCGGGCCTATTCCGCCTCGTCAAAGATCATCACCACGGCGGACGAAATGCTCGCCGAACTGATCAACATCAAACGCTGATCGGCGAGTAAGTAAGCGTTAGTCTCAATGAATCGTCGTTCAAGCAAGGTTTACAAAATGGTTTGGGGAGGGACGGGTTTTATCAGTTCCTTCACCACGACCCTTAAACCGACCTTAGCGGGGGTGGCCTACATTCATGACACTACGGTGTTGGTGAAAGAGGCATAAGCCCATGTTGCAAGAGCGACGCCTGAATAGCAAAGGCGAACAATACGTGGTCGGACCGACTGGCACGCCCCTGACCCTGAACGATCTGCCGCCGTCCAATACGGATCGGTGGGTGATCCGCCGCAAGGCCGAGGTCGTCGCCGCCGTTCGCGGCGGTCTGCTGAGTCTTGACGACGCCCTGGCGAAGTACCGCCTGACGGCGGAAGAATTCCTCGCCTGGCAGAAGGCCATCGACAAATGGGGCATGCAGGGTCTGCGCACGACGCGGATCCAGAGCTACCGCTCCTAAGGGTCCCCCCCGAAGACGACGAGGGCCGCATCCGGCGACGGATGCGGCCCTTTTCGTTGGCCGGCCTCGAAATCGCGCGGGTTCCGCACTAAATGGCGGCCATGACCCTGGTCGAAGACATCTGCCCCGTTCCCGACATTCGCCGCACCGACATGGATGCGGCGGTCGAGAGCGCGCGGGCGGCGGTCGGCCTGCCGGTCGGGGCGCGCGTCGTCGCGGCCATGTCGGGCGGGGTGGACTCCACCGTCGTCGCCGCCCTGCTGCACAAGGCGGGCTATGACGTCGTCGGCGTGACCCTGCAGCTCTACGACCACGGCGCGGCCCTGAAGAAGAAGGGCGCCTGCTGCGCGGGCCAGGACATCCACGACGCCCGCCTGGCCGCGGAGATGATCGGCATTCCCCACTATGTCCTGGACTATGAAAGCCGGTTCAAGGACGCGGTGATCGATCAGTTCGCCGACTCCTATCTGAAGGGCCAGACCCCGGTCCCCTGCATCCGCTGCAATCAAACCGTGAAGTTCCGCGACCTGCTGGACGTCGCCCGCGACCTGGGCGCCGAGGCCATGGCGACGGGCCACTATGTCCGCCGCGCCGCTTTCGGCAATCGCTCGCAGATGCGCAAGGCGATCGACCATTCGCGCGACCAGTCCTATTTCCTGTTCGCAACCACCCAGGACCAGCTCGACTATCTGCGCTTCCCCTTGGCCGATCTGGAAAAGCCCCAGGTGCGGGGCGTCGCCGCCGAACTGGGGCTGAAGATCGCGGCCAAGCCGGACAGCCAGGATATCTGTTTTGTCCCCTCAGGCGACTATCGCACCCTGATCGACCGCCTGCGCCCGCAGGGCCGCGAGGCCGGCGAGATCGTGCACATGGACGGGCGCGTGCTGGGAACCCACGCCGGCATCACCGACTACACCATCGGCCAGCGCCGGGGCCTGAACGTCGCCGTGGGCGAGCCCCTGTTCGTCGTCAGGCTGGAGCCCGAAACCCGCCGCGTCATCGTCGGCCCGCGCGAAGCCCTGCTGACCGCGTCCCTGACGCTGGAAGAGACCAACTGGCTGGGCGACGAAGCCACCATCGTCGAGGCCGCCACGTCCGGCCTCCCCGTCCTGGCCCGCGTCCGCTCCACCCGCCAGCCCTCGCCCGCTCGTCTGACCCTGGTCGACGGCGACGTCCGCATCGTCTTCGACGAGGGCGAGGAAGGCGTCGCCCCCGGCCAGGCCTGCGCCCTGTACGACCCGGCCGACCCCGACCGCGTTCTGGGCGGCGGCTTCATCCGCGACACGACGGCGGTCGCGGTCTGAGCCTCACCGGGCGTCTCGCCCGCCCTCGCGCGGGCGATAGTCCAGCCGCACGCGGAACTCGCGCGTCCGCCAGGCCGTGCCGGCAGGGGGCCGGGGAAACGGCTCTGCGGCCCTGATCTGGCTCAGGGTCGCGGCGTCCAGCGCCGCTCGACCGCTGCTCGACAAGATGCGCGCGTCGCTGACACGCCCCCGGCGATCCAGGGTGAAGGCCACCGTCACCAGGCCCGTGACGCCCCCGGGGTGTCGCTTGTGCGTCTCCACCCAGCGCAGAACCTGGGCGTAATAGTCGTCGACCTGGACCTCCCCGTTGGCGCCGGACGTCGCCGCCGCACCGCCCCCGGTCAGGCCCCGCCGCAGGTCCTGCGCCCCATCGGGTCCTGGTTCAGCTTCCGATCCGCCCTCCGCCTGAAACGAAACCAGCGGCTCCGAAACGGCGGACGTCAGGGCTATGGGCGTCGTTTGAAGTGTTGGAAACAGGGTCTGCGACGGCCTGGGCGCCGGTCGGACGGGCGCGGTCTGGACCTCGGGTTCATGCGCCGCCTTGGGATGGTCGCCGCCTTTGGAGGCCGCCGCCTCTGTCGATCCATCGACACTGTCGAAGGCCGCGCGCGGCGACAGCGTCAGTTCGATCACCGGCGCGCCGCCCTGATCGGGCGTCGGCGGGTGAACAGACCCGACCGCCAGCATCGCCAACAGACCCAATTGGACGGCCGCAACGACCACCCCGGTCGCTGCCTTGGCGAGCGGAGAAACATACTCAGGCGGCATGAGGGGCGCATAAAACCGGACTGCTGAGAACGCAACTGATAATGAGTTGCAATTCAATTTGGCCAGGCGTACCCCGCCTCCGCTCAGTGGGTTTGGGGATCATCACCATGCGTATCGCACTCGTTTCATCCGCCGGCGCAGCGGCTTTGCTGCTTGCAGGCGCTGCACAGGCTCAGGCGCCGGGCCAGACGCAGAGCCGGACAGACCAGGCCGACGCCGCCATCCCCACCGTCGTCGTCACGGACGAATCCCGCGCCTCCACCGCCTACAGTTACGGCGCCCCGATCAACTCCGGCGAGACCACCTTCAGCGCTGAATCGGTTCGCGACCGCGCGCCCGGCTCCGGCGACGGAAATCAGCTGCTGAAGCTGGCTCCAACGGTGCAGTTCAGCAACGACGAGGGCATGGCGACACGTGAAGGCGTCCAGGACATTCGTCCGGCGCAGATATCAATCGCTGGCGCCAGTCCCTTGGACAACCAGTTCATTCTGGACGGGATCAGCGTGAACTCGCGCCTGTATAACGCCGGCAATCCTCTGGCTATCGATGAAGTCGCCGGGGGCTCGCCTCAGGGCGCTTGGGTCGATTCCAGCCTGATCGGAAAGATCACCCTGCTCGATTCTAACATCTCAGCCGAGTATGGCGGCTTCCTCGGCGGAGTGGTCGATGTAGAGACCCGCGCGCCGGCCGCAGTCTTCGGCGTCACCGCCTATTACGGCATGACCCAGACCGACATGGCCAGCTTCCGAATGCCGGATTCGGTCCGCCGAGAACTTGGCGACGACACGCCGGAAGCGCCTGATTACGAGAAGAGCCGTTACGGCTTTACCGTCGATCTCCCCGTCAGCGAACGGCTGCGTCTGATCGCCGCCTACAGCTATTCCGACTCCGATGTCACCTATTATCGAAACGCTAAATACGTGGACCGAACCTTCGGCCAGTCCAGCAAGGCGGAGAATTTCCTGCTGAAGGCGGAGTACGACATCGCCGACGATCTGACCTTCGATGGCCAGATCAACTGGAGCCCTTATGAAAGCACCAACGCGTCTCCCGCCGCGATCAACGCCCTGATGTATCAACAGGGCGGCGGACTGACCACCAAGGGGCGGTTGCGCGGTCGGCGCGGCGACGCCGACTGGGGCGTCCAGCTCAGCTATGCCGATCTGGACAGCGGCCGCGAAGCCCCTGATGTCCAGTACAGCCTGCCGAGCAAGGCTAAGGAGATCGACTGGTGCACCAACCCCAACTGCACGACCGGCGGCTTGGGCGACATAGACCAAAACCAGAAGGATTACGGGCTGAAGGCGGACTGGCGTCAGCCGTTGGGCGGCGGCGAGCTGAAGCTGGGCCTGGATTTCGCTCGAACCGAGGTGAGGAAGAATCGCCCGCAGACCAATCACAACTGGCAAACTGGCGTCGTATCCTCTGACATCGTCTGCGCCGATCCTAACGAGGATCCGCTGACCTGTGTGACCGGTTCGTATGTCCTGACCCGTCATCAAGTCTATCAGGCCTATCGCAGCGAAACCGCAGTGCAGACCTACGGACTGTGGAGCGAATATGCCTTCGATTGGTCGGGCTTCCAGGTCAGGGCCGGCCTGAGGTACGATTATGAAACCTATCTCGAGAACCACAACATAGCGCCGCGCTTGTCGGTCGCCCGCGACCTGCCCTGGTGGGGCATGACGGCGACGATCGGGGCGAACCGCTACTATCGCCAATCCTTCCTGGGCTATGCGGTGCGCGAGAACGGCCTGCAGACCCTGCAGTATGAACGTGAAGCCGTCGACGGCGTCTGGGGCGACACATGGTTTCAGACTGGCGACACCACAGCGACCCGCTTTTCCCAATATGATCTCGCCACCCCGTATTCCGACGAACTGACTGCGGCCATCCAGGGCGATCTTCTAAGAGGTCGCTATCGGATCAAGGGCATACTCCGCGACGGCAAGGATCAGTTCTCCACGACAGCCGTCCGTGAGAACTATGTCAACGAACTGGGCCAAACCCGCTCACGGCTGGTGACCACGCCGAACAATGACGGGCACTCCGACTATCGCGGCCTTTCGCTAGAATGGAACCGAGACTTCGGACGTCATAGCCTTGCGTTGAACACCAACTTCTCGCGCACCCAATCGACCAACCTGACTTTCTTCGAAGAAAGCGACGATCTCGAAGGCGCTGAGCTGGTCTATTACAACGGCCGGATCGTCTCCTTGTTCGAAGCCTTGTCCGACAACCAGCGCGAAGATTTCGCCTCGCCGATCGTCATCAATGCAGACTGGGGTTCGTCCTGGATGGGCGGGCGGGTCCAGACCAATCTCAATGCCCGCTTCCGCGACGAGTTTTCACGCGTCGAGGCGACCGGCGAGACCATGACCGTCGATGGCGCCCGCTACGCCGTCTATGGCCCGATCACTTACGACGCCTCCATCGACGCCAATCTGTCGCTTCAGGCCGAGATCGCCCGCACCCAGTTCGGCACGACGACCCTGGACCTGCGGGTCAACAACCTCTTCGACACGATCCGGAACAACAACTCGACCTCGACCAGCCAGCCCTACCAGCTGGGCCGCAACCTCTGGGTCTCGCTGAAATACAAGTACTGAAGACCTTGAAACCCGCCCGCGACATCACCGCCCTCGTCGTCGCCGTCCTCGCGCTCCATCTGGGCGTGGGGGCGGCGGTCTCGCGCGTCCAGACGCCGTCCAGCGACGCCGAGCTTCGCCTCGCCTACGCCGGCGGCCCCGAGACCTGGCCTCGCCCGCTCCTGCAAGAGGGCGCGACCTTCGCCGAGTTCGCCCCCCTGCCCCCGGCGCCCGAGCCGGCCGACAATCCGACCACCCCGGAAAAGGCCGCCCTGGGCCAGCGCCTGTTCGACGATCCGAAACTGTCGGCCTCGGGCCAGATCGCCTGCGCCTCCTGCCATGCGCGGGAGCTGGGTTTCGCCGACGGCGTGCGCACCTCCTTCGGTCATGACCGCCAGAGGGGACGGCGCAACGCTCCCTCGGTCGCCACCGCCGCCTGGGCGACCAGCCTGTTCTGGGACGGCCGGGTCAGGACCCTGGAGGAGCAGAGCCTGCACCCCATCGTCGACGCCAGGGAGATGGCCGCCGACCTGCCGGCGGTCACGGCCCGCATCGCCGCCGACCCGACCTACGCCGCCCCCTTCGCCCAGGCCTTCGGCTCGCCCGAGGTCACGACCGACCGGATCGCCAAGGCCCTGGCCGCCTTCCAGCGCACCCTGAAGCCCCGCCCCAGCCCCTACGCCCGCTTCCTGGCCGGCCGGAGCGACGCCCTGAACGATCAACAGCTGCGCGGCCTGCACCTGTTCCGCACCAAGGCCGGCTGCGCCAACTGCCACTCCGGCCCCCTGCTCAGCGACCAGAAGTTCCACAATCTGGGCCTCAGCTTCTACGGCCGCGCCCGCCAGGATCTGGGCCGCTACGAAGTCACCGGCGCCCCCGCCGACGTCGGCGCCTTCCGCACCCCCTCCCTGCTGAACATCAGCCGCACCGGCCCGTGGATGCACAACGGCCTGTTCCCGACGCTGGAGGGCGTGGTCGCCTTCTATGACGTCGGCGGGGCCCGCCCCCGTCCCGCCCTGGACCAGAAGGATGATCCCCTATTCCCGACCACCGATCCCTTACTGGTCAAACGGAACCTGACGCCACAGGAGCGCGCCGACCTCGTCGCCTTCCTGGAAGCGCTTTAGCCTCAGACGGCGTAGACCCTCAGCCGGTTTCCGTCCGGGTCGCGCGCCACGAAGCCGCGCCCGGCCTCCATCTCCATCGGCGGGATCAGGATGCGCGCGCCCCGGTCCCAGCAGTCGATATGGGCCTGTTCGACGGCGGCCGGGTCGTCGAGCGGGAACTCCAGCTCGCGCCCCTCGCCCGCATCGGCAGGGGCCCGCCGCATCAGGCCCAGCGCCCGGCCCGAGCGCATCATGAACAGGGCGCGGTCCGGCCCGGCCATCAGGGGCCGGCGCCCCAGAAGGCCCGAATAGAAGCGGGCGCTGGCCTCGGGGTCGGCCACCGCCAGAAGAATGTCGTCGATGTCAGTCATGTTCGCCCTCCGCCTTCTACGGGAACAAACCTAGACCGGACTACTGCCAGTTCCTGTCAGCATGATGCAGAGCGATCGCGGCTTTCCTGCGCCTCGCGCCAGGTCTTCAGCAGGGCCTGACGGCGGGCCGGATAGCGCGCCTCCATAACCTCGGCCTCGACGATCCGGTCGGTGCGGAAACTGCGGAAATCCTGCCTCAGCTCGCACCAGGCCAGCAGCAGCCGCACCCGGTCGAAGAAGACCAGGGCGAAGGGCCAGACCACTCGTTCCGACGCCGCCCCCGCCTCGTCGCGATAACACAGCCTTAGCCGCCGCTCGGTGCGGATCGCCTTCCTCAGCAGGGCGGGATCGACCAGATCGGTCGGAAAGGGCGCGCCCGGCACGACCAGCAGGGCCGAGGTCTCCATCTCGTCGCGCAGGTCCGGCGGCACCACCGCCGCGATCCGCGCCAGCGCGCCCAGCGCCGCCTCGCGCATCCTTGCATCGGCCCGGTCGGCCACCCAGCGCGAGCCCAGCACCAGGGCCTCCACCTCCTCCGGCGTGAACATCAGCGGCGGCAGCAGAAAGCCCGGCTTCAGCACATAGCCGACCCCCGGCTCCCCCTCGATCGTCGCCCCCTGGGCCTGCAGGCTGGCGATGTCGCGATACAGGGTGCGCAGACTGACCCCCGTCTCCTCGGCCAGGGCACGCCCGCTGACCGGCCGGCGACGCCGCCGCAGGGCGTTCAGAAGATCGAGCAGGCGTTCGGACCGGGACACGTCGCGATCCTAGCAGACCTGCTGCCAGAAAGCGGCAGCATCCCCATCCCTCAACCCCGTCGGGGCGCCGACCACAACCCCTCCAACCAGGTCGAGCGCCGCTTCACCGCCGCCGACTGGACCCGCGACGGCGAGATCGTCACCATCCGTCACACCCTCCCCGCCTCGCCCACGCCCCGCTATATCCGCGTGCACGGAACCAACGGCGCCGAGCTTGAGCTCACGCCCGACCCCTCCGGCGAAGACCCCTGGAGCGACCTGAGGTTCTACGCCAACCCAGTGTTCCTCACGCCGCTGGGGTGAGGGGGCCGCAGCCGCCTAGTCGGTCTGGTCCGTCCGAGACTGATGCCCCAGGAAGACTTCGACTTGGGGATGGGCGGCGGAGAAGCGGCGCAGACGGTCCGCCGACGCTTCAGCGTCGGCGCGGGCCGAGGCCGGCAGCGGCTGGGGCATGGCCTGTTCCCAGCCCAGTCGCGTCGACACCGCGTCGCCGACCACCAGTTTGGGGCCGTCCACCGCATTGATCAGATAGCCGGTCGAGCCTGGCGAATGGCCCGGCAGGCTCAAGGCCCAGACCGATCCGTCGCCGAAGACGTCGATGATCCCGGCGAAGGCCCCATCGGGATCGGGCGTGAACGCCCATTCGTGCAACGGCCCCTTCCCGTCCAGCGCGATATCCGCCGGCCGTCCGATCAGGCGGTACGTCCAGCTCCGCTCCTCGACGTCCCCGCGACCGACATAGACTGAGGTATCGTCCGGCACGTCCAACAGCCCGCCCACATGGTCGAAATGCAGATGGGTCAGGAAGACGGCGCGCGGCGTCGCCCCGCCTTGCAGCCATTCGGCCGTCGTCCGCTCGATCCGGATGTTCAGATCATGCAAGGCGCGCCGCATCAAAGGATTGAGGCGCGGCTCCAGATCCTGCGAGACGCCGCTGTCGATCAGATATCGACCGAACCGGGGATGGTCGATGACATAGGCATAGATCACCGCCTCCTCCATCCCCTTGGGCACGCCGGCGGTGCGGGAGTCGTTGCGGTCGATGAACGCCCCGCGTCCTGCCGTCCATCGCGCGAAGACAATCCGCTCGAAGGTCACAACGCCACGCTGGGACAGGCTGGCTTCCAGGGTTGAGGTGCGCGAAGGCGCGCCCAGGTCGGAGGCGACGACGGGATGGACGGCCGCCACGGTGGCGCATCCGCCGGGCGCCAGCAGGAGGACAGGCATGACAAGCCCGATCCATCGTGAAATCCTCAGCGATCCCATGTGGCGTCTCCCCTGCTTGTGTGGCGTGACATATCGAAATACATAAATATGTCTGTCAATCAAAGAGACCGTGGTTATGGCCACCATCGTGGAACTCCCGCCCCCGGTTCCGGCCGAGGCCGCCTCCTTGACGAGAATCCGAGGTCTCAGCCGCCCGCTGGAATGGCTGTTCGCCGCCCTCTTCGTCATCGGCGCCGTGATCCTGGCCACGGCCGTCGTGGGGGTTCTGGCCTATGACGGGCCGAGACTTCAGGTCCGTCCGGGCGGGATGCAGATCATGCTGGGCCGCGACGTGCCGCCCCTGCCCCCCGGCTGGACCACGGTCGGAGTTCTGCCCTTCACCCGCAAGCTGGCCCTGGCGTGTTCGGCTGCCTTGATGATCGGTCCAGCCCTGGCCGTTCTGTGGGAGTTGCGGCGGCTGTTCGGCCTCTACCACGCGGGAATCGTGCTTGCGGCGGAGAACGCCCGCTGCATCGGCCGGATCGCCCTCTGGCTCCTGGCCTATGCCGTGGCGCCGACGCTGGGACATATCCTGGTCAGCGCCAGCGGCTTCGACGACGACGGCTGGCTCAGGCTCGACAGCGCCAAGGCCCTCTGCCTGGGCCTGGTGCTGCTGGTCATCGCCCGCGTGATGCAGTTGGGCGCCGAGGTCCACGACGACGCCTCGAGGTTTGTCTGATGCCCATCATCCTGCGCCTCGACGTGGTCATGGCCCGACGCAAGGTGCGCTCCAACGTCCTGGCGCGCGCCATCGGCATTTCGGAGACCAATCTGTCCCTGCTGAAATCCGGCAAGGTGCGGGGGCTGAGGTTCGACACCCTCGACGCCCTCTGCCGCTATCTGGACTGCGCGCCGGGCGATATCCTCGAATATGCGCCTGATGAAGACGAGGACGAGGATCAGACGCCCATCCCCACATCCACGGCACGCACGGGTTCGGGCGCAGGATAGTCGGATCGGCAGAAGAGATATTCTCTTTCCAAGACCTTCAGAAACCAGCCTAGTTCAGCTTTGCAATAGGACATGAAGCGAACGGCCTGATTGACCCTCAATCCTGGATACGCAAAAAAAACAATCTCAGCACCTCATGGGACTTGGCCATGCCCGTTCGCAAAATCCTTCTCTGCATGATCGGCTTAAGCCTGACCGGATGCGCTCACAGGCCCGCGCCGATCCCCTGTCCGCCGCCGCCGCCGCCGCCGCCGCGAGACATCTGCACGACGGGCCTTGTAGCCCTCTATTTTAAGCCTGATGAGGTCTTGTTCAGCCGTCCCTTTACCGGAGGATTTGGTCATCTTACTGAAGTCGCAGACAAGTGCGAGATTCAGGAACTGATCGTCACCGGCCTGCCTGATCCGCAGGACCCCCGGGCCGCCGGATCGCTGGCGGCTCGCCGAGCAACTCAGGTCCGTGACTTTTTCGTCGCCTTTGATCTGCCGAAGCCTCGATTTGAGTGGGGCGACGACGAGCAACGCGAAAAGCCGGCCGTTGCTTACCGCAGCCGCCGGACACAGAGCCTTCCCTAAGCCGCCTCGTCCTTCGGCATCACATCCCCCACCGTCGGCCGGTTCTCCGCGCGCGTCAGCAGGATCTCCCTCGGCTTGACGATCTCGCCGCAGCAGCCGCAGGCGATGCGCGGCGTAAGCGTATGGCCGCAGGTCGAGTGGACCATTTCGATGCCGCAGTCGGTCTCGCCATAGACGTGTTTGGCGCCC
>Ga0265296_1001486_pt1 | contig 26855 bp, 17 predicted proteins | sample MunlanPumphouse1_FD_189073 | JGI IMG/M metagenome (GOLD analysis project Ga0265296, IMG submission 189073) | Groundwater microbial communities from a municipal landfill in Southern Ontario, Canada - Pumphouse #1 | ecosystem: Environmental > Aquatic > Deep subsurface > Groundwater | place... | reverse complement strand
CCGCCAGGGAGAAGAAGTATACGATTATGCCTGCGGCTCTGCCGGACTGCTCATCAAGTGCGAATTGGCTCTCCAGGAACGGGAAATCAAGATTCAGCGCCCCCTGAAACTCTACGGGCAGGAACTGACGGGGTCCAGTTACGCCATCGCCCGGATGAACATGGTAGTCCATGACATGGAAGGCGAGATCGTCCGCGGCAACTCCATGACGAATCCGAAATTTAAGGACTCCGATTCCAGCCTGAAGAAATTCGACATCGTTGTGGCTAATCCCATGTGGAACCAGCCCTTCGATCAGGCCGTTTACGAAAATGATCCCTTTGATCGGTTTGAGTCCCAGGGCGGCGTTACCACCGGCAAGGCCGACTGGGCCTGGCTTCAGCATGCGGCCGCATCACTGAATACTCACGGCCGCGCCGCCATCGTCCTCGATACGGGGGCCGTCACGCGGGGCAGCGGCAGCAAGAGCGAAGACCGGGAAAAGAAAATCCGCCAGTGGTTTGTCGAGCGCGACTGGATTGAAGGCGTTATCCTCCTGCCTGACAACCTTTTCTATAACACGACCGCAGCCGGAATCATCATCTTCTTCAACAAGGCAAAGTCACTGGCGCGGCAGGGGAAAATCATCCTGGTCAACGCCGGCCGGGAATTCAAGAAAGGCCGGCCCAAGAACTATATCCCCGATGAAAACATCCGCAAGGTCGCCAATGCCTTCATCAAAGGGGAAGATATCGAGAAGTTCGTCAAGGTCATCACAACCGCAGAGGCTGCGGAAAATGATTTCAACCTGTCGCCATTAAGGTATGTAGATATTAATGAAGGAGAAACCTATCGGCCGATACCGGAAATTCTGGAAGAATTGATTATGTTAAATACGAAGGCCGTCACAGTTGATAACCGATTAGGAGAGATATTCAGAAAGATGGGGTTGAAAAAGTGATCATTGAATCAATGCAAAAGCTCGGCGATAGTGATGTGGCTGAGATTATAATGGGCCAGTCGCCACCTTCGGAGGTGTACAACTCAAATGGTAAGGGATTGCCATTTTTTCAAGGGAAAGCTGATTTTGGATTTATATCTCCAACTGTAAGGCAATGGTGTTCAGCGCCAATTAGAGTGGCTAAAAAAAACGATATTTTATTATCAGTAAGAGCACCTGTTGGTGATGTAAATCTTTGTAAAGAAGAGTGTTGTATAGGTAGAGGTTTGGTGGCTATTCGATGTAATAGGTTAAGCTTCTATTGGTTTTTATTTTTTTATCTTCTTGAAAATAGAAAACAACTGGAAAATTACGGGACAGGTACGACATTTAAAAGCATTAATAAAGAAGCAATTTCTGAATTTCAAGTATGGCTACCCCATCTTACTGAACAAAAAAAAATTGCCGCTATTCTCTTCAAGATCCAAGAAGCAATCGAAATTCAGGAATCCATTATCGAGAAGGCACGGGAATTGAAAAAATCCACCCTGCACCATGTCTTTACTCACGGCCTACGTGGAGAAAAGACGAAAAAGACGGAGATCGGGCCAATGCCGGAGAGTTGGGACGTTGTACCGATAGGGAAAGTATACGATTTTACCAAAAAACCGAAGGAGATAATATACTCTAACTATGATCACTTACCTTTCATTGCAATGGATTTGATACCCATTGACTTGCCACATTCAGGCAAGTTTAAATTCAAGAAAGTCACTGAAATTTCAAGCGGTACATATATTGAAGATGGCGATATTCTCTTAGCGAAAATAACCCCATGTTTTGAAAATGGCAAGCAATGCATTGTTACTGGGTTGCCTAATGGTTTTGGAGTCGCGACAACAGAAGTAATTCCGATCAAGGAGAAACCCGGAATAAGCGACAGATATTTACTGTATTACTATCTCTTAAAAGATGATGTCCGTAAACTGCTCGCTGGTAAAATGGAAGGTGCAACAGGACGGCAGAGGATTCCTGTGAATCTTTTACAGGAATTTATGATCCCCTTCCCTTTGTTAACTGAGCAGCAAGAGATGGCAGAATTATTTTTGACTATCGACCAGAAGAGCGAGATCCACACAGCTAAAAAATCTACTCTGCAAGACCTTTTCAAAACCATACTGAACAAGCTGATGATGGGCGAGATTCGGGTGAAGGATCTGGATATTGATGTATCCGAGGTGAGCACATGAATGAAGAATCCAGAGGCGAAATAGTCATCTATCGTACCAAGGACGGCAAGGCTGCCCTTGACGTCAAGCTGCAAGAAGAAACTGTCTGGCTATCCCAGGCGCAGGTGGGACAATTATTCGATAAGAACAAGAGAACCATTTCAGAACATATCAGAAACCTTTTTAAGGAAGGTGAATTGATAGAAAATGCAGTTGTCCGGAATTTCCGGACAACTGCCGCTGACGGAAAATCATACCAAGTCGAATATTACAATCTCGATGTCATCATCTCTGTCGGATATCGTGTTAAATCGCAACGGGGCACTCAATTTCGCATCTGGGCTTCCCAGGTCCTGAAAGATCATATCCTGAAGGGTTATTCCATTAACGAAAAGCGGCTGCAGGAGCAGAACGCCCGCCTGCTTGAATTGCAGAAGACAGTCAGCCTGATGCAGCGGGTCATGGAAGGCCGGGAGCTGGCCCGCGATGAAGCCACAGGGCTTCTCCAGGTGATCACGGAGTACTCCTATGCCCTATCGCTCCTGGATCAGTACGATCACCAACAGTTAAAGATCAGACATACGACGAAAAAGACTCCTTTTTTTCTGACCTACGAAGCGGCGCGGAGAGCCATCGACAAACTTGGGGAGCAGTCGAGGAAAAAAGGACAATCCGTGGCATTATTCGGACGGGAAAAGGATCAATCGTTTCAAGGTTCCCTGGGCGCGATCTACCAGACCTTTGGCGGCAAAGATCTCTATCCCAGCATTGAAGAAAAAGCTGCCCACCTCCTCTATTTTGTAGTCAAGAATCACTCTTTCATTGACGGCAACAAGCGCATCGGGGCTTTTCTGTTCCTCTGGTTTCTGGATGCCGGCGGGATTCTTTATGCCGGCGACGGCCGCAAGCGAATAGGCGACAATGCCCTCGTGGCTCTGACCCTCATGATTGCGGAAAGCCGGTCCGAAGACAAAGACATCATTGCCAAGGTCATCGTAAACCTGATCAACAGGGATAATATTTGAAAAAGGAGAAAGAATGCCGCCGACCATAGGCACCGAAAAACCGACCGTGCAGGATCCGATCATCAAATATGCGGAGGAAATCGGCTGGAAAATCGTTCCCAAGGAGGATGCCCTTTCCCTGAGAAAAGGGGAAAGCGGAACGCTGTTCTACCGGGTCCTCGAAGAAAAGCTGCTGGAACTGAATCCGGGATTGGTAAGCCGCGAAAATGTGGATGACATCATTCACCGCATGGAAGCCGTGCGGAACAATATCGAGGGGAATGCGGAAATCTTGTCCTGGCTCCGGGGGGAGCAGGCCATTTACGATGAAAACGAAAAGCGGCGCCGCAACGTGACGGTTGTTGATTTTACCTGCGCCGGACGCAACCTGTTTCAGGTGACTGACGAATGGCAGTATACAAACGGCCAAAAGCCAAACCGGGCGGACATCATGTTTCTCATCAATGGGATTCCCGTGGCCATCGTGGAAACCAAGAGCGCGAAAAAGGCCAACGGCATGGAAGAGGCGCTCATCCAGATCCGGCGGTATCACCGGGAGACCCCGGAAATGCTTACTGCCCCGCAGGTCTTCGATATGACCCATCTGGTCGATTTTTTCTATGGCCCCACCTGGAATCTCAGCCGGAAAAATATCTTCAACTGGAAGGACGAGGAAAAGGGAAATTATGAAAAGAAGGTGAAGCGTTTCTTTGATCAGGATCGTTTCCTCAAAATGCTGAGGGAATGGATTTTGTTCTATGTCAAAGATGACGAGCTCCAGAAAACGATACTTCGTCAGCACCAGACCCGGGCGATCGATAAAATCGTTCAGCGCTGCGCCGACGAGAGCAAAAAAACAGGCCTGATATGGCATACCCAGGGATCGGGCAAGACCTTCACCATGATCACGGCGGCGCGGCAGATTCTCGAAAATAAGGAGATTTCCAGGAAGGCGACGGTTATCCTGATGATCGACCGCAATGAACTGGAAGGCCAGCTTTCCGGCTGGGTGGAGAGGATTCTCGGCGAGATGCAGTCCCATGCCATCAGCATCGAACAGGCCACCAGCAAGGTTCGCCTGCGGCAACTCCTCAGGGCCGACTTCCGGGGGCTGATTATTTCCATGATCCACAAGTTTGACGGGATTCCCAAGAACATCTGCACCCGTGCCAATGTCATCGTCATGCTCGATGAGGCGCACCGGTCTGTCGGGGGAGATCTGGGCAACTTCCTGCTCGCCGCCCTGCCGCAGGCGACCCTGATCGGGTTTACGGGCACGCCCATCGATAAAACGGCCTATGGCAAGGGAACTTTTAAAATCTTTGGAAAAGAAGATGACAAAGGCTATCTGGATAAATATTCCGTTGCCGAATCCATCGAGGACGGCACGACGCTTTTCCTCAACTATATGCTGGCCCCCAATGAAATTCGCGTACCCCGGGAGGAACTGGAAAGAGAATTTCTGGACCTTGTTGAGGCGGAAGGCGTCAGCGATGTCGAGGAGTTGAATAAGATCCTCGACCGGGCGGTAAAGCTCAAGACCTTTCTCAAGTCGGCAGACCGTGTGGAGAAAGTGGCGGCCTTCATTGCCCGGCACTTTCGTGAAAATGTAGAACCTCTCGGCTACAAAGCCTTTGTCGTCGGTGTGGATCGTGAGGCCTGCGCCCTTTACAAAGAAGCCCTCGACAAGCTCCTGCCGCCGGAATATTCAACGACCATTTATACGGCAGCCCACAATGACAGCGAAAAATATCCCCTGGTTTACAAACACCAGCAGACAGCGAAAGAGGAGAAGAAGGCCAGAAAGCTGTTCCCGAAGCCCGACTCCCTGCCAAAGATCTTCATCGTCACGGATAAACTCCTTACCGGATTTGACGCTCCTATTCTCTATTGCATGTACCTGGACAAACCGATGCGCGACCATGTCCTGCTTCAGGCCATCGCCCGCGTCAACCGGCCCTACGAGGCAGAAGGAGATATCAAGAAACCCTGCGGCTTGGTTGTTGATTTCGTAGGCATCTTCGAAAAACTGGAAAAAGCCCTGGCCTTTGATTCCGATGTCGTCAACGGCGTGATCAACAATTTGGATGTTCTGCTGGCGCGCTTCATGGAATTGATGACCGGACAGGCCCGGCCGTACCTCGAACTTACCCGCGGCAAGGTTGATGACAAGATGGTGGAAAGGGCAATAGACGCCTTTGTTGATCAGGGCAAGAGAGAGGAATTTTACAAGCTTTTCAAAGAACTGGAAACGCTGTACGAGATACTGTCTCCCTCCCCCGATCTTCGGGATTATGTCGAAAACTTCGGCCTCCTCTCAATCCTCTATCAGGTCGTCCGCAATGCCTTCCGAAAGAAAACGGGGTTCTACGGCGACATCGCCAAAAAGACGGAACAACTGGTCAGGGAGAAGGCGGCGACTTTCGGTCTGGAGACCGCAACTCCGGCGGTCAAGATCGATGAGACGACTCTGAAGGCGCTGAAAGACAACAAAACATCAAGCAACACCAAGGTGATTAATCTCATCAACAGCATCATCAAAACGGCGGCGGATGAAGGCGACGACAGTCCCTATCTGAAACCCATCGGTGAACGGGCGGAAGCCATACAGGAGGCTTTCGATGATCGGCAGGTAACGGCACTCGAAGCACTGAAAAAAGTAGCGGCACTGATCAATGAGATTCTCGAAGCCCGGAGACAACAGAAAGAAACAGGTTTCGACATCAACACGTTCACGATTTATTGGCTCCTTAAACAGGAAAACGTGAAGTGGTTTGATAGCCTTGCCCCTATTGTCAATAACGCCTTTCTCCGCTTCCCGAATTTTAAGGACAACGTTGCGGAACTGCGGCAACTCAAGGCGGAACTGTACAAACTGATGCTCCCTGTCGTCGGCAAGGATTTGATGCTGGGAATTGTTGAGAAGCTCTTGAGGCTGGAACGCAAATGAAGAATACGTCAAGTGATAATGCGGAAAACCCGCGAACGAAAGAACTCTTCAAGACTGATGTTGCACGCTGGGCTGCCGCCATGAAGGTGAAACCGACACAGATTCGTGTCCAGAGAATGACCAAGAAGTGGGCCTCATGCTCAAGCAAAGGACGGGTCTGTTTCAGTACCGATCTTCTTCAGGAACCGAGAACGTTTCAAGAATATGTCATCGTCCACGAACTCCTCCACCTGCAGGTTCCCAATCACGGCAAACTCTTCAAGAGCCTGCTGACCGCCTATCTGCCGGGGTGGGAAGCGATATCGGCGGAACGAAATGGAAGCGGGGCGAGAAGTCTTTGAATATGAGGACTGTCCAAGTAATAAGTTAATAATTGCTGGATGTTGTAAGAAGTCTCGTCCTCACTGGCAATCTATAAGTTGTTTCAAAAACATTTGGTTCTCTGTCGCCTGCCAGAGGAAGTGGATTGGTAACGACCTGAAGGAGATGTCCAACTAAAAAGATAGAATATCCGGTGCTTCAAATACAAAGAGGTAGGCCGGATTATCCTATCGGCTCATTGAGTACGGGATGAAACATCTGAGGTTTTCACGGATATTTTTCTGGCTAAGGGGGCATTTATGTCTTCCTTGTTGAAGTGTTGATTTTCTGATTCCGTTACTCACTGCAACCTTTTATTTGGAAATTAGTGCTTTGAAACCAGCTTTATTGTATGGGATAATCAAATGTCCCTTATTTCATTGACACATAAAACCAGTTTCCCTATACTTTTTATAAGAAGGGAAGTATCTATAATAAATGCTTGATGGAAACGACCTACAAACATTTTATTTTCTTCGAGAATTGTGCGACTTAGCGCAATCGGACAAGAAACCAATTCTCTTCTGGGTCGGAGCTGGGGCCAGTTCCTGGTGTGGCTACCCCAAATGGGAAGAACTATCTGATATAATTGCAAGGGAATTTAGCAAATACGAAATAAAATACAGAAATAACCAAGCACTGCTGGTACAACTACTTTCGGACGGGGAATATCCTGAGTTTTTTCAAGAATGTAAAAATATCAACAGCAAAAGGTACTATACCATATTAGCCAAATGCGTTACCTCTTCAAGGTCTACAAGCCCGGTTTATAATAGATTCATTGATGACCTTCTTTTCATTAAACCGCTTTACATCGTAACAACCAATATCGACGAATTACTCGAAAAAAACCTTCCGGGTATAGAAACAACACAAAGGTCCGACCTGCAACGCTGTATTGATCTACTGAACACAAAAAGGTCTTTCGTCTGTAAGATACATGGATCCATAAGCAACATTGAATCTGTGATTATGACCACAGATGATTATGGTGGATTACTATCCGATGAAACTTATAAAGAGTTGATGCGACATATTTTCAACGATTGTATTGTAGTTTTCATCGGCTACAGTTTTGGCGATCGTTATGTACTTGAGTTGCTATCACATTCTGCCGAACTGAAAAACATTTTCGGTGATGGACCTCATTTTGTTGTTTCGTCTAAGGCCATATCCGATATTCCTGCAAGCTTGAAGGTTATCAGATACCTGCCTGAACCACACACGGATCATCGATCGACTATACAAATTGTCGAAGAAATCATATCCGCGCGAAGTACATCCCCGAATAAAGAGAAGGATTACGAATTCATAAAACCTAAGAACATCGTCAGCGCTCATCTATTATCTGATATTTATCCACCTGGTACATGGAAGACCTACGGAACTCTAAATATCGAAGGAGATGAGGGGAAGACGAGAATAGTTACTATCGGGCATGGGTTATCAGAATCAGAACTTCCTCTTAATATGTCTACGGCTATGCATGATCTTATCGTTGGTTTGGTTTGTTTTGACAAAGTATATGCCCCGATGTCCTCCCATGGCAGAGCACACATTCTTTTGGGTGATGATTTTTTTCGGGATTTGGTGGAAAATGATTGTTTACAATTTATTCAATGGGAAAGCTGGCCGGCAATTATTTATCCCGATTCATCAGCGATAACGGGGGGCAAACTGTACGAATTTACAATTTGTGATGCAGATAAACAAAAGCTTGCTATTCAGGAGATTCTGCGGAATCAGATTCATCCCTTTCCTGGACAAGAAAAGAAGGCCGATGAGATTATCAAATTAATCGAAAGGAAAACTGTTTCAATAAACGAACTTGATGAGCCTAATATTCCAAGAATGGTTATGGGACTGCTGTTGAGGCCTTCCATAAGAAAATTACTGGGTATTAGTGATGGTACATCATTGATTTCTTTGCCCCAGTGGAACAAGTTTCCAGTTTTAAGGTTGGCAAATATCGTAAAAATAGGCATAGCCTGTCAGAATCTGGGAATAGCCTCCGCGAAACTGGAATTTGGTATGGAGAGTTTGGCTGGAGCTGCTTTTAGTATTTCAGCAGGTGTGGAAGCCGTCGATAATGTTGCGAGTTATGTTTTATCCGGTACTTATAATTCAAACATTGCCGAATTTGTAACAAATAACCCCACTGCAATGAGGGCCATTCTGGCATTCAGGGATAGCCCCGAAGGCATGTCATTGCGCAAAGAAATTTTCCACCAACTTTCATCCGGACCTGATAAAGAATTCGCTATGTCTGTCAACGCAGGTTTAAAAAAAGCAATACCATCTACCACACTGCAAAGAGCCCGTGATCAATTTATGGGATTACTCTTGGCCAATAATCCGACAAACAACATGACCCCAGCTATATGGAATTATCAAAATTACACTGATGACGTTTTATCTCTTTGGCGAAGGCGGAGCTATCAGGAATTAAAGGATTATTGTCATCGAAATGGCATTGGAGAATATGACTTATGCCCTTGCGGTTCTGGAGATAAATTACATTTCTGCTGTGATAAGGCTCTAAAATGATGTTAGATAATAGGCACTTGGGGACAGCCACTAATTCTTGTTGGCAGTCGGAAAATAGGAATTGATTCTTCCAGTCAGATTACTCAATAAGGAGAGAAATGAGGCTTTTCCACACCTCCGACTGGCACATCAGCAGTGCCCTTTATAACTGCAAGAATACGAGGAGTTCGAAACGTTCCTGGACTGGTTGGCCATCCTTATACATAGTATTGCCAACCGGGAGGAGAATTGACCGCACCGAGAGAGATAGTAACCTATAAAAATAACAAAGGACCCATCGGTGGCAAAGCCCGGAGATATGTGGTATAGATTAAACAATGATAAGGAACGCACACATATTGAGAAAATTCGAAGATGACCTCATTAGAAGCGAAACCAAAAGATCTGTAGAGCAGTCTTTTGAGCTTTTAACAGCGATGTGGAAGGAAGGGGTTGTCCTTGGCGTCCTGCCTCCCTCAGACCCATGGGAAGGCATTGACGTGGATGTCCGGATTGCGAGGATACTGAATTCATGTTTGACAAAATCCTTGCCCGATTAGGCGCAACGCTGAACGAAAGCAACCTGCCTTACATGATCATCGGCGGACAGGCCGTTCTTCTTTACGGGGAACCGCGCCTGACCAGGGATGTCGACATTACCCTCGGCGTTGGCATTGACCATCTCGATGCGCTTCTCCAAACGATTAAAAGGATACCCCTCAGAGCTCTCCCCGAAGACGTCGCAGCATTTGTGCAACAAACCATGGTTCTTCCCGCTATAGACGAATCGACGGGAATCAGGGTGGACTTCATCTTTTCATTTACACCCTACGAATCGCAAGCCATCAACAGGGCAAACCATATAATTATCCTTGGACAGGATGTCTTTTTCGCGAGAGTAGAAGACCTGATCATCCACAAAATTTTTTCCGGCCGTCCCAGAGACATGGAAGATGTGAGAATCATACTGCTGAAAAACCAGGACATCGATACCCGGTACATTGAGACCTGGCTGATGGAATTTGACGCCGCCGCGGATGAAAAGATTTTCTTATCCGCATTCAGAGCCCTTTTGAAGTGACACAGGGGAAAATTCTCATTCTTTCAAATTCTATCTGCACTGCCAACACCAAAGGACAAACATGCAGATTCTCCACACCTCCGACTGGCACCTCGGCCGCGCCCTTTATGGCCGCAAGCGATATGATGAGTATGAAGCCTTTCTGAACTGGCTGGCGGCGCTCATCGAGAGTGAAGACATCGATTTACTGCTGGTGGCGGGGGATGTATTCGACAACAGCACCCCCAGCAACCATGCCCAGGAACTGTATTATCGCTTCCTTTGCCGCGTGGCGGCCGCCCCAAACCGGCATGTGGTGGTCACGGCGGGAAACCACGATTCGCCTTCTTTTTTGAACGCCCCCCGGGAACTCCTGAAATTTCTCAACATCCATGTCGTCGGGTGCGCCTCCGAATCTCCGGAGGATGAATTGATCACGATTGCCGGGCCGGACGATGAACCCCGGCTGATCGTCTGCGCCATTCCCTATCTCCGTGACCGTGACATCCGCACCGCCGAAGCCGGCGAGAGCATTGAGGACAAGGAGAGAAAGATCATAGAAGGGATCAGGACTCATTACCGGATGGTATATGACGCGGCCCGGGAGAAGTGCTCCCGAATGAAAAGGTCTGTGCCCATTATCGCCATGGGGCATCTGTATACCGCAGGCGGCCTGACCGTTGACGGCGACGGGGTACGCGAGTTGTATATCGGTTCCCTTCTGCATGTCGGCACGGATGTGTTTCCTGAATTTATCGACTATCTTGCTCTGGGGCATCTTCATATTCCGCAGACGGTGGGCGGTTCGGATTTTATCCGCTATTCCGGTTCTCCTCTGCCGATCGGTTTTGGCGAAGGTCAGCAGGAAAAGAGTGTGGTTATCGTGGAGTTTTCGGACGAGACGCCAAGTGTTGTCAATATTCCCGTGCCCTGTTTTCGAGAGTTGCAGACCCTGCGGGGAGATTGGCAAACCATTGCCTGTGATATCGATGGGTTGAAGTCCCGGGGAAGCCAAGCCTGGCTGGAGATCATCTATGAAGGAGATGAGATTGCCGGCGATCTGCGCACGCGCCTGGATGAGATCGTCGCCGGGTCGGGCCTGGAGATCCTTCTCGTCAAGAACAGCCGGACGCTGGAACGCGCCATGAGCGGGATGAATACGGATGAAACGCTCGACGACCTTGATGTTACGGATGTATTCAAGCGGTGCCTGGAAGCGCAAGAAATCCCGGAGGAACAGCGCCCGGCGCTCTTGAGCGCCTACAGGGAAATAATTGTATCCCTGAACGAAGCGGACGCAATGGCTGAATAGCGTGTTGTTTCCCCCTCCCCTCCTTCCCCTCCCACCAGGGGAGGGGAAGGAATAGGAATGGTGCACTCCCGCCGAGGGAGGGGATTGAGGGGAGGGGTGCACTCCCACCGGTCAAGGACAAGTTTCTTGGGAACTGGAGCGATGTAATAGGAGGAAGGGGAATGAGGATCCTTGGCGTTCGATTCAAGAACCTGAATTCACTTACCGGTGAATGGCAGGTTGATTTCACACACTCCGCCTATGCGTCGGACGGTATCTTTGCCATTACCGGTCCTACGGGCGCGGGAAAAACGACCATCATGGACGCCCTCTGTCTCGCGCTTTACGGCAGCACACCCCGCCTGGGCAAGATTACGAAAAGCAGCAACGAGATTATGTCGCGCCAGACGGGAGAGTGTTTTGCTGAGGTGACCTTCGAGACCGGGAAGGGACGTTACCGTTGCCACTGGAGCCAGCGCCGCGCCCATAAAAAGCCGGATGGCGAGTTGCAGCAGGCAAGGCACGAGATCACGGATGCAGATTCAGAGAAGGTTCTGGAATCGAAGATAAACCAGGTTGGTGAATTTATCGAGAAGGTGACGGGTATGGATTTCGGACGATTTACCCGTTCGATGCTCCTTGCCCAGGGGGGATTCGCCGTTTTTCTCCAGGCCTCACCCAATGAGCGTTCGCCCATCCTCGAGCAGATTACGGGTACGGAAATCTACAGCCGGATATCAGTGAAGGTTCACGAGCGCCGTGCGGAAGAGCTGGGAGAACTTGAGCTGTTGCAGGCGGAACTGAAAGGCATACAGATATTAAGTGAAGACGAAGAGAAGGATTTGCAGACCGACTTGAGAGAAAAGCAGGGCCGGGAAACTGAACTTGCGGCGAAAATGAAGGAAATGGGTAAGGCCCTGACCTGGATCGAGGGGATGCTTACCCTGGAGAAAGAACTGGGAGAACTGGATAAGAAGCAGGAGGATTTTGAGGAACGAAGACTCGCGTTTGCGCCGGACACAAAGAAGCTGGGAAAATCCCGCAAGGCCCTCGGCCTGGAAGGCGATTACCGGGAGGTAAATACTTTGCGGGGGGTGCAGGAAACTGAAGCAAGGGAACTCCACAGCGCCCTCGCCATGCTGCCTGAAAAGGATAAGGCTGCTGCAGATGCACTCGCCGCAAGACAGACCACAGAGACCATGCTGAATGTGGCGCGAACCGACCGGATATCGGAAGGGGATGTCATCAAAAAGGTGCGTGACCTTGATACACGTCTGGATGAGCAGAACAAACAACTCAAAGAAAAGAACAAGACGATCGAGGAGATCGAGAAGCAGGGTAGGGGCTATCGAAGTCATGTCGAGAATGGCGAACAGGGACTAAAAAAGGTGCATACCGCCCTGATAGCGATTCGTGAATACCAGACAAAACACGCCGCCGATGCTGCGTTGATGACAAATCTGACCGCCATCGGGAGAGGCTTTGCATCGCTTCATACTGTTGAGGTAAAGCGTCTAAAGACATTGGAAGAGCTTTCCACGGCAGCCGGGAAAAAGGAATCCGCTCTTGCCGAATGCGCCGGGAGAGAGGCCGATCATGAAAAATTCCGCCGTGAATTTGAAAATACTCAGAACGATCTCAAGGGCCTGACAGATGCAATAACAGCGGTCCTTCAGGGCCACGACATCAGCCAGTGGCGCAATGAGATGGATAGCCTCAAAGAACGCGAGCGTCTTCTGGTTCAGACAGGCGAAACCATGGAGAGGATTGACCGGACATCCACGGCGCTTACCGGCCTGAAAACGAGCCTGGAAACACTAAACACCGCTCATACCGGCATCTTGGCTGAGATCAAATCCTGCACCGATCAAAAAGCCCTCCTGGAAAAAGATATTGCCACCCTGGAAACGCAGGTGTCTCTCCTCAGCCGTATCCGCGACCTTGAAGATGAAAGAAAACGTCTGGAGGACGGCCAGCCATGTCCGCTGTGCGGAGCCACCGAGCATCCCTATGCTAGGGGGAATGTTCCGGTTTTGAATGAGGCGGAAGCGAAGCTCAATAAAACAAGGGATGAATTTAGAAAGTCGTCCACTCATCTGAGCAGGCTGGAAGCCGGCCTGGTGCAGACGGCAGCGGAAATACGGCATACAGGGAAAGAGCTGGCGGATAAGAGGGCGGCGCTTGACGCCGACGAAAAACAATGCGCTGACACCATGCTGAGGCTGAAGATAGAGATTTCACGGTCGGAACACGCCGGGAGGATACGCGAGGAAGTTGCCGACGTGCAGGCGAAAATTGCCGAAACTGCGGGGATTGTTGCCTTGGCGGAAGAGAAGGGCCGCCAGGAAAAGTCGACGCAGACAAACATGGAAAAAACAAGAAAGATTTTTGACAATGCAGGACAAGCCTTGCAGAAGGCCAGACACAACCTGGAGACAACCGTTCTTGATCACGAGCGGCTGAGCAAAGATTGCGCTGCTCTGGCGGAAGAGACGGAAAAAACAACCACTGCCGCCCTTGCTGATGTCGAACCTTTCGGGGTCAGACGAATTTACCCGGATAGTCTAGATACAATATTGAAGGACCTGACCGGGCGCAAGAATAACTGGCAGGCAAAGGAGGCCGAAAAAACCGCTCAGGAGAAACAGATTGATGAACTGAAAGCCGAAATTGAAAAGTATCGGGCACTGCTGGACAGTCTGGAAAAAGACCTGGCGGCGAGACACAAAGATCGTTACGATCTGAAAAAGGAGCATGAAGCCCTGATCGGTTCACGCCGTGAGCTGTTCGGTGAAAAGAACGCCGACGAAGAGGAAAACCGGCTGGTGGCCATTGTGGATCAGGCGAATAAAGCACTGGAAAAGGCCCGCGAAGACTATGGACAGATTGAAAAAGAAATCAGCTCCCTGAAGGAGAAGGTCGAGTCCTTGCAAATTAAAACGGACCACCGGGCAAAGGAACTGACGCAGGTGGAGCAGCAGTGGAAGTGCCGGATTAAGGGGGCCGGATTCGCGGATGAGCCGGACTACCTCTCATCACGCCTGGGTGAAGAAGAACGGGAGTTGCTTGCTGAAAAGGAGCAGGCCCTCCTCAAGGAAAAAACGGAAATTGAAGCCCGCCGTCACGACAAGTCAGTGGCCCTTGCTGCCGAACGGGAGAAAAACCTGACTGATGAATCCGCTGAGACGCTAAAGGAAAATATCAGAGCCGCTGACGCCGACCTGAAAGAGATCAGTCTCCATATCGGCGGTATTGTCAAAAGCCTGTCCGACAATGAAAAGCAGAGAAGCAACCAGCAGGAACGCATAAAAAAAATTGAAGCCAGGAAAAAGGAATGCGCGCGCTGGGTTGACCTGCACCACCTCATCGGCTCAGCCGACGGAAAGAAATTCCGAAACTTTGCGCAGGGTATTACATTCGAGATGATGACAGCGCATGCCAACCGCCGGCTCCGGAAGATGTCGGATCGTTACCTGCTCATACGCGACTCGTCGCAACCGCTGGAATTGAATGTCATCGACAATTACCAGGCCGGCGAGATCCGTTCCACGAAGAATCTCTCCGGCGGTGAAAGCTTTATTGTAAGCCTTGCCCTGGCGCTCGGCCTTTCTCAAATGACCAGCCGTAATGTCCGCGTTGACTCTCTTTTTCTCGATGAAGGATTCGGCACTCTGGACGAAGACGCCCTGGAAACGGCACTGGAGACACTGGCGGGACTGCGGCAGGACGGCAAGCTCATCGGCGTCATCTCCCATGTCACGGCCCTGAAGGAGCGTATAGGCACACAGATACAGGTCATTCCCGAGGCAGGCGGTCGCAGCAGCCTGAGCGGCCCCGGCTGCCGGAGGCTTTGAATAAGAACTTGCATTTTTGTAAAGTAAGAAGAAAGGTTCTGATTGATAAATAATCGACTCGTTGTCATAAAGTAAACCGTAATTGAGGGTTAACGTAATCTCTCTTACGCACGCCCCGCCTATTTAAAAAATGTATGGAATTAAGAAGAAGAATTCGATGATACAGCGCCCATGGTGCGTGAAATCCAGCATGCTGTCTATATGCTTTGCCGTCATTATCCTGTCGGCGGTGTTTCTCGTAAAGAAGATATTCGGGATCGGAAAAAGGACGACGGCTATAGAAAAGGAAGTGCAGATATCCTAGACGTCCTGTTTAAGCTCTTTTCGGATTGACCTGCTCCCTATGGCTTTAGCATGATCTTCCGGTTAAGAACTTTGAAAAACTGCTGATTGTGTCATTTCGATCGAAGGAAGAAATCTATAAGACCCTGCAAATGTTAGTAAGGGGTTGTCTCACCGGAATGCACAGATGGAGGAGCCTCCTCTGTTGCTGTTGATACTGCTCCACCGGCGTCTGATGGCGCTGGTTTCCCTCCCCGTGCCTTGACCTTGTTCAGCCGATATTGAACATAGGCGTCGCGGAGCGCCACGTAGGGATCAATGGCCGCCTCTTTCAGGGACTCATAGTCACCGATCGTCAGGGAGGTGTCATTTACCTTTTCGTACGCCCTGGTTCCTACCGAGACATCCCAGGTAGCAAGGTAGTTGAAGGGATGCAAGAATAAATCACCGACAAGCCCGACCGTATCTCGAGGACTGGAAGGACCCAATATCGGCCAGTTGATGTAGAAACCTTGCCCCAATCCATAGACGCCTAAGGTTTGACCAAAGTCTTCGTCTTGTTTCGGGAGATTTATGTTCTTACCTGAGGCGGGATCAAAAAGTCCCCCGATACCCAAAATAGTATTAACGGTGAAGCGGCCAAGTTCCCGGGCTGCACCGCCGAAATTTGCCTGGAGCATACAATTTACGATACGAATGGGGGAGGTGAGGTTCGAGAAGAAATTGCGCACACTTACCCGCGCGCCCTCGGGAACGATCTTTCTATAACCCTGTGCCACGGGTTTGAGCAGCCAGAAGTAGAGCTTATCGTTAAATTGGTACATGGCCCGGTTGAAAGGCTCCAGGGGATCGGCAATGCTGATCTTCTCCGTTGTACCGTTTTCCTCAACGTAATCGAGATTATCGTCGTCATCGACGCTAGTATCATCGGAATTCGACGGCATCACCGGGGACGCCAAAGCGTCTTGGGGAGCTGAAACGTCATCAAGCCTCTCGCCTTCGGGTTTCGGCGACATCTCCGGGGAGCTCAGCGGAATCTGATCTAAGTTGGAAGCGACGATGACCTGGTTGTGCTGAGGGGATACCGATGATGGTTCAAAAGAAGAAATGGGGGAAGGACGGTGAGCACAACCCAAAACCAGGATGGCGAAAACAAACAGCAGAACTGAAAGTTTGAACGATTTCATGATTGTCCCTTTACCTTTTTCCGCAGAATCTCAAGCAATTGATCGGGTGTATTTTTCGCCAGGATATCATTAAACTGGGTGCGGTAGTTCAAGATCAAACTCACGTTCTCGACAACGATATCGTATACTTTCCATTCACCGTCTTTTAAAATCACCCGGTAGAGAATAGGGACTTCTTTTGAGGAGGTGATGATTTTCGTTTGAATCTCAGCCTTATTTACCGAGAGTATAGTTTCTCTATCAAAAACAACTTTCTCGTCGCTGTATGCAAGTATTTTGTCAATATAGGCTTTTTCCAGTACTTGCCTGAACAGCTGGACGAATTCCTCGCGCTGAGCGGGATTCAGATTATTCCAGTTCTGTGCCAGGGCTCGCCGGGAAAGCTCGACTTTATTGAACATGAGATCGTAAATATAACGAAGCCTTTCCTTCTTGGTCTCTTTGGCCGACTCGGCTTTAAGCTTCGGGTCACGCAATACCTCAAGTACTTTGTTAACATTTACCTTAACTGTATCCAGGGGTACACCGGCACGCACGGGTAGTGCCAATAATAAGAACATTAATCCACATAACACCGCGAGCGGTCTTTTCATACCTTACCTCTCAATCTTGTTAACATGTTGTTGTTCCTCTGTTTTGAAACTATTCCTTCTTAACATCTCCAAAGGCATACTTGCCGATGAGGTCTGCAACGTCCACAGCCGGTTGAGTGTCCGTAATGGTTCCACCAGGTCCGAGGAGTTCGCCTGCCCCCCCCGGGTTGATTCCGAGATACTTGTCGCCAATCAGCCCTTCAGTTTTGATGGAGGCGATGGCATCATCGTAAACCTGTACACCCTGTTGTATCCGCACTTCTATCGCCGCCCTCTGGTCCTTTTGATCCATGCTGAGTCGCTCTACCCGTCCGATCTCAATGCCATACATGTAAACAGGACTCCCTATTCTGAGGCCGGTTACCGAGGTAAAGCGAGCGGAAAGCGGGTATGTGCTGTCGCCGAGGAAGGAAACATGGCCAAGTTTCACCGTCATATACCCAATTAAAAGCAATCCGATAAAGAAAAAGATACCGACTGTTGTTTCCATAGTGTATTTTTGCATTGGTTACCTCCCCCCGTCGCACCGAAGACGGGCAATCTCCTTTTGCTGATTTTTTGCCGAATCTATGATGGAATCTATTTCTGCAATTGGTTGGCCCTGGGCAATCCCGGCCAGGATGGCGAATTCGACGCACACATCCGCAGCCGCCTGCTTGCGAGTGTCGGCCCATATATCTCGGATTCCATGAGCTTGTAAATCCCGGACAAAATCACTAAGAATATTCTCCGCTTCAGCCAGATCCGAAAAGGGGAGCACCGTAACAAATTCATTGCTACTGAGTCGTGTGGAAAAACCACCGATAGCGCTGAAGTGTTTATCGATATATACTCCCATGCCCTTTATGGCCTCCTGGGCCGCATCGTACCCTAAATTTTTGACGATTTCACCTAAGTCCTCCAACGTAAAAATCGCCACAGAATAGGTTTCCCCGAGCGTTCTCCGCTTCAATTGAGCATGATTCATGACTTTGAACTGTCGTTTGGAGTACAGGCCCGTTAATTCTTCCTGCAACCCTTCTATACTGCGGATTACTTCATCATTAAAGGGATGGTCAAAATTTTCCAGCTCCTCGGGAGTGCCCTGGAAAACTATCTTTCGATCATAAAGGGCGAGAATACGGTTGGAGATGAAGTACACATCGGGAATCTCGTGGCTGACCATGATCGCCGTAAACCCGAATTTTCTCTGATACTGGGCAATCATGCTCAGGATAGCATTCTTCCGGACAGGGTCCTGTCCGGAAGTAGGTTCGTCAAAGAGGACAATTTGAGGATCGATGACCAGGGCCCGTGCCAAAGCCGCCCGCTTTTGCATGCCTCCGGAGAGTTCTGAAGGGTACCTGTGGGCCGCCTCGCTGAGTTCTGTCTGTTCAATTCTGGCCATAACCCGCCGGTCGATTTCAGCTTTGCCCAAATCCGTCGTTTCCCGAAGAGGGAGGGCGATATTTTCATATACTGTCATCGAATCGAAGAGCGCATTGTCTTGAAACATATAGCTTATCTGAGCTAAGGATGTTGCTATCTCCTTTTTTTTCATTTCGGCAATTGCTTTACCACGAAAAAGAATGGTCCCCTCGTCGGGTTTGAGGAGCCCGATGATATGTTTGAGGAGCACACTCTTACCGGAACCACTGAGGCCGATTATCGTCGTGACCTGCCCCTCATAGATCTGCAGATTAACGCGATCAAGAATTGTTCGGGTTCCGAAGCGTTTGCTGACATCCTTGAATTCGATTAATGGCGTTTCCATAAGTCTGTCTTTAGATGAGGAGTGATGTCACAACATAGTCGGACACTAGAACAAGCACACAGGAAAGCACAACGGCCGAGGTGGTGGCGAGACCGACAGCCTTGGCGCCATGACTGTCTGTACGCATGTGCGTAAAATAGCCCTGGTAACAACAGACGGTTGAGACGATGACAGCAAAGACTATCGCCTTGATGAAACCGTCGGTGAGATCTTTCATCTCCGTACTGGTCTGAACGCGGAAAAAATAAGTGCCGGCATTCGCTCCCAGGAGCAATACCCCGGAGACATAGCCGCCGATAATGCCGATCAGATCAAACAAAACGGTGAGGATGGGAAAACTTATGATAGCGGCGGCAATTCTGGGACTGATGAGGTAGCTGAGCGGATCAATACGCATGGTGTCGAGGGCATCAATCTGCTCGGAGATACGTTGGATGCCGATCTCTGCGGTTATCGCCGAGCCTGCCCTGGCCGTAATCATTATGGCAGTTAGAACGGGCCCCATTTCCCTGACGAGAGACAGAGCTACCATGGTACCGAGAGCACCCTGCGCGCCGAATTTAACCAGAGCATGATAAGATTGGAGACCCAGTACCATGCCGGTGAACAGGCCGACGAGCATAATGATCATCGTGGATCGTGCCCCGATGTAATAGACCTGCTGAACTATCTTGGATAACTGCTTGTGTCGAAATATCTTCAGGAATGCCAAAAGAAGAAAAATTACCGCGGCCCCTAAATTGTTGACCCAGCTGATCGCTGCTCTTCCGAAAACGGCAAAAGGACCCGTCAATAATGTAACAGTCTGCCATCCTGCCTTGCTTTCTGAGAGCTTTCTACTGTTTTCATTAAGCGTCATGAGCGGGGTCTCGAAATTGGTACTTTTTTTGCTTTATTTATTTGTTTTTGATATTTGTTTAAAAAGACATTTCTTTGTTACAGGTGGAATATAGGAAAATTCCAAGTGCATGTCAACATTTTTATGGCACAAGAGATGGATATTTCTTCCGAGAAACAAAAGATGCTAACAGAGCGGATGCTCAAACTCGGCGTCAGGGAAAGTGACCTCAGGGAGACCTTTATCCGGTCTTCGGGCCCCGGCGGACAGAAGGTAAACAAGACATCTTCCTGCGTTTTCCTCGTCCACCTGCCCACGGGCCTCTCCGTCAAGTGCCAGCGCGAGCGCTCCCAGTCGCTCAACCGCTTCCTGGCAAGGCGACTGCTTCTCGACCGGATTGAACGGCTTCAGCTTGGGATATTACGTGCTGAAAAGATGCGCGCAGAAAAGATCAGACGACAGAAGCGGCGCCGCTCAAAGCGCGCCCAGGAAAAGGTCCTGAGGATGAAACACCTGCAGTCGGAAAAGAAAGCCCTCCGCGGTCACGTCGGCATGTCAGATACTACTGCTTAGTCCCTTTAATCTCTTAGGGTATAATTCCCCGCTGCTTGCGGCGAGACTGCCTTATGGGCTAATGTTTTCGATACCCCGCTGCTTGCGGCGGGGTAGTTCATTAACTTTACAATACTTTAAGCGGATCGCCGGTGTAAGTTCGGCGGAACGGTTCAGCTTTTTTCCGGGCATCATAACCTCTCCTTTTATTGTAATTAAAGTAAAGTTGCGATAAAACATATCAATGAATGTCAACTTGCATTTATTAGGAGGAACAAAAAATGAAACGAGCCTCCGTAAAAATAATTTTTTCTATATATATGACACTGATCATCATATATGATACTGATCATCGGGATGCTCCCGGTACATACCTCTTACGCCGGCACAGCCGAGGAAATTGATGTTTGTGTCGACGTGGCCCTGGGCCGCTTTGTCAAGGAAGTCAATTGTGCAAAGGAATTCCTCGAAGCCGCTACCACTATTGCGACTGCCTTGTCGACACCTCTCCTCAATAATATGGAGGTTTGAAAAGTGAAGTTCATCAACAAGACCATTTTCGAGAACCTGTCTCATTTGTGGGCAAGCCTTCGCGGAAATGGTTTGGCACAAAAGTACGCCTGTTTCGAGCCGCCACTGCGAGCTGAGTTATTCAGCGCCGATCAGATGGAGCAGCATGGCAAAACTCTCGCAGGCTTACACACTTTAAGCCCGGAACTCGCTCCGGATCGGCTTCTGACACGACTGGCGGAGAATGAAGACCTTCTGATTGGAGTCCAAAATTTGCTGACGGATGCGGTTAAGGCAAACCGCCGGATTACGCCTGCCGGGGAATGGCTGCTCGACAACTTCTATCTGATTGAAGAGCAGATACGCACCGCCAGGAGGCATTTGCCGAAGGGGTACAGCCGGGAACTTCCTCGCCTGATAAATGGTTCGTCGGCTGCTCAGCCGCGCGTATATGACATTGCGCTGGAGATGATCTTGCATGGCGATGGACGGGTAGATCCGGAGATTCTCAGCAGATTTACAGCAGCCTACCAGACCGTCACCGTACTTAAGTTAGGAGAATTGTGGGCCATTCCCATCATGCTGCGCCTGGCCCTGATCGAGAATCTCCGACGCGTTGCCGCCCGAATCGCTACCGATAGAATCGACCGCAGCCTGGCCGATTACTGGGCAGACCGGATGACGGAGAGCGCCACGAAGGACCCGAAGAGCCTGATTCTGGTGATCGCAGACATGGCACGATCGGACCCGCCGATGGTGGGTTCTTTTATAGCGGAAATTACGCGTCGCCTGCAGGGACAGGGTCCTGCTCTGTCATTGCCGCTTACCTGGCTTGAGCAGCGGCTGTCCGAGTGCGGCCAGACGATCCAGCAACTGGTGCAGGCGGAGAACCAGCAACAGGCTGCCGATCAGGTATCCATGAGCAACAGCATCGGCAGCCTTCGTTTCCTGAGCGCGATGGACTGGCGAGAGTTCGTCGAGACGATGAGCGTTGTCGACCAAGTGCTGCACGAGGATCCCGGAGGCGTTTACGACAAAATGGATTTTTCTACCCGTGACCGTTACCGCCATGTCGTGGAAAAGATGGCGAAACACAGCCGGTTTTCCGAGAGCGAGGTGGCGCGTATGGCGATCCGGCTGGCGCATGAGAGTGCGGAGGGAAAAGGCGGTGATGATCGCGCGGCACATGTCGGCTTCTACCTGATCGATAAGGGATTGCCGCAACTCGATCAAGCGCTGGAAGTAAGCCATTCCCTGTCTGAGCACCTTCAGAGGTGGAGCCGGCGAGTTCCTTTGCTCCTCTATCTGGGTACAATCGCCCTGATGACGGCGATCTTCGCCGGAGGCTTGCTGGCAAAGATGTATGCCAGTGCGTTGACGGGATGGGCAATTGCCCTGATCGTGATCCTCTCGGTTCTGAGCGCAAGTCAACTGGCCATTGCGCTGGTAAACTTGCTGGCAACGCTGCTGACGACACCCCATCCGCTGCCGCGCATGGACTTCTCCGAAGGGATCCCACCGGAATTCCGCACACTGGCCGTGGTTCCGACGATGCTCACAAGTACGCAGAATATAGAGGATCTGATAGAGGCGCTTGAAGTGCGGTTCCTGGCAAATCAGGACGCTAACCTGCACTTCGGCCTGTTGACCGATTTTCGAGACGCACAGGAGGAAACGCTGACTGAGGACAAACTGCTCTTGCGGCTTGCCCGGCAGAGGATCGAAGATCTGAATGCCAAGTACGGTCATTCCCGAGGCAACACCTTCTTCCTTTTCCATCGCCCCCGTCGCTGGAATCCTCAGGAGCGGATATGGATGGGTTACGAGCGCAAACGGGGGAAACTATCGGACTTGAATGCTCTCCTGCGGGGCGGGGCAGTCCCCTCACCCTCGCCCTCTCCCTCCAGGGGAGAGGGCTGTAATATTTCCCCTCCCTTGAGGGGAGGGGATGAAGAGGAGGGTGTTAGTAATGTCTCCGGGAATCGTTTTTCCCTCGTCATCGGTGACACGACAGTCTTATCGAGCGTGAAGTATGTGATCACCCTGGACACGGATACGCAACTGCCTCGCAACGCGGCGTGGCAGTTTGTGGGCGCCATGGCGCACCCGCTGAATCGCGCGCGGTACGACGAAGATAAGCAGCGTGTCTGTGAAGGTTACGGCATCCTTCAGCCACGGGTCGCCGTAAGCCTGCCCGGCATGAACCGGTCGCGGTATGCGGCAATGTGCGGAAGCGAGTCCGGTATTGATCCCTATACTCGCGCAGTTTCCGATGTTTACCAGGACCTGTTCGGCGAAGGCTCGTTCATCGGCAAGGGCATTTACGATGTTGATACCTTCGAGCGAATACTCAAAGGACGTTTCCCCGAGAACCGGATCCTCAGCCACGACCTTCTGGAAGGGTGTTATGCGCGGTCGGGTCTTTTAAGCGATCTAATGCTCTATGAGGAATATCCGTCTCACTATAATGCGGACGTGAACCGTCGGCATCGCTGGATTCGCGGCGACTGGCAGCTCCTGCGATGGTTACGGTCTGGTGTTCCCGGCCCTGATGCGCGTCTGCAAAAGAATCCGCTCTCATGGCTGTCCCATTGGAAGATATTCGACAACCTGCGGCGCAGTCTCGTGCCGGCAGCGTTGACACTCCTTTTACTGCTGGGCTGGACGGTCTTGTCCTCGGACTGGGGGGCCTGGTTCTGGACCCTGTCGGTGCTCGGAATCATCCTGCTCCCTTCTCTGATTACCTCTCTCCTGCAAGCGCTTCAGAAGCCGGACGATGTGCTTCTGAGTCAGCGCCTCGATGCCAGCCTGCACTCCGCCGGCCGGCTCTTCGCTCAGGCGGCATTTACGCTCATCTGCCTGCCCTACGAAGCGTTTTTCAGTCTCGATGCGATTGTGCGCACGGGATGGCGGATGCTGGTCACCCACAAGCGGCTTCTCGAATGGAGTACGTCGGACGAACGACATGGCAGTGACCGCACGGACCTTGGTTCTTTTTGCCGATCCATGTGGATCGCCCCGGTTCTTGCCGGTGCTGCGGTTATCTCTCTGACACTTTCGAGGCCGGTGACATTAGCGCCGGCCGGGCCCATACTGGGACTCTGGTTTGTCTCTCCTTTTGTCGCCTGGTGGATCGGCCGGCCGCTTGCTCGTCGCGAAGCAAGGCTGACGGCTGACCAGACCGTCTTTCTCCGGAAGCTTTCCCGCAAGACCTGGTCGTTTTTTGAAACCTTTGTCGGCCCGGAAGATCATTGGCTGCCCCCTGATAATTTTCAGGAACATCCCGCTGCCGTAATCGCGCATCGCACGTCGCCAACCAACATGGGCCTGGCCCTCCTCGCAAATTTGTCCGCCTACGACTTCGGCTACATCACAGCAGGACAACTCATCGAGCGCACGGAACGGGCACTCCATACGATGGAAGCCTTGGAACGATACCGAGGCCACTTTTACAACTGGTACGACACGCAATCCCTTCAACCGCTGCAACCTGCCTACATCTCGACCGTGGACAGCGGAAACCTTGCCGGCCATTTGCTGACACTGCGCCAGGGGCTGCTCGCACTACCCGATGACCTGATTCTGGGATCGCGATTGCTTGAGGGAATCAGCGACACCGTCCGTGTCCTAGTGGACACCGACGGGAAAAGCCCTTCGGACCAACTCGTACAACTGCAAAAACTGCTGAAATCCGCACTCGATTCCCCGCCCACCACGCTGGCGGCGGCGCGACTATGCCTTGATCAGTTGGTAACGTCCGCCGAGGAAGTGGTTGTCGGTCTCGATGTTCTGGATGCCGATCCCGATAGCCACGAAAAGTGGTGGGCGCATGACCTTGCCGGGCAATGCCGGGCCGCCCTGGATGAGATGACGTTTCTCGCGGCCTGGATATCATTGCCGGCATCACCGGACAGGGACAGGCTCTGCGAGATATCGGGTATGGATGAAATCCCGACGCTGCGCCAATTGGCCCATCTTGACGGAGAGGCGAATGGTGTGCTCCCTTGGGAATACTCGGTTCACCCCTTTATTACAGAGGCGGCCCGACGTGCCAGGGCAAGAATCGACACTATCGAAGGACTGGCACGACAGATCGGCGAACTCGCCCATATGGAATATGATTTTCTGTTCGACGAGGCACGTAATCTCCTGGCTATCGGGTACAATGTCGGTGAACGTCGGCGGGACCCCAGTTACTACGATCTGCTGGCTTCAGAAGCAAGATTTTGCACCTTCATCGCGATTGCGCAGGGACAGCTGCCGCAGGAGAGCTGGTTCGCCCTGGGACGTTTGCTGACCACTGCCAATGGAGAGCAGATCCTCCTTTCGTGGAGCGGTTCGATGTTCGAATATCTTATGCCGCTCCTGGTGATGCCGACGTACGAACACACACTGCTCGACCAGACCTGCAAGGCGGCAGTGGCCCGGCAGATCAATTATGGGAGGAAACGCGGGGTCCTCTGGGGCAGTTCGGAATCCGGCTACAATGCAATCGACGTTCATCTTAACTACCAGTATCGTGCCTTTGGCGTACCCGGCCTGGGTCTTAAACGCGGGCTCGCCGAGGATCTGGTTATTGCGCCCTATGCCTCGGCGCTGGCCCTGATGGTAACGCCCGAAGAGGCATGCCTGAATCTCGAGCACCTTGCTTCTGAAGGTGTTATGGGAACGTATGGTTTCTACGAGGCAATCGACTACACCCCTTCCCGTCTGCCGCGTGGACAATCAAGCGCCGTGGTCCGCTCCTTCATGGCACATCATCAGGGCATGAGCTTCCTCTCTTTGGCCTATGTACTCTTAGACCGTCCGATGCAGAAGCGATTTGAGTCGGAACCCATGTTCCAGGCGACCATGCTATTGCTCCAAGAGCGAATCCCCAAGGCGACGGCGTTCTATACGCACAACGCTGAGATCTCCGACCGCCATATAGAATCCCTGGGCACGGAGGCACCGGTACGCGTGTTCGGTAACCCGAACACGCCGAAACCGGAAGTGCACTTATTGTCAAACGGCAGATACCACGTGATGATTACGAACGCAGGCGGCGGGTACAGCCGCTGGAAGGACATTGCCGTCACCCGCTGGCGCGAAGACAGTACTTGTGATAATTGGGGCTCATTCTGTTACCTCCGCGACGTGGCGAGCGGAGAATTCTGGTCAACGTCCTATCAACCGGCGCTCAAACAAGCGGACACTTATGAAACGATCTTTTCGGAGGCGAAAGTGGAGTTCCGTTGCCGCGACCATGACCTCGACACGCATACGGAAATTGCCGTTTCGCCCGAGGATGACATCGAGCTGCGCCGCATCACCATCATCAACCGTTCCGGAAAACGTAGAGCCATTGATGTCACGAGTTATGCAGAGGTTGTCCTCGCCTCGCCAGCCGCGGATGCGCTGCATCCGGCGTTCAGTAATCTCTTTGTTCAGACTGAGATCCTCCGCCGGCAGCGGGCGATTCTCTGCACGCGCCGGCCCCGCTCCCTGGGCGAGCACGCTCCCTGGATGTTTCATTTGATGGCCGCGCACGGCGCGGACATCGGAGAAATATCTTATGAGACCGACCGCCTGCGGTTCATCGGCCGCGGAAACACGCTTGTCGATCCGCAAGCGATGGGTGATGCATCGGCTCTCTCGGGCAGTGAGGGCTCCGTGCTGGATCCTATCGTCTCGATCCGTTATCGAATTACTCTTGATGCGGAAGAAACGGCAACGGTCAATATTGTCTCCGGCATCGGCGAGACTCGTGACGCAGCCTTAAGCCTGGTCGGGAAATACCAGGACCGGCGTCTTGCGGATCGGGTCTTCTATCTGGCGTGGACACACAGCGATATCTTTTTGCGGCAGATCAATGCCACGGAGGCCGATGCGCAGCTCTACGGAAGCCTCGCCGGCTCGATGATCTATGCCAATGCTTTGCTGCGCGCCGACGCGAGCGTTATCATCA
>Ga0265296_1001485_pt1 | contig 26872 bp, 25 predicted proteins | sample MunlanPumphouse1_FD_189073 | JGI IMG/M metagenome (GOLD analysis project Ga0265296, IMG submission 189073) | Groundwater microbial communities from a municipal landfill in Southern Ontario, Canada - Pumphouse #1 | ecosystem: Environmental > Aquatic > Deep subsurface > Groundwater | place... | reverse complement strand
AGAAGCGGAAGAGCCTGTAATAGTTAAATTGCCGCCGGCCGGACCAGTGATAGAAGCTCCGCCATCAGCATCAACAAAAAGCAAATCGCCATCAGCTTCTACATTAAGATAATCATCTGTTGAACCGCCGATATAAGTATTATGCGCAATAATATTATTAGCCACAAAATTATGCGTGCCTTCTACTTCTATGTCATAGACTTGTTCCGGAGGAAGTTTGGTGATTTTAGCAATTTTAACAAACTTGCTGGCTTGCAAATCATCTGTGGCAACTGCTATCTCATCGCCAACTTGCAAATAAGCAACTTTTGTCCATTCTGCATTTGACAAATCCTGCCCGTTTTTGTTATTATTATTTTGTATGGCTAAAACATCAAATAAAACTAAATTACTTTCTTTGCCCAAATTGCCAGCAAAATCATTAAAAATGGTTCCTTTGCTTGCTTTTGCCAAGCCAAGACTGACTCGATTGCGTTTTCCCAAATCACTCAAAGCTGGAGTAATTAAAGATAAATCAGGCACTCCGGAATTTTTCCTGTTTGACAGATATGCGTTTTGGGATTTCTTGTGCAGAATTGATGAATTATATGAAGAACGGGTATCTACTGAAGCGTATTGCGAAGATAATCCAGTTGGCTGGTTAATTGATGAAATTGAAGCAAGCTGGCCATTTGCTCCGGAGGATGTGGCAGAACTTAGAAAAGAGGTAGAAAAAGCTAAAGCAGATATTGCCGCTGGTAGAGTGTATTCCTTAGAAGAAGTCAGCAAAGAATTGGGCTTAATATAATCATTATGAAATACAGTCTCTCTTTGACCAAGCAAGCCAGACGCGACTTGAAGAAACTGCCTCCTAATATTGCTGTTCAAATTAGGAACAAATTGAATTTCTTTCTCGCTTTGCCTAATCCTTTGAGCCAAGCCCGACCCCTCAAAAATCTCCCGCCTGCCACTCACAGATTCCGTGCCCGAAAATGGCGGGCTAAATTTTTTATCCAAAATAGCATTTTTTATATCACCCGCATTGAAATCCGCGGCCGCGCCTATAGACGATAAATTACTTTTGAGATTTGAGATTTGAGATTTGAGATTTCTAAGGTACGGATGATTCCCCGTTGTCCTAATCTTCCGTCCATCTTCTGTCTCTAATTCATAAATCGGCTTAACGCCCATATCCAAGAGCCCATTAATACGATGAGGCTCTATTTTGTTTGTCTGCTCATTGAGTGATAAAACATAATCTCCTGGTTTAACATTCTTAATGGGCTCAAATTCCAAGTTACAAGCACCAATTTCCAAACAATTTCCAATATCCAATGTTCCAAATTCCAAACTGTTTTGGTTATTGGTAATTGGTAATTGGTTATTGTTTGTATCTTGGTTATTGTTTCTTGGAATTTCTCTTGCCAAAGGCAAGAGCGTATCTCCTGTCACGCACTGCCCCTCTATTTTAACGTCATCTTTAGAATAAATCCCATAATCCCAATTCATGCCTTCTACATAAAGACCGTATTCTGTAGAAGCAGTTGAGCCAACTTGGTCATTTAAGTGCAAGCCGTAAAAAGCATTAGTTGCGTCAGTGGTTAAATTGCTAAAATCTAAATCTAAACCAGTAATTGCGCCTGTTTGCGTTTTGGCTGATGGATAGGACGCGGCTAAAATCGTGCCGGTTGTGGCAGAGACATCTAAATCAAGCAAGGCGTCAGGGGTTGTGTCCCCGATGCCGACGTTGCCGCTGCTGGCTTGAGCAAAAAACATTGTTGTCAGATTATTCAGGAAAACCGAGACAGTGCCAGAGCTATAATTAGCCACAGCTAAATCCGCTTTGCCATCGCCATTAACATCACTCATCGCAACAGAGTATGGGCCTGTGCCAGTAGTATAGTCAGCTTTAGCGGCAAAAGTGCCCTGACCATTATTCAGGAAAACCGAGACAGTGGCAGAGCTATAATTAGCCACAGCTAAATCTGCTTTGCCATCGCCATTAACATCGCCAATGGCAACGGACCATGGGTATGTGCCAGTAGTATAGTCAGCTTTAGCGGCAAAAGTGCCATTGCCATTATTCAGGAAAATCGAGACAGTGTTAGAGCTACCATTGGCCACAGCTAAATCTGCTTTACCGTCTCCATTAACATCACCGATGGCAACAGAGTATGGGCCTGTGCCAGTAGTATAGTCTGCTTTAGCGGCAAAAGTGCCGCTTTTAGTGAGTAAGGTCTCTCCAGCTTGAATACTGCCGATGTTCACTAAATTGCCAGCAGAAGTTATTCTTTGGTTATTAGTGATGCTGTCCTTGCTCAACCCGCCAGTGCCAATACCGCCAGAAAAGTTAGTGTAACCGTCAAAGCCCTTGTAAGCGCTGATGATATTATTTGAAGAACCTGAAAGAGCAATGTTATGAGCAATTAAGTCATAAACATTAGCCACTCCAGCTATATCGAGTTTGTATGCTGGCACCGTCGTCCCGATGCCGACGTTGCCGGCATTATCTATGACAAACGGCGTGGTATCTCCTGCTTCATCATTGACAGTCAAAATATTCCCGCTGGTTGCGCCGGAATTAAAAGTAAAAGTAGTGGCAACGCCAGTATTGCCAAAAGTAAGAGTGTCCGCAGTCGTAGCTCCTGTGCCAATATTTATTGTATCCGCGCCAGTGCCAGTACCGATGTTAATAGCGCGGGTTATGCCATCAGTAGTGGCTAAATTCAAAGTTGTTGCGGCTCCGCCTAAAGAAAGCGTCGTCATAGTAGAGTTAAAAATTGTGCCAGTTGTTGTAGTTGAGGTGATATCTGCTGAAGTAGCTCCGTTCACTGCCAAATCACCAACAAGAGTCGCATTACCGCCGTCAGCAACTGCAAAAACAGTGGTTGGTCCGTCAACAAGCTGTAAAATATTGCCGCCTGTGCCGAGATAAGTGATGATCAACGGTCCAGTAATGTTCGTGTTAGCAGTTATTGCCAAATCGCCGCCAGCTGGATATAAGCTCAAATCACCGCCTGGGGTAATTGATAAATCGCTGGCTGAAGAAATTGTGCCAGTTTGCGAAAAATGCAAAGGAAAATTAAAGTCAAAACGATCGTTAGTTTCATCCCAAGTTAATAAAGCATGCCTATTAGGCGAAGGCGAAGTGCCGCGGTGAAAGCGCAATTGAGAGTCCGCTGAAGTTACTGCATCAGAATTAATCGTAAATAAATCAGCTGTTGTACCGGCAATATCTGTCTGACCATAAATTGTATCAACATATATTGTATTAGCGTAAATCTTGTCCCAATCAACAGCCGCTGAACCTAAATCATAAGTATTAGCCCGGCCAGGAAAAAGATCGCCAGTTGAATTCAGATAAACACCGCCAACCAAAACATCAGTATCAGTGATCTCAATATGAATAGAATTTGATCCGGTAAAAGTATTGAAATAGCTCTGGACCAAAGTAGCGGCAGTATCAACTGAACCAGTGACATAAATATCATGAGTGCCGGAACTAAAAGTTGAATAGAAAAGTTTAGTCAAACCAGAATTGCCTGAATGAACCAAACCGTATTTAACAGAAGAAACATCAACATAGCTGATATTCGGCGAGCCGGTTGTCACAGAAATGCCGGTTTGATTTGCTGTGCCAGGCCCGGTTAAAATTAGATTATAAAGATTTGGCGAGGTTGAACCAACTAAAATAATCGGATTCGTATTATCAGTTGTTTTATTTAAAGTAATATTTTCTAAACGCGAATTATCAGTCGTTGCGACTACTGCGGCTGTTGATTGCTGGATAATAACTGATTTGATATCCTGACCAACAATATCAATATATGCTTTTAGCGTTATGCTTTCAGAATAAGTGCCAGGCATAACGCGAATCAGATATCGGTTAGTATCGGATGCCGCAGTGATTGCAGCTAGAGCAGCAGTGATTGTACTATAATCAGCGCCTGATTTAGCAACAGTAATAGTGTTTTGATAAGGCGTTTTGAAATTATTAATAATCACATGCTTGCCTTCTGGCGCGGAAATAGTTAAATCACTGCCGGTTTCGCCAGAAATGCCCAAAACACTAATAGCATCAAGATAAGCTGTGCCATCAATATATAAATCACGCCATTCTGAAGTTAAAGAACCTAAATCATAAGTATCATCAGCCCCGGGTAAGATATTGCCGGCAAAAGTTGAAGTGGCATTAACGGTTAAAGCGTCTGAAATTGTGACGGTGTCTAAACTCGTATTGCCAACCACGGTTAAAGCGCTGTTAGCGGTTATTGGATTATTAAAAACAGCATCAGAATAAACCGCTAAACTATCAGTGCTTTTATTAGCTGAGCCAAAAGTAGTAGAGCCGCCCACTGAAAAATCCCGGCCAATTGCCGCATCATAAGGCGAAGCAATGCCGCCGTAATAAATTTTATGCTCTTCTATTATATTGCGCTTGGCCAAACCGCGAATTTCAATTAAATCTGATTGGATTTGAGCCAGCTCTTTAGCTGGGATAACTTCTCTTTCAGTTAGTTTTTCTTCTATTACTTTTTCTATTATTGTTTTTTCTTTGATTATTTTTATTTTCTCGGGCTCGGGTAAAACATGTTCTGGCTCTTCAACCGGCTTGCGGCCGACAATCTCAATTTCTTCTTCTTGCTTTTTGGCTAATTCTTCTTTGGTTTTTTCCAACTGGATTTTGACCTCTTCTAGGGCTTTAACTCTTTCAGCTATTTGCTTAGTTTCAAAATAACCCGGCATAAAAAATCCAACTATTTTGCGTTCAGTTTCTTGCTCCCATTGGCTAATCGCTTTTTGCAAATTTTGCAAACCGGAAACAATACTTGCTTCTAAATTCTTAATTGATGCTTGCGTTTTAATAATTTTTTGACTAGTTTTTTGACCTCCTTGACCAAGTTTTTGCAAAGACACGCCTACTCCCTTTAGTCCTAAAGATAGGCCTTTTTTGCTAGTTTTAGCAATCTTTTCTGCGCCCTGCCCAACCATAGCCGCTTTTTGATAAGTCTCATTCCTAAGTTTATCTTTTACTTCTTCGTTTTTTTGCGCTAAATAAGAACCTGCTCGTTCAAGGCTCAATGAATAATCAACCAAAGATTTTGTTTTGGATGTAATTTCTGTCAAATCCAAACTTAGTAAATTATCCAAAATCGATGCCGAAGCAAATTGAGAATTGAAAATTGGATTATTGGAAATTGATTGAAAATCAAAAATTGAAAATTGAAAATTCTGTGTACTTAATTCTTCAGATTTTTTTTCTAGCAACTCACCAGTTTGTATAAGCCAGTCGCTCACACCTGCCACCCCATTTGCTGTCCAAGAAATAATGTTTGGTGAAACTTTAAGCAAACCAAAACCAAGCAGTAAAATCAAAAACCCATAACCAATTTTATGAAAAACCGAAGAATAATTAATAGGTTCGTATTTCGTATTTCGTATTTCGTATTTCGTATTCTGGCTAACATAATCTCCCAACAATTCTTTTGTCGTGAACCAATTGCGGCCTAATTTTTCTGCTTTTAACTTGCCTTGCCTGGCGCGCAAAGATAAATATTCCTGCGAATAAGGGCAAAGCTTTGAAGCATCGGCTAAAGATATAAGAACCTCTCGCTTCGCTTGAGAACCTTTTAACTTCGTTATAGGGTTTTCTGTTTTGTCCGATATCGTATTAAGCATCGGATATAGTATAACATACTATAGTAAGCCCTTGCCTGTGGATAACTTTTGTGATAGCATAATATTATGCCTATTATAAAAAGTGCCAAAAAGGCTTTAAGGCAATCAAAAAAAAGACGCAAGCGTAATCTTTGGTATAAAGAGCGTATGAAAAAAGCCTGGAAAACAGGTGATTTAACGCAAATTTATAAAACTATTGACAAAGCAGCTAAAAAAGGCATAATTAAAGAGAACAAAGCAGCAAGAAAAAAGTCGCAGGCCGCGAAACTCTGCTCGTCTTTGACCAAAGATCAAGAGTCAAAAGTTGGGAGTAAATAGTTTGAAGTTTTTCTAAGCTATATTTTTGAGCCATTGCTCTAGTTTTTTGAATAACAAAAGGGTGAAGACCAGAAAAATCATTAAATTTAATCTTAAGAATATTCCGGAATTGATAGCAAAACATATTGAATAGATAATTCTCGTCATCACCAACAGTTAAATGTTCACAAAGCAGTTTTAAGGCTGTTTTTTTATCGTTGATGGCTAACGCATCAATGGTTTTAAAGATATTAGTGCTTATTTTGGCTTTAATAAGCCGTTCTATATCTTTATCCGATATCAAATTTTCATATCCGATATAAGCTTTGAGCTTGTCAATTTCATTAGACATCAGCCACAAATCACTGCCAAGATAAGCTGACAATTTATTCGCCACTGGAAAACTGATGTCTGCCTGGCTTTTGATCCAATAAATTAATTCTGTGCCCTGTAAAAGCTTGAGTTCTTCGCATTGAGCTATTTTAAGCAGTTTTTTGAATAATTTTGTCCGTTTATCCGGATTTTCATCATAAAAAATAATAATATTACCTGAATTTTCAATATTAGCAAATTCTTGTTTTAGCCCCTCAATTAAAATTACTTTTCTTGAGCCAAATAAAGAATTTACTTGATCAGCTTTTTTAAATTCTGGCCAAGAATCAACAAAAACAAGTTCTTTGGCTCTTTTTTTGATCTCCTGAAGCTTTTGTTGAAGGCGATATGTGTCAGGGCCGTATAAAAAGATTATCATGCGGAGAGAGAGGGATTTGAACCCCCGTGAGATAAACTCGCATGGTTTTCGAAACCAGCCCATTAAACCACTCTGGCATCTCTCCAGTGGACCGTGCCGGATTCGAACCGGCGGCCTCCTGTATGCCATACAGACGCTCTAACCAGCTGAGCTAACGGCCCGTCGGAATGGCCGGATTCGAACCGGCGATCTCTGACTCCCGAAGCCAGCGCTTTAAACCGCTAAGCTACATTCCGTATTTTTATAAGAACCTTGCTTCGCAAGAACCTTTTGATTATTCACTTCGCTCATAATCATAGAATAACAAATTTAACTTTACAAAGCAAGATATTTATATTAGAATTAGAAATTCTAGTTAGCCCTTGTAGCTCAACGGATAGAGCAGTGGCGTCCTAAGCCATTGATAGAGGTTCGACTCCTCTCAAGGGCACAGAGAGGGCTTATAGTTTAATGGCAAAACAGAGCATTCGCATTGCTCAAATGGCAGTTCGATTCTGCCTAAGTCCACATGAAAAAAAACAGACCTCCAATTGTTGTTGTTTTGGGTCATGTTGATCATGGAAAAACAACATTATTAAGCAAGATTCGCCAAGCTACAATGCCTTTTGAGCATGGAGAAATTACCCAATCAATTGGCGCATTTTATTTCCAGGGCATTACTCTTATTGATACCCCGGGTCATGAAGCTTTTGCCACAATGAGAAAACGCGGCGCTAAAGGCGCTGATATTGCTGTTGTTGTTATTTCGGCTGACGAGGGCATTAAAGAGCAAACAAAGGAAGCAATAAAAGTTGCAAAAAATGCAAAAATTCCGATTATTATTGCAATTAATAAGATAGACAAGCCAGCCGCTGATATTCAAAGAATTAAAGGGCAGTTCCCGGAATATTTAATAGTCGAAACTTCTGCCAAAACTGGTCAAGGCCTTGAACAACTTCTTCAAGCAATTAAATTACAAGCTGAAGAATTAGATTTAAGAATTAAAAATAAACTAGAATTTGATATTTTAGAAACAAATTTAAGTGCAAAACGCGGCTTATCTATTGATTTAATTGTCAGAAACGGATTTCTAAAAATTAACGACTCTTTGACTGGCTACGATGGGAAAATAAGAAGAATTGAAAATTGGCTAGGCAAAAAAATAGATCAAGCAGAGCCAGGCATGCCAGTAAGAATCTTGGGATTAAAATCTGTTGCAGGAACGACCCAATGTGGCCGCCATGCGCCAGAATGCCCCAATATTGTTGTCAAGGCTAAGACCAAAGGCGCCCTAGAAGCGATTTTGCAAAATCTGCAAAAAATGAAATTAAATATTTTAAGCTCCGGTATCGGCGACATAACAGATAATGACATGATTTTTAAGCCTGACTTTGTTGTTGGCTTTCAAGTCAAAGCAATAACTCAAAAAAATAAAGAAAAAATTAAATTGCATAATATTATTTATAAATTAATTGAGGATTTAGAAAAAGTAGGGGCAGACCTTGTGCCTGCCCAAAAAAAGAGAGAAGATTTAGGTAGAATAGAAGTTATTGCTGTTTTTAAAAAATTAAAAGACGGAATGATTATTGGCGGACCGGTTATTAATGGAAAAGCTGTTTTAGGGGCCAATGTTGATATACTGCGCCGGGAAGCAAAAATCGGCATCGGGCTGATTAAACAGTTGGAGCATAATAACAGAAAATTTGAGCAAGTTGACAAAGACAAAGAAGCCGGGATATACTTGCAGAGTAAAACAAAAATTAAAAAGGGCGATATTTTGCAGGTTTGGCAGATGGCCGCGTAGCCAAGTAGCAAGGCAGCGCTCTGCAAAAGCGCTATTCGCGAGTGCAATTCTCGCCGTGGCCTCCACCTGCCCAGGTGGTGGAATTGGTATACACGCAACACTTAAAATGTTGTGAGCGCAAGCTCGTGTGGGTTCAAGTCCCGCCCTGGGCACAACAAAACACCTAAAGAATCACCATTCGCACTTTTTTAATACCAAAATTCTGCGCTTCTTCTCTTGAAAGCATCCAGATATCAACTCGATATTTGAACCTTTTGTGCATTTTATCTTCAACAACAAAAACCTGGCTTCCAAAAATCTCCGGAAACATTATTTGTGTGCCTTTTTCCAAAAAGTTGGCCGCAACAATGCCTTGGCGAACTTTGGTATTATAAGCGGTAATAAATGGATCAGCATCACACTGATTAATTGTTGAGGAATAGGCCGTAACTACAACCATTCTCGCTTCTTGAGGAGGTATAAACGGCTGCACAAAAGCGGTCCCTTGCAAGGCTGGGAACAAAATTGTGGAAATAAAAAATGCCTCTATCATGGCATTTTTAGCTTAGCATAAAACAAGCAAAAAGTCAAGAGCGGGAGACGAGAATCGAACTCGCGTACCTTGCTTGGAAGGCAAGTGCTCTGCCATTGAGCTACTCCCGCTTTCGAAGTCGGACTTGTCCGACGAAGCTTTAGTGAAGTCGGAGCACTGGGATTCGAACCCAGACTCACGCGCTCCCAAAGCGCGCATGTTAACCATTACACTATGCTCCGAACAAAAAATATGCTAAAATTATTTTATGCCTATTTTTAAAGAATGTCAACAATTAAATCTTCGGCCTTGGGAATGCCCTAGTTTTTTGTTTGTTTTAATGGGCTTAATCACTATTACAGCTATTATTGCTACTTATTTGATTACTTCTCAATACACCGGGCCAGAAGTAGTGATCAGTAGTGTTGTCGGCATCACGATTGTGATTTTAATCATTGGTAATTTTGTGGTCAATTCTGTCAGCCGCATTGCCCAAACCCATCAAATGCAACAAGAATTCGTCTCAATTACTTCACATCAATTACGCACTCCGCTGTCCAGCCTTCGCTGGTCATTGGAAGCCTTATTGAAAACTAATTTAAACCAAAAACAACTTAATTATGCTCAAATCATTAGCGAATCTCAGCAAAAAATGCTTAAATTAGTTAATGATCTTTTAAATGTCGCCCGCATTGAACAAGGCAGGTTTGAATTGCAAAAAGAAAAATTTGATTTAAGCAAACTAATTCAAGAAGTCATTGCTGAATTTAAAATCTTTGCTCAAGCGAACAACACTAAGATTATTTTTAGTAAAGACGCGATTTGTTATGTCTTGGCTGATAAAGAAAAAATCAAAATGGTTTTAGAAAATTTAATTTATAATGCTATTCAATATGGCGGTAAAGATGTTATAATTAAAATAAATAAAAACATTATCTCAGTGCAGGATAATGGCGTCGGCATTCCTAAAGCCCAGCAAAAACAGATTTTCCAAAAATTTTTCCGGGCAAAAAATATTCTGCGCCGCCAAACTCAAGGCACGGGTTTGGGTCTTTATATTGCTAAAGCAATAATTAAAGCCCATCAAGGCAAAATTTGGTTTGAAAGCAAAGAAAATAAGGGGACCATGTTTTATATGAAATTAACAACAAAATTAAAATAATTATGAAAAAAACTATTTTATTTATAGAAGATGAAGCTAATCTTCAAAAATTAGTCAGCGAACAATTAACAGCTGAAGGGTTTGAGTGTTTATCAGCCCTAAACGGCGAAATCGGATTAAAAAAGGCTAATGAAACTAGACCTGATTTAATCTTGCTTGACTTGATTTTGCCGAAAAAAGATGGTTTTGAAGCGCTAAAAATCCTAAAAAGCCAAAAAGAAACTAAAAATATTCCTGTGATTGTTTTAACCAATCTAGAAAGTAGTGTTGATATTCAAAAAGCTCTAGCTTTAGGCGCGACAGCTTATCTGGTTAAGGCAAATTATAAACTTGAAGAAATAGTTAAAAAAATTAAAGAATTATGCGGGTAGAAGACCAACAATTAAAAGCTTTTTTAGAAGATACTGATTTAATCAAAAAACAAGACCTAGCTAAAGCTTATCAAGAAGCTAAAGATAAGAAACAAAAATTAGCTGATCTGCTGCTGAAAAAGAATTTAATTAATCGTGAACAATTATCTAAGCTTTATGCTTATATTTTAGGCATTCCTTTTATTTCTCTAGAAAAAGAAGTTATTCCGCCGGAAATTTTACAAATCATTCCTGAGCCAATTGCTAAACGGCATAATATCATTGCTTTTAAGCAAAACAAAGATAATTTAGAGGTGGCAATGTTAGATCCCGAGGATTTACAAACTATTGAATTTATCAAAAAGAAAGCAGGTCTCAAAATTCTGCCTCGCTTAACTTCAGAAAGAAGCATTAAAGAGGCCCTAGCTCAATACCAAAAAAGTCTTGAATTAGAACTTGAAGAATTAACGCCAGCTGGCATTAAAATTATCCGCGAAGCACCGCCAACCGGGGCAGAAGGTGCGGTTGAGGACAAAGACCTAGAAAAAATAGCCCAAGATTTACCAATTATTCAAGTAGTTGATACGATTTTAAAACATGCTATTTTAGGAGGAGCATCTGATATTCACATTGAACCATTAGAAAAAGAAGTGCTTATTCGCTATAGAGTAGATGGCGTTTTACGCGATGCTATGGTTTTACCCAAACAAATACATACCGGAATTATAGCCCGTATAAAAATATTAGCTAATTTAAAATTAGATGAGCATCGCTTGCCTCAAGATGGTCGTTTTAAGATTGAATCATCTGATTGGAAGCTTTCCTGCCGCGTCTCAATTTTACCCATTTTTGATGGAGAAAAAGCAACTATCCGACTTTTATCTGAAGAAGCTAAAGGCCTGACCCTAGAAAAACTGGGTTTGAGTAACAAGGCCATTGAGACGGTCTATCAATACATTCAAAAACCGCATGGTATGATTTTGGTTACTGGACCAACTGGCTGTGGTAAAACAACCACGCTTTATACTGTTTTAGATATTTTGAATAAGCCAGAAGTAAATATTATTACTATTGAAGATCCAATTGAATACCGGCTGCCGCGTATCAGCCAAACCCAGGTTAAACCGAAGATTGGCTATACTTTTGCCTCTGGATTAAGGGCAATAGTCAGACAAGATCCGGATATAATTATGGTTGGTGAGATTCGCGATAAAGAAACTGCTGATATCGCGGTTAATGCTGCTTTAACCGGTCATTTATTGCTCTCAACTTTGCACACTAATGACGCGGCTGGAGCTATCCCACGGCTTCTGGATATGCAAGTAGAACCGTTCCTGCTTGCCTCAACCTTAAATCTAATTATTGCTCAACGCCTCGTTAGAACCTTTTGTCCTCATAAACCAACCGAAAGATATACTCTTTCTAAAGAGCAGCTTAATGGCCTTGAAGAACAGTTTGATTTAGAAAATATTCTTAAGGTCTTAAAAAAAGAAAAAGTTGTTGAACCAAATGCCACCTGGCAGACAATTAAGTTTTCTGAACCAACGGCCTGTCCAAAATGCCAAGATGGTTATAAGGGCAGGGCTGGTATTTTTGAAATCATGGAAATCACTGAAGAAATTCAAAATCTAATTAATGTCCGGGCTCCGGCAAGCCAAATCAAAGACAAAGCAATGACCCATGGCATGACTGACCTGGCGCAAGCTGGTTTTATTAAAGCGGCTCAAGGCATAACCTCAATTGACGAAGTATTAAAAGTGACCCAAGAATGATAAATTTTTTCTCTAAAATTAGACCAATCTCTCTCACTGAAAAAATGCTTTTTACCCGGAATTTGGCTGTGATGATCAAAAGCGGCGTTTCTTTGCCGCGCTCTTTAGAAATTTTAGCTTGGCAAATTAAACATCCTTGCTTCAGGGCTATTATTTTAGAAATCCAAAAGAATATTCAAAAGGGTTCAGGTTTGTCTGATGCTTTTTCAAAACATCAGGCTGTTTTTAATCAATTTTATATTAATATGATTAAAGTGGGTGAAACAGGCGGCAGTTTGGAGTATGTCTTAAATGTTCTGGCTAAACAAATGAAAAAAGAGCATCAGCTTAAAACTAAAGTGCGAGGAGCAATGATTTATCCGGCTCTAATTTTAATTACATTAATTACCATTGGTATTCTAATGATTGTTTTTGTTGTTCCAAAACTAAACCAAATTTTTATTGAAATGCAGGCTAAATTACCATTAAGCACTCGCTTTTTTCTTGCCTTAGCAACAAACATCAGAATTTTTGGACTCTATTTCGCAACTGGTTTAATCGTTTTATTCTTAATCACTTATTTCTATCGCCGGAGTTTATCAGGCAAAAGGCAATTACATAAATTACTGCTTCATTTGCCTTTTTTAGGACAAATGAGCCGCAAGATTAATATCACCCGGCTGGCTAGCAATCTTGCCTCGCTTTTAGAAAGTGGGGTCTCTTTGCTTGACGCTTTAAGAACCCTAAAAGGCGTTCTCGGTAATACTATTTATCAATTATCCATTGAGGGTATTTTGCAAGAAGTGCAAAAAGGCGAAGCTTTAAGCAATTCTCTTAAGAAGTATCCTTTGCTTTATTCTCCCCTGCTCATCCAAATGATTGAAGTTGGTGAAGAAACTGGCACTGTTTCGCAGTCCCTAAGCCAGATTGCCGAATTTTATGAAAATGAAATTGATGAAATAATGAAAAATCTCTCCTCAATCATTGAGCCAGTCTTAATGATTATTATCGGCGCAATCGTCGGCCTTTTTGCTTTATCAATGATCTCGCCCATTTATTCAATCATACAAAATGTCTAGTTTAATTGAAATTTTAATTATTTGCGCAATTATTGCTGTTTTGGCCGGTATAAGTATGCCTCTTTGGTCTAATATTAAACCGACTTTGGCTTTAAATCGGGCAAGCCAAGAATTAATTGTTGCTTTGCGCCAAGCACAACAAGAAGCAATCACCAAAAACAAGCAAGTTGCTTTTGATTTTAATGAATTTACTCTACCCGAAGGAGTGGTTTTTGAAAAAATTGATTTTCCTCCTGAAGAAAAAGCTAAATTTCAATCAGATGGCAGCGTTTTAAAATCAGGCTATGCCATTTTAAAAGCTGATAGTAAAACAGCAAAAATTATTATTTCTATTGCAGGCCATGTCAAAAAAGAGTAAAAAAGGCTTCACTCTTATTGAAGCAATAATAGCTTTAAGCATTTTAACAATTGCTATTTTTGCTTGTCTACAGGTTTTTGCTCTGGGCTTAAAATTAGCCAAAAGTGCAAAACAAAAAACACTTGAAATAATGGCTAGCCAAGGGCAAATTGAAGAAGCGCTAACTAAGCCCTACGACCAAATCCAGGGCGAAGAAATTTTACCTGGCTTAAAAAAAATAGAAATTAACAATTTAAAAACCTATGTCGCTGATTGAACTTTTAATCGCTATGTTTGTTTTGGTTATTGTTTTAACAATCGGCTCAGCCGCTTATTTCTCCGGCCAAAAAGCCTGGCAGCATGGCAATGAATTAAATGAAATAACTCAAAACTCAAGAATTGCTATTGATAAAATTTCTCGCGAACTGCGGCAAACTGAAGAAATTGTGACAGCAGAACTGCCTGCTTTAGCAATTGAATTCCAAGATGGTCATTCAGAAGAACCGCAGTATTTGTATTATTATTTAGATGGTTCCCTGCTTAAGCGGCAAATTATTCTCTATGAGCTGGATAATGTGCCAGTAAGATGGAACATCCCAGGGGCTACGCGCATTCTTCAACAAGAACAAATTATTGCTGACAACATCGCCAAAATTCAATTTTCCGGAGATAAACGTTTGATGCAAATTGAAGTTAATGATTTTTCAACCAAAGTCGTCGGCAGAAACATTAAATGACCAAGGGTATAGCGCTTATTAATACTCTCATTATCTCAAGCTTATTAAGCTTTTTAGCTATTGGCTTTGCTTTTATTATGGTCTCGGAAAATAAAATTGCCCAGGCTCAACAATCAGCTGTTCAAACTCATTATTTAGCTGAAGCCGGCATTCAAAAAGCTATTTGGTTTCTCAATAATGATTGGCAAAACGATTTTGAAAACGGAGTCTTAGAAAAAGATTTAAAATTAACTAATGAGCTTTATGCTGGGGATGAAATTAAGATAGAAGCAAAAAGCACTGGTCAGGGCGAGGCTTGGATTGAATCAAAAGCAATTTACCAACAAGCTAATCGAAAAATAAGAACAACGGTTTTCAAGGCCATGGGCGACCCCCAGCAAATTGAAACACAAGCTGTTTTCAGCAACAATGAAGTCCTCGCTGTGCTTTCTAAGAACATTAAAATTTCCAATGATTCCCTCCAAGCTAATACTAATTTAGATCTTATGTTTTTCAGTAAGATGGATGTTGCAGCAAGAGTTGCGGCACAAAGTATTAACATTGATGTCACTTCAACATTATTAGCCGAAGAGATAATTCCCAATAGTCCATCAATGATGATGCCAGCCTTGGATTTTGAAAAATATAAAACAAAGGCTGATATCACTTACAGCGCTGAAGAGTTTGCAGTGCTTTTAGAAAATAATCCTGTTTTAAATGGCATCATCTATGTAACTGGCTCTGAATATTGTCTGATTAACATTAAACGGAAGCAAACATTGACAATAAATGGCTTCTTGCTGACTGATTGCGCCTTACATCTTGCGCAAGAAGGCGATTTTGGCTATACTAATTTAATTATCAATCATCCAGCTAACAAGCCTTCTGGCCTAGCGACGAAAAAAGGAATAGTCATTAATCCTTTAACCTCTAAGATAAATATCACTGGTCTGCTTTATAGCCTTGGAGATATTGTAATCTATGGCCCAATTGCTGATTTTACCTTAAAAGGCGGCTTAATAAGCCAACGGCTTGATATTGTGAGCCAATTAGAACGGCTGCTGGAAATCACTTATGATGAGGCAATTATTAAAGAGGCTTTGGGAGTGCCGCAAGAATCACCAACTATTATTATTAAGCATTGGGAAGAAGAATACTGAATCAAATTTTCAATTTTCAATGATCAATTTTCAAAAAATTTTTCAACCTAAAATATTTGGTTTGGATTTATCGGGTCCAATAATTAGAGTTGCCCAAACGCCGAATAAATTTGCATCTGGTGCAAATATTCAAGAAGCAATAAAAAAAGCCAAGATTAAAACAAAATATGTTAATGCTGCTTTGCCAGAAGCAGAATGCTTTATTAAATTAGTAAGCAAAAACAGTAGAATTATTGAAAAAGAAGTTGAAGCCAATATACCCCTGCCTTTGGCAGAAATTTATTATGATTGCGAAGAGACATCTGATGGGCTTCTTATCGCAGCTGTTAAGCGCAAAGTAGCTGACAAGCAAATTGTTCTTCTGCAAAAAAGCGGCTTGATTATAAATGACATGGAACCAGAATCATTAGCCACTGCTCGGGCTTTAATTAAAACAAACGACACCTTCTTGATTATTAAAACAAATTTTCAACAAAATACTTTTATTATTTGTTCTAAGCAAATTGTCAGATTTGTTACAGTAAGTTCTGCCAATATACTTGAACAAGCCAGAGAATATATTGATTTTTATCAAACCCATGATGGCGGGGTAATGAAAATTATTCTTTGCGGCGATGCTGATTTAAAAGAAGCGTTAATGAGTTTGCAAAAATTAAATTGGCCAATAGAAATAGCCAAAAATCCTGCTTATGCCACAGCCAACGGTTTAGCCCTAAAAAATGCTTAATTTATTACCAAAAAAAGAAAAAGAAGACCTAAAAAGACGGCTGCTCAACCGCTATATTAGTTTTTTTGGTCTATTTCTGATTGCAATAATTCTATTTTTAATCGCTATTTTAGTTGCTATCTATTCAGTTTTATATTTAACCCAAACAAGGATTAAACAAAGCAATGTGCTTTTTACCCAAGCCCAAGAACTAGAAAAGCAAGTAAGTAGTTTGAATAAAGATTTAGCTGATTTTATTAACCAACGGCTTGAATATATTAACAAAATTGAAAAAGAAAAAATTTACTGGTCGCAAGTTCTAGAAAAATTAACTCAAACCATACCAAATAATATCCGTCTTTCTTCTTTAGAAATAGATGAAAAAGTCAAAATAGCTGGTTATGCAAAGACAAGGGATGATCTTATTCTCTTGCAAAAAATTTTAGAAAGAGAACCGCAATTTAAAGAACTTGAGTCCCCTCTTTCGAATTTTGTCAAACAGCAAGATATTGATTTCTTTTTCGCCTTCAAAATTCTAAAACAATGAAACAAACTTATTTAACTATTCTGGTTACTCTCTTGATCTTGGCTGGTTCAATATTTTTAGTTTTAAAGCCGCTTGCTGCTAAAATTCAACACTTAAGCCGACTAGTTGAACAGCAGCAAGGCATTATTAAAAATCCTGATTCTCAAAAACAATATCAAGCCAAAATCACTCAACTGAAAGCAGAATATGAAGAAGTGAAGCCAAAGCTGAACCTTTTGAAGCAAAGCCTGCTTGATAAAGAAAAAGTTGTAGAATTTATTAAATCCTTAGAAAGAGCTAGCGCTATAAACAATTTACAACTGAAAATCCAAGCCCTGCCTGAAGAAAAAGATAGTTTAAATTTTGGACTTGAGCTAGTTGGCGCTTTTCCGCAGTTGCTGAGTTTTTTAGAACAGCTGGAAAACAATCAGTTTATGCTTAAAATATCAAATATTAAAATTCAGGCTTTATATAGTAAAGAAAAACAATTGACAGGTCAAATTCAAAGCAATGTTGAAATCAAAGTTTATCTCAATCAATAATATAATTTTAATAATTCTTGGTTTAAGCTTAATATTAGCTCTTATTTTTGTTTATCTCTATCTAGTAAGACCAATTTTTTTGCCCAGGCTCAATCTTTTTTTGCTGCCGATAGAAGAAGTCCAAATTAAAAAAGAGCTTTTTCAAGAAGTTGTTGCCAAACTTGAAAAGCGGCCCCAAAAAGCTCAAGAAGCTCTTGAAAAATGGCACCCTGATCCATTTAGATTCTGAATCTTTTTTTCTGTTCCAGCTCAATTTCTTCTTTTTTATTCTCAATTTCTTGGCTTTTTGATCTTAGTTTTTCTTCATCTATTTGATTAAGCTCAATTAAACGCGTTTTTAAATACTCTTTATTGTTTTTTCCAGGGTCATCCAAAACCTCGTTTAATAAAGCCTTCAAAAGCAAGCCGATTTTAGGGCAAGGTCTAATTTTTAGAATCTGTATTACTTCGTCGCCATTAATTTTAAGCATCTTAACTGAAATTGGATCCTTAGAAACTTTATCAATTAGATACTCAAAATATCTTAATCTGTACGGCCGTGCTTTGGGCACGCCAGAACCCAATCGGTCAGCAATGCGCAAATTAATTAAATCTTTCATATTCTCTAGGCCAACGCGCCGAATCAAGCGCCTAACACCAGCTTCGGTTATCCTGTCCGGGTCAGATAAAAACATATGATTACGAATTAAAATAACGGTTTTTTCAATTGTTTCTCTTGGAAAACGCAATCTTTTTAAAATTTTTATCGCCCATTTAGCACTCAAAACATCGTGATTATAAAAAGTTGCATCAGGGCCTTGGCCTTGTTTAACATAAGGCTTGGCAATATCATGAAGCAAAGCAGATAATCTAAGCTCTAAACCATGCCGGCTCTGCTTTAAAGACAGTAACGAATGTTCGAAAACAGTATAAACATGATGTTTGTTTTGGGTAATGCCAATGCCTTGCTCAAGCTCTGGAATAATATGCTGGAGCAATTTGAGTTTTTTAAGCATTAAAATGCCTTGCTCCGGCTTGTCAGATTCTAAAATTTTAATTAACTCATCGCGAATTCGCTCTTTGGCAATAAACCTCAATAAATTACAATATTTTTTAATGGCTTTTTTCGTTGTATGCTCAATCTGAAAATCTAATTGCACTGCAAAACGCACAGCTCTTATCAAACGCAATGCGTCTTCAGAAAACCTATCTTCTGGATTACCGACTGTTCGAATAAGTTTTTTTTCAAGATCTTTTGTCTGATTAATTATCTTTTTGCCGTCAAAAGCAATTGCATTGATAGTAAAGTCGCGTCTTTTCAAATCTTGTTCTAAAGAATCAGTAAATTCTATTTTGTCCGGATGCCTTTTGTCAGTATATTTTGCTTCTTTGCGAAAAGTAGTTATTTCTGTTTTTGTTGGCAAAACCGTGACAGTGCCAAATTTATTACTATAAAAACTCTTGGGGAAAATTTTTTGGATTTCTTCAGGTTGAGCATTGGTGCAAATATCCCAATCTTTTGGTTCTTTGCCCATTAACAAATCCCTAACACACCCGCCGACAAGATAAGCCTCAAACCCCGCATTTTGAAGCTTATTAAGAATTTTCTTGATTTCTGTGAGAACTTGTAGCATAATTATAGTATATCACTCTTGCCCTTGTAGCTCAATGGACAGAGCAACGGTCTTCTAAGCCGATGATGAAGGTTCGATTCCCTCCAAGGGCGCTTAATAATTAACCATGGTGAGCGTAGTGTAGTGGTCTAGCACAAGAGTCTGTGGAACTCTTAGGGGGAGTTCGAATCTCCTCGCTCACCCTGCCCTCGTAGTGAAACGGATATCACGCAACGCTTCGGACGTTGTATTCCGGGTTCGAATCCTGGCGAGGGCGCTAATAGGCGCATAGCTTAACGGTAAAGCAGTGGCCTCTTAAGCCATTGATCAGGGTTCGATTCCCTGTGTGCCTACACGCCGATGATATTTTTGATGCACCTCTTTTAACCGCTGATCAGTAATGTGGGTGTAAATTTGCGTCGTTGTGATCGAAGAATGGCCCAAAATCGCTTGGATTGAACGTAAATCAGCCCCGGCGGTCAAAAGATCCGTTGCCAGCGAATGCCTTAAAGTATGCGGCGTTATTCTTTTTGTTAAACCAGCTTTGATTGCCCACCTCCTAACTATTCTCTGGATAGAACGCGTTGTTAAGCGTTGATTATTGTTTTTATTAATCAATAAAGCTTGTTCTGGATCTTCTCTTGACTCTAAATAATATTTTAGCGCTTTTTGGGCTGTTTCTGATAAAAAAACCGGTCTTATTTTACCGCCCTTGCCGCGGACATAAAATTCAGCTTTAAGCAAATTAATGTCTTCGCGATTCAAATTAGCCAGCTCTGAAACACGCAACCCAGTTGAAAATAAAACCTCTAAAATCGCTTTATCGCGCAGATTATTTGGCGCTTGCAATAATCTATCCAGCTCTTCAGCTTGCAAAAAGATGACCTCTCTGTCAGTCTGCCTGGCAAGCTCAATTTTTTCAGCAGATAAAACTTTAATATCGCGCTTAGCTAGATATTTTAAAAAGTTGCGCAAAGCAATAATATGATAATTTTGAGTATTTTTTTTAAACTCCTGACGATTAAGCCAAATTCTATACTGCCGTACTGTTTCAGCACTAATTTGTCTTGGCGTTTTGATCTTGCTGAAGCTTATAAAGCGCTTTAAATAGTGCGAATAATTCTCAACGGTCTTAGAAGAACGATTCTTCTCGATTTCTAAATATTCTAGATATTCTAAAATTAACTTTTGTATAGACATATTTTCTCTTCTATGATATACTAAAATTATGCTTAAATCAAACATAATCAAAAAAGTTCAAATACATAAAACAGACACTGGTTCCGCGAATGTCCAGGTCGCTTTATTAAATAAAAGAATTGAAGAGCTGACTAGCCATTTGCGCAAGCATCCGAAAGATATTCATTCTAGGCACGGCCTTTTGAAAATGGTCTCAAAAAGAAAAAAACTCTTAAAATATTTAGAAAATGCCAATAATAAAGCATAGAGAACAAAGAATAGCTGTTTTGATTGATGTCCAGAATATGTATCATTCGGCTAAGAATCTCTATCAAGCAAAAGTCAATTTTAAAGAGATTTTAAAAACAGCTGTGGCAGACCGCAAGCTCATTAGAGCAATCGCTTATGTTATCCGCACTGAATCAGGCGAAGAAAAAGCCTTTTTTGAAGCTTTGACCAAGTTTGGCATTGAAACAAAAACCAAAGATCTGCAAATATTCTTGGGCGGCATAAAAAAAGCAGATTGGGATGTTGGCATAACTGTTGATGCGATTAGATTAAGCAGCAGCGTTGATGTGATTATCTTGATTACCGGGGACGGCGATTTTATGCCTTTAATTGAGCATTTAAAAAACCTAGGCAAACAAGTTGAAGTTATTGCCTTTGCTAAATCAGCTTCGCATAAACTAATGGAAACAGCCGATGATTTTATTGATTTAAGTTTAGATAAAAAAAGGTATTTAATTAAGTAAAATATAATGCCAGAAAAACAATATAAACTCAAGTTCGGTAATAAAGATTTAATCATTGGAACCGGCAAATTTGCTTGCCAGGCCAATGGATCTGTGACAGTCCAATACGGCGATACTTTGATCTTGGCGACAGCTGTGATGGCTAAAAAGCCCCGGGAAGAAGTAGATTATATGCCTTTAATGGTTGACTATGAGGAAAAATTATACGCTGCAGGCAAGATAAAAGGCAGCCGTTGGGTCAAAAGAGAGGGAAGGCCATCTGATGAAGCAATTCTAACGGGCAGATTGATTGATCGCTGTTTAAGGCCATTGTTTGACGAACGAATTCGCAATGATATTCAAGTGATTATTACTGTTTTCTCAATTGATGAAGACAATGATCCAGATATTCCAGCTATTATTGGCGCCTCTTTGGCCTTAGGAATCTCTAATATCCCATGGAATGGACCGATTGGAGCTTGCCGCATTGCTATTATTGACAAACAAATAGTTCTTAATGCTTCTTATGACTGCCGGGCCAAAGCTGGTTTAGACCTGGTTATTGCCGGTCCTAAAAATCAAATTAATATGCTTGAAGGCGAAGCAAAAGAGGTTCAAGAAGAGCATATTGTTAAAGCGGTTGATGTTGGCCTGAAATATATTCAAAAAATCATTGATTTTCAAGAGCAGATTATTCTGGATATAAATCCAGTAAAAATAAAGCTTGATTTACAGGATTTACCTGACGATCCTGAAAAGCCAAAAAAATTAGTAAAAAATAACAAAAGAGTTGACGGAAGAGGTATATCCGATATCCGTCCGATATCGGTTGAGGTCGGATTATTGCCCCGAACCCACGGATCTGGACTTTTCAACAGAGGTGAAACCCAAGTTTTAAGTATTGTTACATTGGGATCACCTAGTGACGAGCAATTTTTAGAAACAATGGAAATAGAGGGTAGAAAAAGATTTATGCATCATTATAATTTCCCGCCATATGCAGTTCAAGAAGTTGCGCCTCTGCGCGGACCTGGTCGACGCGAAATTGGACACGGCGCTTTAGCAGAACGCGCCCTGATGCCTGTTATTCCAGATCAAAAAACCTTTCCGTACACAATTCGCGTTGTTTCTGAAGTCTTATCATCCAACGGTTCTTCTTCTATGGCATCTGTCTGCGCCACTAGTCTAGCTTTGATGGACGCTGGAGTGCCGATTAAAAAACCCGTTGCCGGAATTGCTCTTGGATTAAGTGAAGACCATAAAACAATACTAACCGACATTCAAGGACCAGAGGATCATTATGGATTGATGGATTTTAAAGCCGCCGGGACAGAAACTGGAATAACAGCTATCCAAATGGATGTAAAAACTACTGGCATCGATTTAGAATTATTGCAAAAAGCATTTGCTCAAAGCAAAGAAGCCCGCCTTAATATTTTGCAAAAAATGCAAAAAGTAATCGCCAGCCCGCGTCAAGAACTTTCACCTCTTGCCCCCCGCATCTATACCATTAATATACCGCCAAAAAACATTGGCGACATAATTGGCAAAGGCGGCAAAATCATTCGTGAAATCACTGAAAAAACCGGCGTTGATATTGATATCCAAGACGATGGAATCATTATGATTACTTCAGAAAAAGCCGAGGAAGCTCAAAAAGCAATTAATTGGATTCAAAAAATTATTCAGGAAGTCAATGCCTTTACAAGGAGGAACACAAATCGGTACGTCTAAAATATTTATCAGAACAATGCGGGACGATCTGCAAAGCCTAACAACGAAAAAGGCTGTTTTTGCAACTGAACCTCGACCAATCTTCAAAGCACCGCCGCCAAAAAAACTGCCAATAGTCCAACCTCCACCCCTTCAAAAAGAAACACCAGTTAAAATAATAGAAAAAATTGTTGAGAAACCAATCGTTATAGAAAAAATAGTCAGAGTCCCAGTTGAGAAAATCGTCGAGAAAATAGTTAAAGTTCCTGTTGAAAAAATTGTTGTTAAAATCGTTGAAAAACCGGTGATCAAAGAAGTAATAAAAGAAGTGATAAAAGAAATAAGAGTGCCGGTCGAGAAAATAGTTAAAGTTCCTGTTGAAAAAATTGTTAATACAGATAAATCAAGACAATTAAAACAAATAACCATAATCTTGGTTTTAGGAATTATCTTAACAGCGTTTGGCTTTGGGGGGTATTATTTACTTAAAATGCCAGGTCCGCAAATAATAGTAAAACCACAACCGACTCCTGAACCATCGCCTAGCGAACCCGTGCCGCAAGAACCAGTCGCACCCCAAACCGGACTTTTACCTAATATCCCGCAAATTATCCAAACAAAAACTGATAAAACGCTAAATTTGCCTCCAGATTTAACTTATAAAGATTATAATCTCCTTGTTTTTCCTGATAAAAAGCTTGGTTTGGTTTTGCAGGTTTCTAATGTTTTAGCGAGTTTGGCTGAAATGATTTTTTGGGAAAAAACAATGGCTCAAGATTTATCTTGGCTTTTTCTTGATAACGCGCCGCCAAAAGCTAGATTTATGGTTAATAACTGGGAATATCCAAATATTATTATTCGTTTCCAAGACACGATTGACCTTTCGCAAAGCTTGCACTATACTCTAATTAAAAATAAACTAATTATTACTACTTCTGAAGAAAGCATGCGCTTAATTATTAATGCATTATTACATGAATCTTAAAAAAATTAAAAAACAATTAGAAAAAGAGAGAAAAGCTATAAGCAGAGAGCTGAAGCGTTTTGCTAAAAAAGATAAAAAACTTAAAGGTGATTATGATACTGCTTTTCCTGATTTGGGCACTGCTTCAGACGCTAATGCTACGGAAGTAACTATTTATGGCGATACTTTGCCGGTTGAATATAATTTAGAAACGCGGCTTTTAGCAATTGACAAAGCCCTAGAGCGAATTAAGAACAAAACTTTTGGATTTTGCACAAATTGCAAAAAACCGATTGAAGAAAAACGGCTGGAAATTGTCCCCGAAACCGAACTTTGTTTAAATTGCAAACAAAAGAATGCCCGCTAAATTAAAATCTGCCGCGATTGTTGGGCTGGATGCGCAAATAATTGACGTTGAAGTTGATATCTCGGCCGGGCTTCATCATTTTACAATTGTCGGCCTGGCTGACACAGCTGTCCAAGAATCGCGGCAAAGAGTCAGCGCCGCAGTGAAAAACAGCGGGGCTATGCCGCCGCGCAAAAGCCATTGTTTAACAGTAAATCTAGCGCCGGCTGATTTAAAAAAACAAGGTCCGGCTTATGATCTGCCAATTGCTTTGGGTTATTTACTAGCTTCCGACCAAATTGCCTTTGATGCAAAGAATAATCTTTTTGTCGGTGAATTATCTTTAGACGGCTCAATCCGTCCAGTTAATGGTATTTTGCCAATGGCTATTTTGGCAAAAAATAAAAAGATCCAAGAATTTTATGTCCCGGCGAAAAACGCGGCTGAAGCTAGCTTAATTAGTGACCTCAAAATAATGCCTGTCAGCACTTTGAAAGAACTAATTGCGCATCTTAAGCAAAAAAACATTATCAAGGCTTATATTCAGCGGCCAGTATCTTTGCCAACAGAGCATTCGTTTGATATGGCTTATATTAAAGGCCAAGAGCATGTTAAGCGCGCCCTAGAAATCGCCGCAGCCGGCGGGCATAATATCTTACTTTCAGGTCCGCCAGGCGCCGGCAAAACCCTGCTAGCTCGAGCGATGCCTTCAATCCTTCCGAAAATGCCCATAGAAGACGCTTTGGAAGTAAGTAAAATTTACAGCATTGCTGGTCTTTTATCTAACAAGAGCCCCCTAATCCAACAGCGGCCATTTCGAGCGCCTCATCATACTTGTTCAAATATCGCTCTAGTTGGCGGCGGCACTTGGCCAAAACCAGGCGAAATCAGCTTAGCCCATCATGGCGTTTTGTTTTTAGATGAACTGCCCGAGTTTTCAAGAACCGCCTTAGAAGCCCTGCGCCAGCCATTAGAAAATAAAACCATTAATGTTGCTAGAGCTAATTATTCAGTTGATTTTCCGGCTGATTTTATTTTAGTAGCGGCAATGAATCCCTGCCCCTGCGGCTATGCTTCTGACCCATATCATCAATGCAGCTGTTCTCCTGCTACTATTAAGCATTATCGCAAAAAATTATCAGGCCCGCTTCTTGACCGCATTGACTTGCATGTTGAGGTATCGGCTGTAAAATATCGAAAATTAGCATCGGAAAAAATAGCTGAAGCATCAGATCAAATCCAAAAAAGAGTTCAGCTGGCTCGAAACAGACAATTAAAAAGAAAAGTAATTAACAGCCAAATGACTTTAGGCCAAATTGCTGAATTCTGTAAAATTGAAGCGGCTGGGCAGCAACTTTTGCGCCAAGCAGTTGACCAAATGCACCTTTCGGCCAGAGGCTATCATCGCGTCTTAAAAATCAGCCGGACCATAGCTGATTTGCTTCAAGATGATAATATCCAAACTCAATATATTGCCGAAGCCTTGCAATATCGGCCTATTACGAGCGTTAGCGAGTAAAAAGGTTCTTGCGAAGCAAGGTTCTTACTTGTTTAGCGGATTTCTAGCTCCATAAACGCTGAAGTGTAAATGACAGCCATCTGGGCCTTGAGGAATTGTCCGGCCAGAATGCCCCATTTTGCCAATTTGCTGGCCTTTTTGCACCTTTTGGCCAATCTGAACCAAAATTTGGCTTAAATGTGCATATAAAGTAGCTGTGCCATTAGTGTGCTCAATTTTAAGATATTGGCCAGCTCCGCCGTTCCAGCCTTCTGAATCAGCAATAATTATTTCCCCGGCAGCAGCGGCATAAACCAGCGTCCCGCAAGTATTGGCAATGTCAATTGCATTATAAGGATGCAAGCCCTGGGAAATACGGCCAGTTGTCGGATAGCCGAAATAACCAGCTAAATTAGGCAGTTTTTGACCAACATAAATCTTTTTAGGTTCTGTTTTGATCTTGCCGTCAGGAATAATTAATATTTGGCCAGATTCAAGTTCGTTAGAGCTAAGTTCGTTAAAAACCGAAATTTTTTCTAAGTTAGCAACGCTAACGCTGTATTTAGCAGCAATATTGCTTAAAGTATCGCCTGCTTGGGCTTTATGCTTAACGCCGGTTACTGGCAAGATATCTAATTGATCGCCTGGTTTGATAAAATCGCCGTCTTTTAAACCATTAGCCCAAAGAACCGTCTCGGTGCTTATACCGAACCTAGCGGCAATAACAGACGGAGTATCGCCCAGCTGGACCTCGTATTGAATAATTTCTTTGCCTGGCACGGTTGCTGGCGCCGCATTATTTAAAATACTATTATCTTGAAAGATTATTAAATTATTATCTGTTGGCTCTGGGCTGACTAAAGCGGCTAAAACGCTTGAGTGCCGCATTGGCTGTTCAATCTCTTCCGGCAGAGCAAATTGTTCAGTGGTTTGTTCTTTTTTAGCAAATAAAAAAGCCTGGCCAAAAGCTAGGTTGATGGCAATAACCCCTGCGACGATCGCAATAATGCTACGTTTTGCGGGATCTAACATAATTTAGTGAAGTATAAGAACCTCTTCGCTTCGCTCGAGAACCTTTTAATTATTCACTTCGTTCATAATTATAAAGTATTTAGTATATGGCGTCAAGACTTGGACAATATTTTCTTGTGGATAAACAGATTTTATCCCAAACTATTAAAGCAGCCGAGCTTAAAAAAACTGATGTGATTCTTGAGATTGGGCCGGGTAAAGGCGTTTTAACGCGTGAAATAGCCAAACGCGTTAAGCAAGTAATTGCCGTAGAGCTAGACAAAAACCTAGCAAGCAAGTTAAAAATCCCAAAAGTACAAGTTATAAACCAAGATATCCTATCATACTGCATACCACATACTGCATACAAAATTATTGGCAATATCCCCTATTATATTACTGGAAAAATTTTACGTAAATTTGCTGGATTTTTTTGTGTTTTTATGTTGCAGAAAGAAGTTGCCGAGCGCATCTGCTCAAAAAAAGGCTCTATTTTATCAATTTCAGTC
>Ga0265296_1001483_pt1 | contig 26887 bp, 26 predicted proteins | sample MunlanPumphouse1_FD_189073 | JGI IMG/M metagenome (GOLD analysis project Ga0265296, IMG submission 189073) | Groundwater microbial communities from a municipal landfill in Southern Ontario, Canada - Pumphouse #1 | ecosystem: Environmental > Aquatic > Deep subsurface > Groundwater | place... | reverse complement strand
ACGCGAGGATGGAACGGAAATCGCGCTACCGACAGCCATTGATAAGAAACACCGGCGTATCGATACATCCTATGAAGTTTACCTCGCCCTCTATCAGGCCATTACCGGTCCCGAGGACCGACAAAAACTTTTCCGTGAACTCTCTCCCGACTTTTTCGACCTCATCGTGGTTGATGAGTGCCACCGTGGTAGTGCAGCAGAGGATTCCGCCTGGCGGGCAATACTCGAATACTTTTCCAGTGCCACTCAGATTGGTATGACCGCCACTCCGAAAGAAACTGAGTACGTATCGAATATCCATTACTTCGGCGAACCCGTTTACAGTTACTCTCTCAAACAAGGCATACGTGACGGCTTTTTAGCTCCTTATAAAGTGATAAAAGTTCATCTTGATGTCGATATAGACGGTTACCGTCCTGCGCCCGGTGAACGCGACAAGCATGGTTACGAGATTGAGGACCGTATCTATAACCAAAAGGACTTCGATCGGCAGATGGTAATTGACGAACGGACAAAGCGGGTCGCCCGCAAGGTGACCGAATTTCTCAAAGAGAGCGGTGATAGGTTTCAGAAGACCATTGTTTTCTGCGTAGATACCGAACATGCCAGTCGAATGCGACAGGCCCTGATTAATGAAAACACTGATCTTGTCCAGCAAAACGAACGCTATATCATGCGCATCACCGGTGACGATCCCGATGGCATTGCCCAGGTCGGAAACTTCATTGATCCGGAGGCAAAATACCCTGTTATTGTCACCACCTCGCGCCTTCTCTCCACTGGGGTCGATGCACAGACCTGCCGCCTGATTGTCCTTGACCGTGAGGTCGGTTCGATGATCGAGTTTAAGCAGATAGTAGGCCGGGGCACACGGGTCCATGAAGATGCTAAGAAATATTATTTCACTCTGATCGATTTCCGGAAGGCCACCAATCATTTCGCTGATCCTGATTTTGATGGAGTGCCTGTCCAGATATATGAGCCGCTCGCAGACGAGCCGGTGAATCCGCCGGATGATGTGCCGCCGCTAAGCGATGAAGAAGATCCCATTCCTCTACAGCCTGACAAGGATGAAGAGGTGATTGTTGATCCTACCCCACCGATTATCGATGAGCAACCAGGCGGTCCAAAGAAATATCATATCGATGGACAGGAAGTCTGGATCGTAGCCGAACGGATCGAATACCTCGATCAATACGGGAAGCTTGTCACAGAGAGTCTGCGCGACTATTCAAAGAAGACGCTTCGCAAATATTACACGAGTCTTGATGAGTTTCTCAGACGATGGAAAGAGACAGAGCGTAAACAGGCGATCATAGAGGAACTGGAGAATGAAGGAGTTATTTTTGATGCACTCTCTGAGGAATTGGGTAAAGACCTCGACCCCTTTGACTTGGTCTGTCATGTTGCATTTGACCAACCCCCGCTCACTCGGCGAGAGCGCGTGCAAAATATCCGCAGACGCGATATCTTTACCAAATACGGCGAACAGTCACGCGCGGTGCTTGACGCCCTATTACAGAAATATCAAGACGAAGGCGTCATAAGCATTGATGACCCGCAAATACTAAGGGTTGCTCCCTTTGATGCGATGGGAACCCCTATCGAACTATTGAAACAATTCGGCGGTCGAGACGGCTTTGAAAAGGCTGTTCACGAAATTCAATCCGCACTTTATCAAGAGGTGGCCTAACCTATGTCTGTACGTAACATTGTCAAATCCATTCAGGATATCATGCGCCAGGACGTGGGTGTGGACGGTGACGCCCAACGTATATCCCAGCTTTGCTGGATGTTTTTCCTGAAGATCATCGACGATCAAGATTTGGAGCTGGAGCTGATGCAGGAAGGTTACCGCTCGCCCATTCCGAAAAAGTACCAGTGGCGCACTTGGGCTGCTGACCCGGAGGGCATGACTGGGGATGAGTTGATGACATTTATCAATGGCGAACTCTTCCCGGCACTCAAGGAATTATCCGGAACTGCAAAGGACGGTCGCCGCCGGGTAGTGCGCGATGTATTCGAAGACGCTTACAACTACATGAAGTCCGGCCAGCTCATGCGCCAGGTAGTCAACAAGATCAACACTGTGGACTTCAACAATCTTAAAGAGCGGCAACACTTCGGGGATATCTATGAACAGATTCTCAACGACCTGCAGAGTGCAGGAAACGCCGGAGAGTATTACACGCCACGCGCGGTAACGTCGTTCATGGTGGATCGTATTGATCCGAAACCGGGTGAGATTCTTTTTGATCCCGCCTGCGGCACCGGTGGTTTTCTCACCTGCTCCATCCGCCATATGCGCGAGCGATATATAAAGAAACCGAAGGACGAACAGAAGATGCAGCGAAGCCTGCGCGCTACTGAAAAAAAGCAGCTCCCGCACATGCTCTGCGTTACCAATATGCTGCTTCACGGCATTGAAGACCCATCTTTTGTCCGGCATGACAATACGCTGGCGCGACCCTACATTAGCTATACCCAATCCGACCGGGTAGATATAGTGCTTACAAATCCACCTTTCGGGGGTCGCGAAGAAGATGGCATAGAAACAAACTTCCCAAAGCACTTCCAGACACGTGAGACGGCAGACCTGTTTCTTGCGCTGATCGTACGTCTTCTTAAATCCGGAGGACGGGCTGCTGTAGTACTGCCGGACGGAACATTGTTCGGCGAAGGCATCAAGACAAGGCTTAAGGAACATTTGCTGGAAGAATGCAATCTTCACACCATAGTCCGCTTGCCCAATAGCGTCTTCAAACCCTACGCATCAATTGGTACGAATCTGCTCTTCTTCGAGAAGGGCACGCCGACAAAGGAGCTATGGTATTACGAACACCGTGTACCCGAAGGCCAGAAGGCTTACTCTATGACCAGGCCGATCCGCTTCGAGCATTTGAAACCATGCATAGAATGGTGGAACAAACGCAAAGATAATGAAGTGGCCTGGAAGGTCACGATAGATGAGATAAAGGCACGAAACTACAACCTCGACTTCAAGAATCCACATACTGTTGAAGAAGACCATGGTGATCCGGATGAACTGCTTGCTAAACTGGAGGCAAGTGAAGCTGAAACAGCAAAGCTTCGCGACAAGCTCAAGGCAATTCTTCAGGAGGCGCTGCTGAGATGATGACCTTCAACCGCCTTGTTGATTCCATACGGCAGGTGCATGATCACTTGTCGGCACAGGCGGGCAGGGCCGTCAACATCAGCCTGACCCTGAGAAACTGGATGATCGGCTTCTATATTGCTGAATTTGAACTGCGCGGTGCAGATAGGGCCGGGTACGGTGACAGGCTCCTGGCAACATTAGCTGCCGAACTGGAAAAACTTAATGTGAGCGCCTGCGGGAAACGGCAACTCTATCAATTCCTCCGATTTTATCAGACTTATCCTCAGATTGTGCGGTCACTGACAGCACAATTGCAACATCTCATTCCTGAGGGCTTTACCGATATTAAGGAAAAAGTGCGGTCGTTGACCGCACTTTCCTGCATTGATCCGCAGACACTGCTGCAACAGCTTTCCTATACCCATATCGAGCAATTGGTTGCTATTGACGACGACACAAAACGCACCTTCTACGAAATCGAATGTATCCGGGGCAACTGGTCGGTGCGCGAACTGAAGCGCCAGATCAACAGCCTCTACTATGAACGCTCCGGACTATCCAAAGACAAGAAAAAGCTTGCTGAACTTGCACAGTCCGGCGCTGAAACAACCGAGCCGAAGCTGAATATCCGCGATCCTTACATTTTTGAGTTCCTCGGTCTGAAATCCAAAGAAGTGATGAGTGAATTTGCCCTGGAGGACCAATTGCTGGATAAACTTCAGGAGTTCCTGCTGGAACTGGGACATGGTTTCTGTTTTGAAGCACGGCAAAAGCGTATTCTTATCGGTGACACTCACAACTTTGTCGATTTGGTGTTCTACCACCGCATCCTCAAATGTCATGTGCTGGTGGAACTGAAGCTAGGAGAATTCAATCATGAAAATATCGGCCAGCTCAACACCTATGTGAGTTGGTATAAAAAGAAAATGATGACCACCGGCGACAGCCCCCCAGTTGGCATCTTGCTCTGTACCAGAAAAGACCATGCGCTGGTTGAATACGCCCTTGCCGGTATGGATAACGATCTGTTTGTGTCCAAGTATCAACTCGAACTACCGAAAAAAGAGGAGATGCAGCGGTTTATCGAAGAGCAGATGAGGGAGGCGGCAGAGTAGGGATAATGAGTCCTGAAAGGTTATTGCAGAACTTTAATCGCTTGATCGATACGCCCGACGCCGTGCCACGTCTACGAAGGTTTATTCTGGATTTGGCTGTGCGAGGAAAGTTGGTCGAACAGAATCCGGAGGATGAACCTGCGGCAGAGTTGGTTAAGCGGATCGAGGCAGAGAAGAAGCGTCATTTTGGTGGTAGCGACAAAAAAACGCAGTCCCTGGATAAAGATCAGATTCCATTTGCTATCCCTCATAATTGGCAATGGACGCAGCTTGCTCAGATCGGTGTCATTAATCCAAGGAACGATGCCGAAGACTCCACGGATGCATCTTTTGTTCCGATGCCTTTGATCTTTGCTGAATATGGGCGGGCACATCAGCATGAGGTCAGATCGTGGAGTGAAATCAAGAAGGGCTTTACTCATTTCGCTGAAGGGGATGTCGGGCTTGCGAAGATTACGCCCTGTTTTGAAAATGGAAAATCTACAGTATTTCGTAATTTAACAGGTAGGCTTGGTGCAGGAACTACCGAGCTGCATATAGTCAGGCCTGTACTCGTGCTTCCTGATTACATTTTGCTCTATCTGAAAACGCTTTTCTTTATTGAAACGGGAATCCCAAAGATGACCGGGACGGCGGGACAGAAGAGAGTTCCTAAGGATTATTTTAGTTTTTCCCCTTTCCCTCTTCCACCCCTCGCTGAACAATACCGGATCGTGGCGAAGGTGGATGAGCTTATGAAACTGTGCGATGAGTTGGAAGCAGCGCAGACAAAGCGTGAAAGACGGCGTGACCGACTGGTGGCAGCGACACTGCACGGCTTGAATAACGGTGACTCAGAGTCGGCAACAAGCGAACGATTCCCATTCGAAGAGAGCGCCCGCTTCTATTTCAATCACCTCCCGCGCCTCACTACCCGCCCCGAACATATCCAGCAACTACGCCAGACCATCCTTAACCTTGCTGTTCGGGGGATGCTTGTGCCGCAGGAGCCAACGGATGGCTCGGCAGATGAGCTTCTTGGACACATAGAAGCAGAGAAAAAGCGGCTTGTGGCCGAAGGTAAATTTCGTGGTGACACACAGGTTTGCGAGCTGAGAGGTGAGAGCCAGCCGCTCAAACTCCCGCCAACTTGGGTCTGGGTACGATTCGGCTCAATCGTCATTTCACGAGATGGCGAGCGAATCCCTGTTTCGAAGGAAGAACGAAATCGTAGGGCGAAGGTATACGACTACTATGGGGCCTCTGGTGTAATCGACAAGATCGACGGCTTCTTATTTGATAAGCCTCTTCTTTTAATTGGAGAAGATGGGGCGAACTTGATCAATCGCGCCTCTCCAATCGCTTTTATTGCTCGAGGGAAATATTGGGTGAACAATCATGCCCATGTTCTTGACGGCATATATGAGGGCTTTCTCAAGTTTCTTGAGTTGTACATAAATGCGATTGACTTGAAGCCATATGTGACGGGGACAGCCCAACCAAAGATGAACCAGGCGAAAATGAATAGTATTCCGATTGCCTTGCCACCGGAAGCTGAACAGCACCGAATAGTGGTTAAGGTAGACGAACTGATGACATTGTGCGATGAGCTGGAAGATAGAATCTCCGCGACTACAACTATTCATCGCCAGTTTTTGGAAGCTACACTACATGAAGCGATTAATACACCGGGTGAACTTAAACAAGAGGCATACTAATGAGCCCTCCTGCTACATTTATAGGTCGCTTAGAATTGAAGGTCGAACAGCAATTCAGCTCTCAATATGTAGGCTATTTGCTTGGTGCAGGAGCGTCCTACTTGGACGGTCAAGGCTATCCCTTAGCCGATAACCTTTGGCACCATATCGACGTGAAGATTCCTGCCCCGGAGAGGGATGAAATACGAGCAAAGCTTGATGAAGGAGCAGGTGGGATTGAGCGGGCACTTGATCTTTTGGATGACGGTGCCGCTATCGAGAAACAGCACCGACATCTTGTGACCGAGGCAATAGCGGAGCATTTTTTGTCTATCACACCGCCTACGACCTATCATCAGAACTTTGTTAGTAGGCTCGCTTTACGACAGGAGATCAGCGTTCCAGTTTTCTGTTTAAACTACGACGGGTTGGTCGAACTGGCAGCAGATGCTGAGCACGTCCGGGTTGTGGACGGTTTTCTTGGGTTGGAGAGACCCTTTTTTGAACCACAGACATTTCAAGAGTGTTTTGCTCTGACACATCGTGGTCCACGGAAGCCGCAAGCTGACTGGAGGAAGGGCATTATTCATCTTTATAAGCTACATGGTTCACTCGGATGGTTTAATTTTGGGAATTACGATGTTTGCAAGCTTGGACTTGGCTCATCAACACCTGGTGGTGCAAAGCGGTTGATGGTTCCACCTCAACACCGAAAAGCAACCGATACTACGGCGCCACCTTACGCTGCCCTCTGGTCAGATTTTCGCGGACAACTTTGCCATGGACCGAACCTTATTAACAGGCTTGTTTCTATAGGCTACGGATTTCGTGACGAACACATTAATTCTGTGATTGAAAATGCACTCGCTAGAGGGAACTTCACATTGCTTGCATTTGCCTACAATCTAACCCCAGAGGTATTTGCTCGTTGGAGCACTAAAAAGAATGTGATCATTGTTACCAATAGTCAATGTGCCCTTTATGGGGAAGTCGGAGCCGGACATCCTCAATTGTGGAGCTTTGAAGAAATTACAAGGAGGGTTTAAATATGAGTGCAGCAAACGAAACATTGGTTGGACATGTAGTTGACGTGCGCGGTGACGGGTTGACCGCAACCCTTCTTGCTGATGAACAGGGGTCTGCACCGAAAGTTACAGTCGGAGACGAAGACATATTAGTGGGGCAACTCGGCTCTTACGTTTCTGTCCGGCAAGGAAGTATAAAGATCCTCTGTCTTGTGACTCGTATAACAGAACAGGAGAAACTTTCTGATACAAGCACCTCACCGCCGGACGCTCCTGTAGTTACCTTTGCCCAAAGAACAATTTTTCTTATCCCGATAGGCAGTGTAGACAACGAAGGGCAGTTCGAGCGCGGTGTAAGCACATATCCAACTACAGGAGCAGAAGTTCACGTGGTAAGTGGCGTTGAACTTGAAGTCCTTTTCTCTAAATATCAGGAGAAGGGATACGACATAGGCGTCCTCTCCTCACAACCCGACGTCAAAGTTTTTCTAGAACCTACGCGGCTGTTCGGTCGTCATTTTGCGATTCTTGGACAAACAGGTGCTGGTAAATCGTGGTCCGTTGCAAGCCTCATCCAACAGGCTCTCGCCGTAATGCCGAAAGCACATATCATTGTGTTAGATCTGCATGGTGAATATTGTTGGCAGAAAGCAGATGGTTCGAGGGATGCTGCTTTCAAAGACGACCATTTTCGATATGTCGATGCTAAAGAACTGGAGATGCCGTATTGGCTGATGACCTATGCAGAATTGTGCGATCTTCTGATCGACCAGACCGAGTTTAGTGCACATAACCAAACTGCTGTATTTCGCGATGGCCTTAGCGCCCTCCGGAAAAAGGAAGGCGATCGTCTGAAGCTCGAAAGAGCCACCCTCGATACGCCCATTTTCTTCGACATTCTGGAGTTGCGCAGCTTCGTTGAAAGCAAGAACGGCCAGGTATGGAGTGACAAATCGAACAAATACATCAACGGGCCTTTAACTGGATCATTTGATAACTTCCTGATGCGGTTAGACGGAAAAATGAATGATGTTCGCTATGATTTTCTTCTCAAGCCCAAAAAGCGCACTACCTCAGAATCACTCTCACTGCTTCTACGCGATTTTGTTGGTTTGGGAGATCCAAGGCGACCAGTTACGGTAATAGACCTAAGCACAGTTCCGTTTGACGTAAGGCCAACAGTTGCAGCACAGATTGGGCGGCTTGCTTTTGAGTTTAACTTCTGGAATCCACAATACAGAGAATTTCCGCTGTTATTAGTATGCGAGGAAGCACATGCATACATCACTCGTGATCGGGACTCACAATACGCAGGAGCCCGCAAATCAATGGAGCGGATTGCTAAAGAGGGAAGGAAGTACGGGGTCGGGCTGGGCGTCGTCAGCCAAAGACCGCATGAACTTTCGGAGACCGTCTTAGCGCAGTGCGGTACCTTTCTATGTTTACGTATCACAAATCCAGATGACCAGTCATATGTGCGGAGCCTTGTACCAGAAGCAGAAAGAGGAATAGTTGATATTCTTGCAGGATTAGGGCGAGGAGAGTGCTTGGCATTAGGTGAGGCTGTTCCTATCCCGACACGATTCCGTTTTAAGCAGCCTTCACCGGCACCGAACAGCGATGACATCGATTTTTATGCCAAATGGAAAGACGGCCCTGACGACATTGATGTAGAATCAATCGTTGACCGTTGGCGTCGCCAACAGCGGTGACATAAAACCTTCAAGGGATTATTATGAAAGATTATCAGGCAAGAGGTTATCTTTTCGAATATGAAATATGGCGCTTTCTTAAAGCTTCTGGATATGTTGGAGTAACTACATCAAAATTGCGCGGACGAGGTGCTGATCACCAAATAGATGCCTACGGCACTCTTTCGATCCCAACGCCCTTTGTATATCCGATCAGGCTTATCTGTGAAGCAAAATGTTACACGAACCCCATAGAACTAAAACATATTCGGAGTTTTGTAGGGGTTATGAAGGACATTTCTGAAAATTATTTCGTTGGTTCTAACAGGTTAAGAAATACCCCATTTAGGTTTACTGAGGCAGGTTGTTTCTTCAGTTCCAGCTCTTTTACCAGTGATGCACAGGATTACGCATGGGCTCACAACATTTTTCTTGTATCTTTTAATAACATCAGAATTATTGAACCGGTAGTAAAAAATATAAGAGATTTTGTTAAGAATATTCCTGAAGAGCGGTTGGATAACATGTCAAGAAGACGTCTTCTCAATAGATACAAAAAGATCGCTTCCAAACCACTTAATATCAATTCGAATAGCTATGAAAAAGTATCTTTAGCAATTGGCATCATTGATGGAGCTTATCCTATTTCATTAATTGGCCATTATGGATGGTTAGATATCCTTTTTGAAAATATTCCCCAAACTGGTGATATTGTAGAAATCACAAAAACCAGAAGAGTAGATTCGGAGCTTGATACGACTATTTTCTTAAACATGTTCGGATACGAAATTGGATTTTCACTACCCAAGCTAATTGCTATAAAATTGATAGAACGTATTGATAAGACTATGCCGGGCGATAAGGTATTTGATGTTGATATGCCAGTATTAATTGGTCACGATTCCAATACTATGCGACGTTTTTTAAAATTAGAGATTTCGCTGCCTGATAAAGCGGAATTTCTTAAATCACTAACGAAGAAGCCTAATTGATAAATCCAACATGACCAATGTAGGCAACAAAGAAGAAAGAATAAAAAGACTAACTCAAAATATCAGCAAATGTCCGAAACGCTGCAAAAATATGAGTAACATAATAGCGGGGGAATAAATGACAGGAAATATTGGGACCATCCCAATATTTTTGCAAACACGATTTTGATATTTTGGGATTCACCCTAAAACAGGCAACATTTTTACAGTGCCCAAAAGGAGACATTATGCAGAAAGATTTTCATTACGATGTTGTTTATGCTCTTGCCAAAGAGGCAGGATATAAAGAAGATGAAGCTTACGTTATAGCTCATTCTTCTCAATACGTTGATGATAATACCGATCGCGAATATACTGTATCCGATTCTTATGGCGATTTTTATGTAGGTTTCCCGGATGAAATCGGCACATCAGGGAATCTCTACTTTCCCATAATTACACAAGCTGTCGATATTGCTGCTCTTAAGTTATCAACCCAAAGATATGTATTTGCTCCATTCCATTTTCTTCCCGGTGACAATAATATTGATATTAAAGGGATAAAGAATCCTCTATGTACAACACGCGGATGTCAGAATGCAATCCGTCTATTACAGGATGCTAAGAAGAGCGGAGATCCCTATGGATTGGGTATAGCATTACACGCATATGCCGATACATGGTCGCATGAAAGGTTCAGCGCCTTTCATGAGGATTGGAACAGGGTTTTTAAAGCGGGGATCTTTAAAAACTTGCCTCCAAATGTAGGGCATGCTGAAGTTTATCATCAGCCCGATGAAATATCTCATTCATGGATAGACGAAAGATTCGGAAAAATAAAAATAGACAATAAGGAACGAGCACTAAGAGCCTCAGAGGAAATTTTTAAATTCATCAAAAAGGGAAAAATAAAGTGGGAAGACGTGAAATCAGATTTTGAAAAGATTATCGATGCGAAGGATTTAGATGAGAGGATAAAATTGGTAAGGGGGAAATATCCCAATATTGGAAGCTATGATGAAGATAAATGGTTAAATGAAGCGCTGAAATTTTCGAGGGATGAATCGGAAATCCCTGAATATGACCCTTTAACAGGCAATCCAAAGCCAACCAGAGCAAGATTTGTAGACATCTCAGTCAAAGATATAAATTCTCACTGGTTCAGATTCCAAAATGCCGCTAAAAAACAACTCTCAATGGTCTTGAGCATGACATCGTCAATATAAAATATGATGACAATAAAGATTAGATAAAATGCTATTAACTCATACGTAACAAAGAAACATACAATGGGGTCAAATATTCATTATTCACAATTGATTTTCAAAAGAAATACTCATAATTGTCAGGTTCAATAATTGTGAGGACTCCTGTGAGCAGTTGTTACAATGTCTCTCATCATTGTTCCGTTTGTTTGATAATCAATGGAGTGCACCTCCCGAGCATATCGTTTTACGGTATGCTCATGGTTAAGAGAGACATCCGCAATATTTGTGAATAATAAGAAGGTCAATCTGAGAAATATTCAAAAGTAGGTTACAATAAGAAAAAGGTTTCCTAAGGGAATATTTAAGGAATACCTAAGCATGTTAAGATGATAATAATAAGCGGAAAGGAGGGTTGAAGAATGTACAAGTTAGTTGAGAGGATAGTATCGGACCCAAAGATATGCAGCGGCAAACCCTGCATAAAGGGAACAAGAATTCCAGTTCATATAATTCTTGATCTCCTTGCTGCAGGAGAAAATTTTGAAGGAATTAAGAAAGCTTACCCAAATATCACGGACGAAGATATAAGGGCATGCTTCAGCTATGCTTCTATTCTTGCAGATGAAGAAGCAGGAGTTGCTGTATGAAGATGTTCGCAAATGAAAATCTCTTTGAGCCTATTATTGATTATCTGAAGGCGATTGGTAATGATATGCTAAGCATTAGAGATTCCGGGCTTTCCGGAATCTCTGATGACGAGGTTTATCAGCGGGCATGTGCAGATAAGCGAGTAATCATAACAATGGATAAGGATTTCTCAAGAATGTTTCGTTTCCCGCCGGAAAACTGCGGAGGTATCATCGTAGTCAAGATTTATAAACGCACTGTTGATGAAACACTTTTATTATTCAAGAAAGCATATGAATCTATACAAGGAAGGGATGTAGTTGAGAATCTTGTTATTATTACACCCGATGGCGTGAGAATAAGAAGATCAAAGAGATGAAAAAATACACGACTCCTTCATCAACCTCAGAGATTGAGATTGTGGATGGGAAGCATGGATAATGTAGGGGCGTATTGCAATATGCCCCTACGAATACAACGAACCAAATTGGCTTCTGGTCTGGAATAAAGCCTGATGAGATTGGAATAGTTGAAGGGAGGAAATGAAATGTCAGTTATAGTAACCGCCGAATACAAGACATTTTTCAAAGAGATAAAAGAGCGCATATATAAAGCCCAGTATGATGCGCTGAAATCCGTAAATAAGGAACTTATTAATCTGTATTGGGACATCGGCAAATCGATAGTGGCAAAGCAGGAAAAGCTTGGCTGGGGGAAATCGATAGTGGAAACTTTAGCAAGAGACCTGCAAAAGGAGTTTCCGGGAATACACGGGTTTTCTGCCAGGAATCTTTGGAATATGCGTACTTTTTATCTGACTTACAAAGATAGTCAAAAACTGCAGCCATTGGTTGCAGAAATTAGCTGGACGAAAAATGTGATTATCATGGAGCGTTGTAAAGACGATATCCGGCGTGAGTTTTACATTAAGACAACAAAGAAGTTTGGATGGACAAAAGATGTTTTGATAAACCAGCTTGAAGCAGGCGCATTTGAGCGGTATATGGCAAATCAGACAAACTTTGATAAGACAGTCCCGGGGAAATACCGTCATCAGGCAAAGCTGGCAGTAAAGGATGAATACTCTTTTGATTTTCTTGAGCTTGGCGAAGAGCATTCAGAAAAGGAGCTTGAACGGGCGCTTCTGGAAAATGTGAGAAAGTTTCTGATAGAGATGGGCGGCTATTTTACCTTTGTGGGTAATCAATACCGGCTGGAGATAGACGAACAGGAATTTTTTGTTGATTTGCTGTTGTATCACCGGCATCTGCGGTGTCTTGTCGCAATAGAGTTAAAAGTTGGCGCGTTCAAGCCTGAATATGCCGGCAAGATGCAGTTTTATCTTTCCGCCCTTAATGATAGGGCTAAGCTTCCTGATGAAAATCCTTCAATCGGCATTATATTATGTAAAGAGAAAAGCCATACCATCGTTGAGTATGCCTTGAAGGATACGAAAAAGCCGATAGGAGTATCTACCTACAGATTGACGAACAAGCTGCCTCGTGAGCTAAAAAAATATCTGCCATCTCCCGAAGAGATGATCGAAAGAATAAAGTATTTGGAATAATTTTGATATCCTAATCCGCATCATTCGGATTAATATAACCCCATTGCCTCACGGACAAACCGCATTGTTTCCTCTGCAACCTTCTTTGCCTTTGCAGTGCCTCTGTCAGCTACATCGTTTAACAGGTCGGGATTATTCCGCAATTCATTCCTTTTAGTCCAGATCGGTTCCATGACCTTAAATACATTTTTAATAAGAATCTTTTTGCAGTCAATACACCCGATGCCTGCGGTACGGCATCCGCCGGCAACCTCTTTCTGCTCCTCCTTTGAAGAGAAAATCTTATGCAGTTGATAGACCGGTGACAATTCCGGATCACCCTTATCCGTCTTTTTTACTCTTGCAGGATCAGTGACCATAGTCCTTATTTTCTGTTCGACCGTTTTAGGCTCATCGGAGAGATATATTGCATTATCATAGCTCTTTGACATTTTCCTTCCATCGATACCCACAACCTTTGGAAATTCCGTTAGCAGAGCCTCGGGTTCGGGAAAGATTTCCTTATAGATGTTGTTGAAACGTCTCGCAATCTCACGGCTGATCTCAAGGTGCGGCACCTGGTCGATGCCTACCGGCACATACTTTGCCCTGTATATGATGATGTCCGCGGTCTGAAGCAAAGGATAACCGAGAAACCCGTATGTTGTTAAATCTTTTTCTTTGAGTTCCTGCTGTTTTTCTTTATAGGTCGGGACCCTTTCGAGCCAGCCGAGGGGGGTTATCATTGAAAGCAGCAGATGCAGTTCCGCATGTTCGAGGACCCTTGACTGAATAAATATCGTGCATTTTTCAGGGTCAAGACCTGCCGCCAGAAAATTAATGAGAAGGTCTTTTGTAGATTCATTTATCCCCGATGTGTCGGCATACCCTGTGGTCAGAGAATGCCAGTCTGCAACAAAATAGAAACAATCATACCGGTCCTGAAGCCTCACCCAATTTCTTAAAGCTCCGATCAGATTACCCAAATGCAGCTTGCCGCTCGACTGCATCCCGCTGAGGACTCTTTCTTTATTCATGTATCACCTCAATTGTATGCTTTCTAAAATACCTGTAAAATCCTTAAAAACAGATTTATGATGGGCATTACAAAATAGTTAGCTATGCCTGTTGCAATAAGGAATATAACGATGAAAAACCCGTAGGGCTCGATCTTGCTGAAAGAAACGGCCTGTTTATAAGGCAGCAGCCCGGTTAAAACCCTGCCGCCGTCAAGGGGCGGTATCGGAATCATATTGAAAGCGGCAAGAACCACGTTGACCGCTACACTTGACTGAAAAATCATAATGAGCGGAGTCATTATCGTCGAACTAACGGTATCAGGCAGGATAAACGATAACGGGCCTATGATGAATTTAAGGATTAAAACACTGATAATAGCGAGAAGGATATTGGTTACAGGCCCTGCCGCAGCCGATATTGCCATATCTTTTTTCGGATTCTTAAAGTTCATTGGGTTGATCGGCACGGGCTTGGCGTATCCGAACACAAACTGACCGTTTGTCAGAACCAGAAGCATAATGGGCATCACGATTGTTCCTATCGGATCAATATGGGCAATCGGATTAAGGGTGAGCCTGCCCATCATTTTTGCGGTAGGGTCTCCCAATTTATAGGCGACGAAACCGTGTGAAAGCTCGTGGAAAACAATAGCAATAAGTATGGGAAATGCCGAAATAATGATCTGCTGAACAACGCCTGAAACGTCCAAATTTCCATCCTTTCCGATCTTACAAGTTATTTATTATACTTCACTTTTCCAAAAATTATCCTCAAGTTGATGAAAAACTATTGTCAAGGTATTGTAAGGCAGGATATAATTATAGGGAAAAAATATGATTGCAATAGTTATCATTCCTGCCCGTTATGATTCAACCCGTTTTCCGGGGAAACCGCTTTGCCTTCTTACAGGCAAACCTCTCATACAGCATGTCTATGAGAACTCAAAGCGGTCACGCCTTGCAAAGGACGTCGTTGTTGCAACGGACAGCGAGACTATATTTGAAAGGGTCCTTGCCTTTGGAGGAAAGGCCGTTATGACAGACAAGGACCACCCCTCCGGCACTGACAGGATTGCCGAGGTTGCAGCTTCACTTGATTATGATATAATTGTCAATGTGCAGGGCGATGAACCCTTAATCCGTCCTGAGATGATAGATGACGTGATCACGGCCCTTGATGATACAAGAGCCTCAATCGGTACTCTGATAAAGAAGATTGAAGATCCGGTAGAAATCTCTGATAATAATGTTGTAAAGGTTGTTTTTGACAAGGAAAGGTTCGCCCTTTATTTTTCCCGCGCGGCTATTCCTTTTCGCGCTCCTCATTCAGAGATACAGGCGCCGGAATACTATAAACATATCGGCATTTACAGTTACAGACGGGACGTCCTCCTTTCCCTTGCCGGCATGGAGCAGACGGAACTCGAAAAAATTGAAAAACTTGAACAGTTGCGGGCCCTTGAGAACGGACTAAAAATTAAAGTAAAGGAAACGTTCCTTGAGACCTTTGGAATAGATACACCGGAAGACTTGGAGAGGGTGGAGAAATGTCTAAATACATCTTTGTAACAGGCGGCGTTGTTTCAGCACTCGGCAAAGGCATTGCAGCAGCGGCAACCGGCGCACTGCTGGAGGCAAAAGGGTTGAAGGTGACACTCCAGAAATTAGATCCCTACATTAATGTTGACCCCGGCACATTAAGCCCCTTTCAGCATGGCGAAGTTTTTGTTACCGATGACGGAGCGGAAACGGACCTCGATCTCGGCCACTACGAGAGGTTCACTTCCATCAGGACTGCACAGGCAAACAATTTTACTACGGGCAAAATTTACTACAATGTCATTACAAAAGAGAGGCGGGGAGATTATCTTGGAGAGACCGTACAGGTTGTGCCGCATATAACCGATGAAATAAAAAAGGCCATCAAATCGGTAAGCAATGATAACGACATTGTGATAGTCGAAATCGGCGGCACAATCGGCGACATCGAGAGCCTTCCGTTCCTTGAAGCGATCAGGCAAATACGGTATGATGTAGGCAGGGAAAATGTCCTCTATATTCATCTTACCCTGATCCCCTATATTAAAACAGCCGGTGAGCTGAAAACGAAACCGACACAGCACAGCGTTAAAGAATTCAGGACGATCGGTATACAGCCTGATATCCTTGTTTGCAGGACCGAATGGCCGCTGCCGCCGGAATCAAAAAAGAAGATCGCAATCCACTGCAACCTTGATGCAGACGCCGTTATTTCGGCGCAGGACGTAGAAACGATCTACGAAGTCCCGCTTATGCTGCATTATGAAGGACTTGATCACCTTATCAGCAGGAAATTCAATCTCAGTCCGAACGAGCCCGACCTCTCCCTTTGGAAAGACATCGTAAGAAAAATCAAAGAACCTAAGCACGAGGTAACCATCGCTATAGTCGGAAAATATACGGGACTAAAGGACTCCTATAAGAGCCTCATGGAGGCGCTCATACATGGCGGTATCGCAAACGACGCCCGAGTGAATATGCAATGGGTTGATTCCGAGCAGATAGAAATCCACGGGGCTGAAAAGTTCCTCAGTGAAGTAGACGGCATCCTTGTCCCGGGAGGGTTCGGATACAGGGGAATTGAAGGCAAGATTAAAGCCATAAAATTTGCACGCGAGAAGAAGATACCCTATTTCGGCATATGCCTCGGCATGCAATGCGCCGTTATAGAATTTGCAAGAAATATGTGCGGCCTTGCTGCAAACAGCTCTGAATTTGATTTAAATACCAAAGACCCCGTCATCTATCTTATGGAACGCTGGTATGACTTCAGAAAAGAACGGATAGAGGTGCGCTCCGAGAATTCACATAAGGGCGGGACCATGAGGCTCGGGGCCTATCCCTGTGTGCTCAAGGAAGGCACCCAAGCCTTAAAGGCATATGGGCTTAAAGAAATATCCGAAAGGCACAGGCACAGATATGAGTTCAATAACGCCTACAGGGGCATTCTCACAAGACATGGGCTGAAGATAGCGGGCCTGAGCCCTGACGGGGAACTGGTTGAAATTGTGGAGATAGAAGACCATCCCTGGTTTGTCGGATGCCAGTTCCATCCCGAATTCAAATCGAGGCCCACGGACCCTCATCCTCTTTTCAGGGCCTTTATAGACGCCGCTGTCAGAGAGAAGAGGTCTCTATTCCCTTATCTTGAAATGAATACTGAAGAGAAAAACAAGGGCAGTTAGATATTGACAAGAGAAATAAAAATAGCGGCCACAAAACTCGGGGGCAATAATCCGTTATTCATTATTGCCGGACCGTGCGTAATCGAAAGCGAAGACCTTGTTTTTCATACTGCGGAAAGGCTGAAGACAATTTGCGGTAATATCGGCCTTCCCCTATTATTCAAAAGCTCTTATGACAAGGCAAACAGGACATCAGTTTCTTCGTTCAGAGGTCCCGGCATGGAAAAAGGTTTGAGGACCCTCTCGGATGTCGGAAATAAATTAGGTATTCCGATAATCTCGGATATTCATTCCATAGAAGAGATCAAGCCGGCCTCGGAGGTGCTTGACGCCCTTCAAATACCGGCTTTTCTATGCAGGCAGACCGACCTGATCCTTGCCGCATCAAATACCGGCAAGCCGGTAAATGTGAAAAAAGGTCAGTTTCTTGCACCCTGGGACATGAAGAATATCATCGAAAAGTTTACCTCGACAGGCAACCAGAACATCTTTATTACGGAAAGGGGAAGCTCTTTTGGATATAATAATCTTGTGGTAGATTTTAGATCATTGCCTGTCATACGGTCCTTTGGTTACCCGGTGATCTTCGATGTGACCCACAGCCTCCAGCTTCCGGGGGGCATGGGCAAAAGCTCGGGCGGGCAAAGAGAATTTGCCGAACCTTTGGCAAGGGCTGCGGCGGCAGTCGGCGTAGACGGACTCTTCCTGGAAGTGCACCCGGAGCCTGATAAAGCGTTATGCGACGGTCCCAACATGATAAAACTTGATGATCTGGAGAAACTGCTGAAAACCGTTAAATCCATAAGAGAGCTGATACCTTAGCCATTAATTCTGAACGACAAACGATGGATAACATTCTTGATATAGCGAAAAAGGTATTAAAGACAGAGGCTGAGGCTATTGCCGCTCTAATAGATAAGTTGAACGGCAATTTTGAGAAAGCCGTTGAGATGATCTATGAGTGCAAAGGCCGGGTTGTCGTGACCGGCATGGGCAAATCAGGTCTCGTCGGCAAAAAGATAGCTGCCACTCTCGCATCAACCGGAACCCCCGCCTTTTTTCTCCATCCGGCAGAGGCAAGCCATGGAGATATCGGCATGGTCACCGAACGGGACGTTATTATAGCCATATCTTACAGCGGGGAGACTAATGAACTCATAGGGCTCGTCCCATTTTTAAAGAGGTTCCGTGTCAATCTGATATCCCTGACAGGGAATACCAATTCGACCCTTGCAAAGGCCTCCGACGTAACTCTTGATATATCAGTGAAAGAAGAGGCATGCCCGATGGGGATTGTGCCGACTGCTTCAACAACCGCTACCATGGCCATGGGCGATGCAATAGCTGTGTCGTTACTTGTAAAGCGCGGGCTAAATGAAGAGGCTTTTGCCTTTTACCATCCCGGAGGAAGCATCGGGAAAAAGTTTTTCATAAAAGTAAAGGATCTTATGCACAGCGGAGACCGCCTTCCGGTTGTGTCGTTCGGGATGCCGCTGTCAAAGGCCATAATAGAGGTCTCCTCTAAAAGATTGGGGCATGCGATAGTAGCTGATAAAGACGGCTTAATAGCCGGAGTGCTGACGGACGGAGATGTCAGAAGAGGGCTTGAGAAATGGGGCGGCAAGCTGTTTGAGATGACAGCCGGAGAGATAATGACGACAAACCCGAAGATGATATCGGAAGACGAACTTGCAGCAAAGGCATTGTCTATTATGGAAAGCTATTCTATAAGCGCCCTTATTGTCCCTGATGCCAAAGGCAAACCCCTCGGCATCATTCACCTGCACGATATTCTCAAACAGGGGATAGTGTAGCGACTCCTCTATAATTTTTTCTCTTCAGGCGAAACATATAATTTCTCAACAAAACTCATCCTCAAATATACTCTCTCTCCATGAACATCGCAGATCAGGCACATCATCCGAAATTTCGAGGTACACCTGTAACTGAAAGGTTTCCGCATAAAGCAAATAGTTCTTGTCTTTGATAGGCATAACGTATTATCATTAATCACTTTTTTGACTCGAAGGGGACCGGTTAAAAAGTGATAGCGCAAGCCGTTAATTTGATGAACTTCCTTAAGAAGCCTAAACAGTTTATCATTCCCATTTATCAGCGAACCTATAGTTGGATCCTTTGGAAACCTGCAGCAAATATATCTTCCTCTTCTAACAAACAGTCATATATGTTATTAAGATTGTTTATGGTACAATCAGCAATAGACAGGTAAAATTTATCTGCCTTTTCAATAAAAAATTGCTGTAGATGGAAAGTACGATTAAGGAAAAAGGGGTCATGGACAAAGAACTCCGCATACTTATCCTCGAAGATGTTCCTGCTGACGCAGAATTAGAAGAGCATGAATTAAGAAAATCTGGATTGGTATTCACTTCAAAGGTTGTGGATACAAGAGAAGCTTTTCTGAAAGAACTTGATGAGTTTTTCCCCGATCTTATCCTGTCAGATTATGATCTTCCTTCTTTTGGGTCTTCGCGTTTTAGTGTGGGTCAATTTATATCTCCTTGAGCATAGAGGTAAGGATTTTCAGTCGAAGATATTCCTCATCTCTTAAACCGTAAGCCCTTCGCTGAATGACCCTGATCTTGTTGTTCATCCCTTCTACGAACCCTAATGAAACTTTGTTCTCCGGCCTGCTATAGGCGGCAATGCCATCCCAGTGCCGCTCGATCATTTCTGTAAATTTCTCATAGGGTGCCAGTCGCTGCCATTTAAGCGCATTCTTCCAGTTTTCGAAGAACCGCCGTGCCCAACCCTCTGTCTGATAACTCCATAACTGACCAAAAGATTCCTTTAACAGATAAGCAGCATTGAGCCGCTTGTTTGCCTTAAGGAGTTTCTTCAATGCCTTCTGCCCATCAAGCGTCAGGTTCTCACGGTTCGATAAAAGGGTGTACTTCTGCCCCTTGATATATGAACGATCCTTACCTGATAGCCGGGAATATTCCATCTTGCGCACTTTATCCAGCGCATCTCCAAGATGCCTGATCACATGAAACTTGTCATAGAGAATCGCTGCGCCAGGAGCTTTCTTCTTCGTCGATTTCTCAAACGCCTTCCACATATCCATGACCGCCAGTTGTATCTTCTTTGTCTTCTTTGGTCCAAGCCACTCGTAGAACATATCCATACTCTCCTCAGATCTGTCCTCCCCGCCATACCAGATCGGTTTCCCTCGTTCCAGATCGCTTACTACGATTCGATAAATATGTCCCTTCCGCAGGGATATTTCGTCTATCCCGATTGCACGGGGCGCAGCCACTGGATTTCTCCGAAGCTGTTCCTGCATGTACTCTTTGTCCAGTGCTTTTACCGCGTGCCAGTCCAGTTTCAGTTCTTTTGCTACATCCTTGACGGTCATGGCTCGACATTTCCGCCCCACGTAGTAAGAGAATCGTTTCGTATAGAAGGGATTCTTTGCCAACCATGGGAATTCCTCCCGTTTCACTTTCCCGCACCTCTTGCACTGGACTCGCCGAACTTCCACTTCCAGGTAGATCCGCGTATCCCCACAGGATAGATCCCGTATCTGTCGTTCCGTCTTGTCGTAATAACTGCGATGCAAGGTGCCACAGCAACCACATGCCGTTTTTTTTGATTCCTCTCAAGTTGGATAACACGTGCTTTTGGGTCTCCAAATATCCCCTGTATTTTAGATCGCGGTCGAAATCCGGGGAACTGATATTCGTCCAGTAATCGTCTCTTTTTGCCCATCTACAAATCATACAGATTTCTTCATCTCCTTGAAAGCTCTTTTCTCCTTATTTGAAGCCGTGCTATACTGCTTAAAGCTCATCAATTGACCCACACTCTTACACGATGAGCCATTTTTATATTAGAGATAAGAAGTATTTTGCCTTCTTTCTGGGTGTCTTATACGACCAGCGGATGCTTGCCGAAGTTGTTTGGCAAATACCTTATAACATGTATAAAATTCTGGGACATCTTGATCCATATATTATTTCAAAAATGGCTGTTCAAGATGTTCTATCACTATTTGATAAACTTCCTCGAAAGCCATTTTACTATAACAAAATGGCTCAACGGACGATTGATGGAGCAAGGAAAGTTATTAATGATTATGGCGGTAAGGTTGAAAACATATGGGCTGATAACCCAAATTGTTCTCAACTGCAAAAAAGATTTGAAGCTTTTAGCGAGATTGGGCAGATGAAAGCTGCTATGGCCGCAGAGACACTCGTTAAGAAGTTTAACGTTCATCTGCGGGATTACGCTGGACTCAATATAGCTGTTAATGAACAGGTAACAAGAGTATTTAAGCGGTGCGGTTTTGTAGATTACGAAGAAAAATATTTAGTAATTACCAAAGCAAGACAACTTAACCCGGAATATCCGGGGATTTTAGATAGACCGTGTTGGGAAATCGGCAGAAGTTATTGTTTCCCAATAAATCCTGACTGTAGCAATTGTCCGATTGGGAATTGCTGTCCAAAGGTAATGTAAGAATTGAATATTTAGTATTTTTTTAATGAAGAGATTTAGTCAATGGGTAAAATGTCCAGAAGGAGAGAAAACAATAGGAGAAGTCTTAGCCGTGATTATTGTAGAAATAATAGTGATTCCAATAATAGTGGATTTCTTGTATGGTTTCTTTGGTGGAAAATAATATTTCTAAGGTAAGTCCATACAAAAATAGACGATGATCATAAACGGGATGATAAATCTTTTTTGTTTAGATTATAACGAGAAAGGAGAACCAATTATTCAAATAGAGGTTGGGCAAAAAAAGTTATTCCTCCAATACTTTGATAATCTTGATGTAGTTAAAGAATACGCTCAAAAATATAAAGTTTATTGGCTTTATCTTAAGGAAGGTGAAATGTATGTTCATGGGGAACCTGCTCTCGGTGATTGTGATGCCTATCCACGTTCTACAGGTGTTAATAATTCTCATAATGAGATTTGTCAGTATAAAGTCACTCTTAGAAGCGATATTGATTTAGAAATGAAACAAAAAGAAATTGCAAAAATAAAAAGTGAATTTGGAGTTGAGGTGAATGAAAACGAATTTTATTATTGGTTATTCTTTCATGAATTGGGACACACGTATGAAGCAAATAAAGATTATCATGCAGGGGCTTTAGTACCAGACAAAAACGAAGAAGAACTCAAAGCAAAACAAGAATTCAAAATAAAACAAGAAGAATTAGCAAAAAAGTATTGCCTAAAATTATATATGGAATGGAAATCCAAATTGAATAAGGGCAACATTTATTGAATTGAATCCAGACCCGCCTATAATTTTACAATAATCCATGTCCGTGTTGACAGTTAAATAATTCAGCAATCTTTGCATAAGTTGTGTAATTATCTCAGGGTGGTTTCTTACCTGTAATGCAAAAATCCCTCCCTTTTCCCAAGAACTCACTGAGGGTAATGATCCTTATATGCTGATGCTTCTTCAGCGTAAGCATGGCCTTGTCGCCGGTGATGATTGCCGCAGCATTGCCTGCAACGGCGCATTCAAGAATGCGGTTATCAGGTTCGTCCTCAAAGACGTTGAGTCTTTCATCAGGACGGACAATCGCACCAAGGTTTGCCAGATTAACGGCCACCCTACTTAATGCCTCTGCGTCTTTGCTGAATTTCCGGGACAGAACAGTGAGAACTTCGTCGATGATCTCATGGGAAATAACAAGGGTATCTTCGCCGTCAATAATTCTCATCATGGCATCTTCGGCCTTGCCGCCGGGGAGTATCAATGCAGATATGAAGATATTCGTATCAAAGACGACCCTCATTTCCTGAGATATCTTTCGAGGTCTTTCTCCGTAAGTATCCCCTTGTCTTTCGCCTTCTTACTCCAGTACCCTTGCATCTCCCGGAATTCGTTCTTCATTCTCTCTTGCCGGGCGAGCCTAAGGGCATCCTGTATGACCGCGCTGAGTGTTTTTCCCTCTTCCTTTGCGAGCGTCTCAGCCTCGCCGGCAAGGTCCGGAGGGAGTGATATGGTTTTTTTGACCGCTGTTGCCATTATTGCACCCCTTTCTATGGTATGAATAAATACTACCAACTGGCGGGACTTGATGTCAACGGGGGACAAATACTACTGAGGGAGCATTAGTTCTATAGAACAAGTATCCGGAACTACTGGTCTGCGAAAAACCGCAAACTCATACAGCTACAGTGTAGGTGATATCAAAAATGGACCCGAAAAGAATATTTTCAGGAACTGGTAAATGGCAAAAACATGGATTTTAGGCACACCACAACGATGTTCTTATAGAAAAGACTGGAGCAAGTAAAATTCAATCATGTAATGGCCCTTAAAATAAAGCTATTCGATAAGTTTCTCCCAATTAAAGAATTAAGTGCATTTCCCGGATGCTTACTACCACCAATTCCTATGAAGGTTGTCATTTCCTACGCAACAGCATACGGCTTTATTCTGTTAAGTGTTTCAGCCATTTCGTCCTTTGCAACAGCCAGATCGTAGTCAATCTGCAACCGTTCCCAAAACCCATCACTCAGACCGAAAAAACGAGACAGCCGGAGCCCGGTGTTCGTGGTGATAGCACGCTTGCCGGCTATAATTTCTCCGATCCGTCTTTGGGATACGCTAATTTCTTTTGCAAGCCGGTATTGTGTTAGCCCCATAGGCTTCAAAAACTCTTCTATAAGAATTTCGCCTGGAGTAGGATATGGCACTTGTCTTTTTCTCATACAACAGCCTCCTTAGTGATAATCGACAATCTCGACATCAAAGGCGTTCCCAGCTTCAAACCTAAAGCAGATGCGCCACTGATCGTTTATACGAACGCTCCATTGTCCTTGCCGTTTGCCCTTGAGCGCCTCAAGCCTGTTGCCCGGCGGCACTCTCAGGTCTTCTATCCTTCCGGCAACATTCAATAGCGCAAGTTTCCGCATAGCTGCAGACTGAAAACTGATAAACCGCTCTATGCGTTTGCCGTCAAACATAGCTTCAGTATCACGGCACTTGAACGATTTAATCATATTTAATAATATCCCTTCGCGTTACTATTGTCAAGCGTTATCAAAAGGTGATCTATTGTCTGGAACAGGTGGCAGATTTCATAGGAATACGCAATTACTGAGGAGTTCATAAGTAAAGCCACACACCCTCACCCTTGCCCTCTCCCCTCAAGGGAGAGGGGACTTAAGAATCGCCCCTCCCTTGAGGGGAGGGGATAAAGGGGAGGGTGTTTAAATGTGCCCATACTTATGGTCTTATTAGTAAGTACGTTGCATATATATTACGCCTTGAATAAAAGAGGCAATAAAACCCGCAAAAAGATTGGGATTAGGCAATATTCTTTTTGGGTCACTTTTGAATATCCCCAACAGTTTATGCGTTTTATGCAGATTTGACATTAATAGCCGGAATATATAGGAATGCTTTTTCTGCTTCCTAATCAAAACGTTATGCTGAAACTGTTGCCGATAGCCGCTTTATAAAAATGTTGCTAAGATAGCTCTCAAGTCTACGACTCGTGGAGAAGGCGATTGTTTGAACATTTCTACACGTAACTGAAGGGTTACAAAAATATATTTCCCTGTTGACATTTGAGAAACCATTCTTTTATAGTGTTAGTAAGTACTAACATTCATAATATTTTCCTATAAACATTTTTTCTGAATCCGGAGGTGGTATGGGGCAGAAGGAAATTTCGTTGCCGACAAGGGAAAAGATACTCGAAACATCTCTGAAACTTTTCTCAACGAAAGGCTTTCTCGGAGCGACGACAAAGGAAATTGCAAGAGAGGCCGGAGTTGCAGAGATAACCCTCTTCAGGCACTTCCCTTCAAAAGAAAATCTGTTTGAAGAAGTGCTTAATACATATTCTTTTCTACCGGTGCTTAAAGGTCTTCTCCCGGAAATTGCGGCAATGCAATATGAAAAGGCTTTGACGGTGATTGCAAAAAAGTTTCTCGATACCCTCGATTCACGAAAAGAGATGATACAGATAATGCATTCGGAGGCAAAAAGGTATCCGGAGAAGATACACAAGATTTACCACGGGTTTATCGAGGAATTGATAAAAACGCTTGCAGCTTATTTTAATGATTTGAAGAAAAAGGGGATCGTGAGAACCCTTGACGCGGAAACCGCTGCACGGGCGTTTCTCGGCATGTTCTTTTCGTTTTTTAATGCGAGAGAATTTCATATGTTCAAGAAATCCAAAGGCTCGGACGCTGACGATATAATTCCGGAATTTGTAAGTATCTTTGCAAGGGGGACGCTTAAATGAATATCAGAGTAAGGATAAAATTTATTTTTTATATTACTGCAGTACTTGTAATGGTTTTATCCCCGAATATTTTTGCCGCAGAGGAGTATGCCCTTGAAGATCTTTACCGTATTGCGCTTGAAAAGGCTGAACGTATCAAGATCTCGGAGGAGGACCTTTTTATTGCTGAAAGGGGAAAAGATAAAGCGCTTTCCGCTCTTTTGCCGACGCTTTCCGCCTTTGGAGAATATAAACGTTACAGTGAAAAGAAAGAATCCAACACCCCCGTCGGGAGTTTTATAACCCAACCTGAGAAGTCTTCTTCCTGGGGGTTGAGGCTGGACCAGTCCCTGTCTCTCGGCGGAAGAGAAATCACATCCCTTAAGATTTCAAAAAGCGGCATAGAGAGCGGCAGGTACAACCTGTATGCCATAAAAGAGGATTATCTCCTGAATGTCTCATCGGCATATTTCGACGTTTTGAAAGCGGCAAAAGCCGTGGAGATTGTAAAGGCAAATCTTGAAAGATTATCAAAGCACAGGGATGCTTCAAACGCCCGATTAAAAGCAGGCGAGGCGACAAAAACGGTTGTTTTAAGAGCTGAAGCGGAATTGTCGGGCGCCCGTTCGGATATGTTGAAATCGGGAAACGGCCTGAGGCTTGCAAAGGCTGTTCTTGCAAGAATAGCGGGAATAAACGGTGAATATTCAATCAGGGAACCCATGGACAACAGCCGGTATACGACAGGCATTGAAGATAATCAATCCTTTGAATCCTTTAAAGAGACTGCTCTGAATGAAAGGGCGGAAATAAAATCCAACAGTATTAAGAAGAAAATCGCGGAAGACCAGGTGAAATATGCAAAAGGGTCGTTTATGCCCACGCTTTCGGTAGCCGGAGTTTACTTGAAGATGGATGAAGACCCGTCTTCCTCATTCTCCAACACCAAAAGCGTTTATGGCACGCTGAGTCTGAACTTCCCTTTTTTTGAAGGGGGCTTGCGGAGGGCCGAGGTCAGAGAGGCGTTATCGAAAAAGAGACAGGCGGAATTTGCCTTTGAAGACCTCAAAAAGACAATAAACATTGACGTGGAGAACGCCTGCCTTGATGTAAAGACGCAGGCGGGAATACTCAAATCCCTTGAGGACCAACTGACATTTGCAAAAGATAATTACAATGCGGTTTCAAAGCAGTTTGAATACGGCCTTGCCAACAGCATAGATGTGATGGATGCGAATACGCTTCTTGTTACGTCGGAGAGGCAGTTATCGGAGGCAAAATATAACCATCAGCTGGCAATACTAAAACTGAAAAGGGCGACAGGTACATTGTTAACAACGGTAAATAGTAAACAGTGAATAGTGATGAACTCGTAAAAAGTCGTCATTCCCGTGCTTAATGCACCTACTGTTGGCGAAGGCGGGAATCCAGGTGCGCGC
>Ga0265296_1001482_pt1 | contig 26890 bp, 32 predicted proteins | sample MunlanPumphouse1_FD_189073 | JGI IMG/M metagenome (GOLD analysis project Ga0265296, IMG submission 189073) | Groundwater microbial communities from a municipal landfill in Southern Ontario, Canada - Pumphouse #1 | ecosystem: Environmental > Aquatic > Deep subsurface > Groundwater | place... | reverse complement strand
AGGGTCTGAAGCTGATTCGTCATATAGCGACGGTTGTGCAGGCCGGTCAGGGCGTCGGTGACGGCCATCTCCAGGCTGTGGTCCAGCTTTTCGCGCAGGAAGTCGCCATAGCGTTTGCGCCGCACCTGGGTCCGCACCCGCGCCGCCAGTTCCTCCGGGTCCACCGGTCGAGTCAGGATGTCGTTAGCGCCCAGTTCCAGCGCCTTCAGCAGCCGGGGTCGGTCCTGCGAATCGACCAGAGCCAGAATCGGCAACCGCCGCGTCGGCTCCTTGGAACGCGCCTGAGCGATCAGCCTTAGCCCGTCAAAGCCCTCTGACGTCACATTGACGATCATCAGGTCAATCGGTCCGCGCGCCGCGTCCAGCGCCACAATAGGGTCAGCCTCGACCAGGGGGCGGTGTTCGACCGCCAGCTCCTGGGCCACCTTGGCCGCTTGCAGAGCATTGTCGTCCACCACCAGAACGCGCCCGCCCGAGCCCTTCAACCGCGCCACGCCGGCGGTATCGACGCCGACGCGCCGTCCGCTCTCCTCGCGCTCACGCAGCTCGTCCATGACCATCTTCAGCCGGGTCAGGCTCTTGACCCGCGCCATCAGGATGACGTCGTCCAGCGGCTTGGTCAGGAAATCGTCGGCGCCGGCGTCAAGTCCCCTGATCCGGTCATGCCGCCCGTCCAGCGCCGTCACCAGCACCACGGGAATATGTCGCGTCTTCGGTTCGTCCTTGAGCCGGCGACAGGTCTCGAAACCGTCCATGCCGGGCATCATGACGTCCAGCAGGATCAGGTCAGGCTGTTCCGCCATAGCCAAAGCAATGGCCGTCAGCCCGTCGCCGCAGGTCAGAACGTCATAGTATTCGATTGTCAGCTTGGCTTCGAGCAGTCGGACGTTGGTTTCGACGTCGTCCACGACCAGGATGCGCGCACTCATGCCGCCCTACCCCAGATGCTTACGGATCGTCTCGAGGAAGGAGACCACCGAGATCGGCTTGGAGATATAGGCCTCGCAACCACCCTGCCTGATCCGTTCCTCATCGCCCTTCATGGCGAAGGCGGTAACGGCGATGACGGGGATATGGTTCAGCTCTTCGTCGTCCTTGAGCCATTTGGTCACTTCCAGCCCGGAAATCTCCGGCAACTGAATATCCATCAGGATCAGGTCGGGCCGGTGCTGGCGCGCGAGGGCCAGCGCCTGCAGGCCCTCGCGGGTCTGCAGGGTCTCGTACCCCTGGGAATCGAGCAGATCATGAAAAAGCTTCATGTTCAGCTCGTTATCCTCGACGATGAGGATTTTCTTGGACATCCGCCACCCGGCTGTTTCGCCAACAAATCGCGCAAATGCGCAGGGCTTTTCGCCTTCTTCGGATGCACTGTGGCGCACGCAGTCTTAAGTTGACGTGAAGCTGAAGAACCGGAGTCAATTTTGAACCTGAAGGCCGTCTGCCGCGACTGCCTGTGGACCGGAGACCGCAAGGTCGAGCGGTGTCCTTCGTGCGCCTCGCGCCGGGTCATCGCTCATGATGAACTGGGCGATCTGACCATCGCCCATCTGGACTGCGACGCCTTCTACGCCTCGGTCGAGAAGCGCGACCGGCCTGAGTTGCGCGACAAGCCCGTCATCATCGGCGGCGGCAAGCGCGGCGTGGTCTCGACCGCCTGCTACGTGGCGCGTCTGCACGGCGTCGGCTCGGCCATGCCGATGTACAAGGCGCTGAAAGCCTGTCCCGACGCCGTGGTCATCAAGCCGAACTTCGCCAAATACGTCGCCGAGAGCCAGCGCATCTTCGGGGCCATCGAGAAGCTGACGCCCCTGGTTCAGACCCTGTCTCTGGACGAGGCCTGGATCGACCTGTCGGGCACCGAGCGCCTGAACGGCGGCCCGCCTGCGTTTCAGCTGATCCGGCTGCAGAAATGGATCGAGGAGGAGACCGGCCTGACCGTCTCCATTGGCCTGGCTCCCAACCGCTTCCTGGCCAAGATCGCCTCGGAACTGGACAAGCCACGCGGTTTTTCCGTCATCGGCGTTGCCGAGGCCAAGGGCCTGCTGACCTCGCGCCCAGTGTCCATCCTGCCCGGCGTCGGCCCGGTGTTCGGCCGCACCCTGCGTTCGGACGGCTTCGCCACGGTCGGCGACCTGGCCGCCGCCGAGGTCAAGGATTTGGTCCGGCGTTATGGCGAGACGGGCCTGCGTCTCTACGACCTCAGCCACGCCCGCGATGCGCGCCCCGTGCGCCCCGACCACGACCGGCGGGGCATGAGCGCCGAGACCACCTTCAACGACGACCTGACCAAGGCCGAGGATCTGGAGGCCGAGCTATGGCCCCTGTGCGAGAAGCTGGCGTCCAAGGCGCGGCGCGACGGCGTGGCCAGCCGGGTCGTGGTGCTGAAGCTGCGCAAGGCCGACTTCCGGATCGTCACCCGCCGCATCACCCTGGCTGAGCCGGTGCAGACGGCGCGGATGCTGTTTTCCGCCGGGCGCGACCTGTTGAAACCGGAACTGGGCGAGCCTTATCGGCTGATCGGCATCGGCCTGGCCGAGATCGCCGAGGCCGGCGCCGCCCCCGCCGGCCTGTTCGCCACCGACGAGACCCGCGCTCTGAAGACCGAGACCGCCATCGACGCCCTGCGCGACAAATTCGGCGCCGCCGCCGTGGTCGCGGGCCGCGCGCTCAAGAAGCCCGGATGACGCCGCCCGTCTGGCGCGCTACACCCCGCACAACCCCTTACAACGGAGTGTCCGACATGAGCATCCACGCCCGCATCGCCGAACTCGGCATCACCCTGCCCGAGCCCGCCAAGCCGGTCGCCAGCTACGTCTCCTATGTCCGCACCGGCAATCAGGTCCTGATCTCGGGCCAGCTGTCGAACGACGCCAATGGCGGCATCAAGGGCACTGTCGGCGTCGATGTCACCCCGGAACAGGCCGCCGAGGCCGCCCGTCTGTGCGGCGTCAACCTGCTGGCCCAGATCAACGCCGCCGTCGATGGCGACCTGGACCGGGTCGTCCGCATCGTCAAGCTGGGCGGCTTCGTCCAGGCCGGCCCCGACTTCATCGCCATCCCCGCGGTCATCAACGGCTGCTCGGACCTGATGGTCGAAGTCTTCGGCGACGCGGGCAAGCACGCCCGCTCGGCCGTCGGCGTTTACAAGCTGCCGCTCGGCTTCGCCGTGGAAATCGACGCCATCATCGAGGTGAAGTGAGCTTCACGCTTCAAGTCAATGAGGGGATCGCCGACATAGGTCGGGACGCGTGGGACGCCTGCGCGGCCCCGACCGGCGATCCCTTCGTCTCCTACGACTTCCTGCACGCCTGCGAGGCGTCCGGCAGCGCCGTCCCGTCCCAGGGCTGGGCGGCGCGCCACCTGTCGCTGCACGATGAAGACGGCGCCGCGATCGGCGTCATGCCCCTCTATCTGAAGGGGCACAGCCAGGGCGAATACGTCTTCGACCACAGCTGGGCCGACGCCTATCAGCGCGCCGGCGGCCGCTACTATCCCAAGCTGCTGGGCGCCGTGCCCTTTACGCCCGCCACGGGGCCGCGCTTTCTCATCAAACCCTCCGTCACCCCGGAAAGCCCGCAGGGCTTATCCGGGGCCGCTCAAGACGCAGACGGCAGCGTGTTTTGCGGTCCCGGCTCTGCGCTTCGCTCCGGCCGGGATGACGCGATCAGGAGCGCCCTGCTGCAAGGCGCCTTGACCCTCGTCGAGCGGCTCGGCGTCTCCTCCCTGCACGTCAACTTCCCGACCGAGCCTGAATGGCGCGCCATGACCGAAGCGGGCCTGCTGCCGCGCCGCGACATCCAGTTCATCTGGCGCAATGACGGCTATCAGACCTTCGACGACTTCCTCGCCGCCCTGTCGTCCAATCGGCGCAAGACCATCCGTCGTGAGCGACGTGAAGCCCAGGCCGGGCTCGACATCCGCGTCCTGACCGGGCCCGATCTGACCGAGGCTCACTGGAACGCCTTCTTCGACTTCTACATGGACACCGGCGACCGCAAATGGGGCCGCCCCTACCTGACGCGTGACTTCTTCACCCGCGTCGGCGTGACCATGGCCGACCGTATCGCGCTCGTCATGGCCTTCAGGGACGACACGCCCGTCGCGGGCGCCCTGAACTTCATCGGCCGCGACGCCCTCTATGGCCGCCAGTGGGGCGCGCTGGAGGAGGTCCCCTTCCTCCATTTCGAGCTCTGTTATTATCAGGCCATCGACTTCGCCATCGCGCACGGCCTGTCTCGCGTCGAGGCGGGGGCCCAGGGCGAGCACAAGATCGCGCGCGGCTACCTGCCCTCCCCCGTCTATTCGGCCCACTGGATCGCCGACCCTGCCCTGCGCGATCCCGTCGCCCGCTATCTCGCCAACGAGCGCCCGGCGGTCGAGGCCGAGATGGCGGCGATGACGGCGGACCTGTCGCCCTATCGCGCCCGCTGACAGGTCGTCGCATCGCGAAGTTCTACGGAACTTGCTGCGTCGCAATACGCTTCCCCTGTGAGTCTCCTCCTCACATCAGGAATCACCATGACCGATCAACGTATCGAAGGCGTCGCGACCGAACTGCAAGGCAAGGCCCAAAACGGCCTCGGCCGCCTGACCGGCGACAGTAAGCTGCAAGTCGAAGGCAAGCTGAACGAGGTCAAGGGCAAGGCGCTGGACGCCTATGGCCGCGTCATCGACGGCCTGGACGGCATGGTCGAAAAAGCGCCCGCTGACCTGCGCGACCCGGCCCGCAAGGGCCTGGACTTCGCCCGCCGCAAACCTCTTCTGACCACCGGCATCCTCGCCGGCGCGGCCATGCTGCTCAGCACGCTGGGCCGTCGCCGATAAGACAGGCCGACACCGCAGACAAAAAAGGCCCGGGCAGCAATGCCCGGGCCTTTCTCTTTCGACCTGACCGAAATCAGGCCGTTGCTTCTTCCTCTTCCTTCACCGCCGCGCCCTTGGTCGGGGTGATGTCGAAGGCGATCTTGCCGTCCTTCAGCTCGACCTTGACGTGTCCGCCGCGCGTCAGGCGTCCGAACAGGATGTCGTCGGCCAGCGGTTTCTTGATGTGCTCCTGGATGACGCGGGCCAGAGGCCGTGCACCATACAGTTCGTCGAAGCCGTTCTTGGCCAGCCAGTCGGTGGCCTCGTCGGTCAGTTCGATGGTGATGTTGCGGTCCGCCAGTTGGGCGTCCAGCTGCATCATGAACTTGCCGACCACCGAACGGATCGTCTCGGCGCCCAGAGGCTTGAAGGCCACGATGGCGTCCAGACGGTTGCGGAACTCCGGCGCGAACAGGCGCTGGATGGCCTTGTCGTCCTCGCCCTCGACCTTGCCCCGACCGAAGCCGATGGAGGCGCGGGCGTTGTCGGCGGCCCCGGCGTTGGTGGTCATGATCAGGATGACGTTCCTGAAATCGACCTTCTTGCCGATGGCGTCGGTCAGGACGCCGTTGTCCATCACCTGCAACAGGATGTTGTAGACGTCGGGGTGGGCCTTCTCGATCTCGTCCAGCAGAACCACCGAGTGCGGATGCTGGTCGACAGCGTCAGTCAGCAGGCCGCCCTGGTCATGCCCGACATAGCCCGGAGGGGCGCCGATCAGGCGGCTGACCGTGTGACGCTCCATGTATTCAGACATGTCGAAGCGCTGCATCTCGATGCCCAGGGTGGCCGCCAGTTGCTTGGCCACCTCGGTCTTGCCCACGCCGGTCGGACCGCTGAACAGGAAGGCGCCAATCGGCTTGTTCGGGTCGCGCAGACCCGCCCGCGCCAGCTTCATCGCCGACGAGACCTGATCGATGGCCTGCTCCTGGCCATAAACCGTCCGTTTCAGATCAGCCTCCAGCTCGCGCAGGGATTCCGTGTCCGACTTGGACACCGACTTCGGCGGGATACGGGCCATCTTGGCGATGACGGCTTCGACCTCCTTCTGGCCGATGACCTTCTTGCGCCTGGATTCCGGCAGCAGCATCTGCCCGGCGCCCGCCTCGTCGATCACGTCGATGGCCTTATCGGGCAGCTTGCGGTCGGTGATGTAGCGGGCCGACAGATCGACCGCCGTGCGGATGGCGGCGTCGGTGTAGCGCAGCTTGTGGTGGGTCTCGTAGGTCGTCTTCAGACCCTTGAGGATCTTCACCGTGTCTTCGATCGTCGGCTCATTGACGTCGATCTTCTGGAAGCGACGCACCAGGGCGCGGTCCTTCTCGAAGTGCTGGCGGTACTCCTTGTAAGTGGTCGAGCCCATGCAGCGCAGGCTGCCGGAGGCCAGGGCCGGCTTCAGCAGATTGGACGCATCCATCGCCCCGCCGCTGGTCGCGCCGGCGCCGATCACCGTGTGAATCTCGTCGATGAACAGGACCGCGTTCTCATGCGTCTCCAGCTCCTTGACGACCTGCTTCAACCGCTCCTCGAAGTCGCCGCGATAGCGGGTGCCGGCCAGCAGCGCCCCCATATCCAGCGAGTAGATGGTGGCGTCTTTCAGGACGTCAGGCACCTCGCCGTTGACGATCTTGCGGGCCAGGCCCTCGGCGATGGCGGTCTTGCCGACGCCGGGGTCGCCCACCAGCAGGGGGTTGTTCTTGGTCCGGCGGCACAGGATCTGGATCGAGCGTTCAACCTCGGCGTGGCGGCCGATCAAGGGGTCGATCTTACCCTTGCGGGCCTTCTCGTTCAGATCGACGCAATAGGCCTCCAGCCCCTCTCCGCCGGATTTAACGGCGGCGGCGTCCTCGGCTTCTTCGGGCGAACCCTTGGCCGACCGGGTCTCCGTTGCGCCGGGGCGCTTGGCGATGCCGTGGGCGATGAAGTTGACCGCGTCATAGCGCGTCATGTCCTGCTCTTGCAGGAAATAGGCGGCGTGGCTTTCGCGCTCCGAGAAGATGGCGACCAGGACATTGGCCCCCGTCACTTCTTCCCGGCCCGACGACTGGACATGGATGACCGCGCGCTGGATCACGCGCTGGAAGCCTGCCGTCGGCTTGGCGTCGTCGCCATCGGCCGTGGCCAGAGCGGCCAGGTCGTTGTCGACATAGAGGGTCAGAGCCGCCTTCAGCGCGACGAGATCGACGTTGCAGGCGGTCATGACCGCCGAGGCATCCGTGTCGTCGATCAAGGCCAGCAGCAAGTGTTCAAGCGTGGCGTATTCGTGCCGCCGCTCGTTCGCATAGCTGACCGCGCGGTGCAGGGTCTCTTCGAGAGGACGAGAAAAGGAGGGCATGGGAAGGATCCTCTCAGTCTTTTTCCATCGTGCATTGCAGGGGATGCTGGTGACGGCGCGCCGTCTCAACCACTTGGGCGACCTTGGTTTCGGCCACTTCGTAGGTGAAGACGCCGCAGACTCCGACGCCATGCTGGTGCACATGCAGCATGATGCGGGTCGCGTCTTCGCGGCTCTTTTGGAAGAACCGCTCCAGCACGTAGATGACGAACTCCATCGGAGTGTAGTCGTCATTCAGAATCAGCACCCGATACAGCGAGGGCCGCTGAAGCTTCGGCTTTGTTTCGGTGACGACGGCGGCGCCACCGCCTCCACCTTGTTCACCTGGCCGTCTCGTAGGCATTCGTTGTCCGTCTTCGGGGAGAGTCTAGCTCAGATAGGCAATGATGGGCTGATTTGTAGGGGCGTCCAGTCACACCGTGCGTGACCAGCCCAGCTAAACAAAGATTCACAGGATATCGGCGGGCCGAAGCCGGGAACGCCGGACGCAAAAAGGCCCCGGCGTTTCCGCCAGGGCCTGATTGTACGCTTACTAAAAACTCGACAGGCTTAGCGGGCGGCCTGGAATTTTTCGACCGAGGCGGTGACGCGCTCGTTGATCGGCTTGAAGCTGTCCTTCACCGAGGCGGTGAGGATCTCGGTCGCCTTGCCGAACTGGGCCAGATAGGCCTCAGCCGCCGACTTGGCCCACGAGGTCTGAAGCTCGACCAGTTCCTGAACCGAGCGCGCCTTGCTCAGCGACTGGGCGGCGGCGACGCCGTCTTCCCAGCTCTTCTTGGAGAAGGCGATGGTCTCTTGCGACAGGGCCTCGACGCCCTTCTGGGCAGCGGTGGCCGACTCGACGACCGCTTCAAGGTTCTTCTTGCCGTGTGCGTTCAGCTCGGTCAGCGAGGCGACGGACTTGTCGACGCCTTCGCGGAAGGCCTTGGAGCCGGCGGCTTGCATGTTCTCAGCCTGGGCCTGAGCCTTGGCGGTGGTCTGTTCGACGGTCTTCTTAACAGTCTCGGCGGCGTCAGCCATTGGGACTCTCCTGAAGCGATAAAAGGATCTCGCGGCGAACGGCGTTCATCGCGACAAGGCTCATATGGTGCAAGTGCGAAGGGACTTCAAGTGAAAATTGTGCAACGCAACATATGAACGGCGATCACCTGGCGCGCCAAGCGTGATCACAACTCCGTTGACGGCTTGTTAACCCTCTCGAAACCCGTGGCTACGATGTTAGCCTTTGTAACGCGCGGTGATCAGGGTCGTCTTCGCGCCACAGTGACAGGGCTAATGAGTTGACCATGAACGCCGTATTCCGCCGTCGCTTCCTGGCCGCCCTTGTTCTGGGCGGCGTGGTTCTCACGCCCGCCCTCGGCGCGCCGCCGCCGGTCGCGCAGTCCTCGGACAACTCGCGCTACGCCTCCATCGTGGTCGACGCCGCCTCGGGCGAGGTGCTGTTCTCGCGCTTCGCCGACGCGCGACGCTATCCCGCCTCGATCACCAAGGTCATGACCCTGTACCTGACGTTCGAGGCGCTGGAGTCCGGCAAGATCAAGCTGACCGACAACCTGACCGTCTCGCCGCGCGCCGCCGCGCAGCCGCCTTCCAAGTTGGGCCTCGCCGCCGGTCAGTCGATCAGCCTCGAGGACGCCATGAAGGCTACGGCGGTCCGCAGCGCCAATGATATGGCCGTGGTCCTGGCCGAACATATCGGCGGCTCCGAAGCTCAATTCACCGCCCGGATGACGGCCAAGGCCAGGGAACTGGGTATGGACCACACCAGGTTCACCACCGCCAACGGCTTGCCCGACACCCGCCAGGCGACGACCGCCCGCGACCTGTCGATCCTCAGCCGCGCCGTGATGCGCGACTTCCCGCAATACTACCGCTACCTCGGCCTGCACGACTGGTTCTACAACGGTCGCGACTACCGCAACACCAACGGCCTGCTGGCCACCGGACGCGGCTATGACGGCATCAAGACCGGCTTCACCAACGCCTCGGGCTACAACTTGGCCGCCTCGTCGGTGCGCGACGGCAAGCGGATCATCACCATCGTCATGGGCGGGCGCTCAACGCGTAGCCGCAACGACCACGTCGCCGAACTGATGGACACCGGGTTCGAGGTTCAGCGCAAGCGCGCTCAGGGCGAACAGATCCAGGTCGCCCAGACCTATTTCGAACAGCGCGGCTTTGGCATCAGCAATGACCCGAGCCCGCCAGTCGAGTACGCCTCGGCCTCGTCGGACGAGGACGGCGAAAGCACCAGCTCGGCCTCCGCCGTAGCCTACGTGGCCGGCCCACCGCCCGCCAGCCTGCCGACGGAGGTGACCCCGCCCCCATCAGCCCGCGCAGCACCGCCGCGTGCTGCGGTTCCTGTGCAACGCGCCGAAGCTCCCCGCACGCCGGAAAACCTGACCGCCTCGCTGAACGGTGGGACGACGATGACCACGCGCCGCGCGGCCACTCCCGCCCGCACCGCGACACGCGAAGCCGCCAACCAGCCTTCCGGTCGCTGGATTGTTCAGGTCGGCGCCTTCCGTGATGAGGCCGTGGCGCGCACCTGGCTGAACGATGTCAGCCGCCGCTTCCGCACCCAGTTCACCCAGGCCCAGCGCGATGTTCAGAACGCCGACGGCTGGTATCGTTCGCGCTTCACCGGTATGACCCAGGCCGCCGCCGAGGCCGCCTGCGAAACTCTGGGCGAGCGCCGCGTCACCTGCATGGTCATTCGCCCCAGCTAAAAGCTGGCTATCGACCCTGGCCGTTGCGCCAACCGCCCTCGGCCAGGCGGGCGGCGTAGTCGCGCACGTCCTTAGGCCAGTCCTGGATCGCCGTATCGAAGGCGGCCCAGCCGCCGGCGAACAGCATCCGCGTCGCCTCCTCATAGCCGGGCTTGTCGCCCGCCACGGCGGTCATGAAGCGATAGGCCGCCTCGCGGCTGCGGCGCACCCGGTCCGGCCCCTCGGCCTCGCGCAGGGCGCCCTCAACCAGTTTTCGCAAGGCGACCGACGCCCCGCCCGGTTGGGCCGCCAGCCAGTCCCAGTGACGCGGCAACAGGGTAACCTCGCGCGCCGTGACCCCCAGCCTGGGCCGCCCCGGCCCGCGCTTCTCGACCGGCTCGGACGGCAGGCGCGCCAGCACCGCCTCCAGATCGCCGCGCAGGTCGAACTCGACCGGCCGAGCATCAGCGTCGTCGAAGACCAGCACCCCCTCCCCGGCGTCGTGAGCGGCCTTCACAGCGGCGACGACCAGGGACGGCGCGCCCGAGGCGATCAGACGGTCGCCGGCGAAGGCGGTGCAGGCAGCGATGGTCATCGTCGGCTCCTTGAAGACCTCAAGGATTTACCCGGACAAAATATCCTCGTCAATATTACCCGGACTTATTTAGCGAGCACGCTCGCCCTCGCCAAACAGCAAGGCCGCGATCCAGCTGACCACGCCCGTCACGATGGCCGCGCCGATCCCCGCCCACAGGCCGTTGACCGCGAAGCCGCCCAGGAACCAGGCCGTCAGCCCGATCATCGCGGCGTTCACCACCAGCAGGAACAGACCCAGGGTGACCAAGGTCAGCGGCAGGGTCAGGATGACCATGATCGGCCGCACCACGGCGTTGACCAGACCCAAAATCACAGCCGCCGCGACCAGCGACCCTGTTGAGGAGAAGTCCACCCCCGGCACGACCCTGGCCGACAGCCACAGGCCCAAGGCCGTGACGACAGCCTGCACAATGAAACGCAACATGGAACCTATCTCCGATGAACCTTGACCATATAGTGCGTCAGATCGCGTTCCGCTCCCGTGCGACATCCGCCCCGGCCTGCTAGCATCGGTCCGACACCACTGACGGAGCCTCCCCATGAGCCTTCACGGCGCCTACGACCCAGACAACATCTTCGCCAGGATCCTGCGCGGCGAAATCCCCAGCGTGAAGGTCTGGGAAGACGACGACGTCCTGGCCTTCATGGACGTTTTCCCACAGTCGGAAGGCCATGTCCTGGTGGTGTCCAAGACCTCGCAGGCACGCAACCTGCTGGAGATCGAGCCCGAGGTGCTGACCAAGCTGACCGCTGCCGTTCAGCGTACCGCTCGCGCGGTGGAAAAGGCGCTGAAGCCCGAAGGCCTGAGCATGATGCAGTTCAACGGCGAGGCCGGCGGCCAGACCGTCTTCCATCTGCATTTTCACATCATTCCGCGCTGGGCCGACCGCGCCATGAAGGGCCACGGCCACGCCCCCATGGCCGACGCCGAACACCTGAACGCTCTGGCCGCCCGGATCGCCGCCGAACTGGACTGATCAGAGCGGCCCCTTGAAGATGAAGAAGGCGCCGCCCGCGATCAGCGAGAAGCCGACCAGATGGTTCAGGGTCAACTTCTCGCCCAGGTAGAGGACCGAGAAGACGGCGAAGACCAGCAGGGTGATCACCTCCTGCATGGTCTTCAGCTCGGCCGCCGAATAGACCTGATGGCCGATGCGATTGGCGGGCACGGCCAGGCAGTATTCGAAAAAGGCTATCCCCCAGCTCAGGATCACCACGATCCACAGCGGCTTGGCCCCGAATTTCAGGTGGCCGTACCAGGCGAAGGTCATGAAGACGTTGGACAAGGCCAGCAAAAGGATCGGCGTAAGATAGGGTGTCATCGGCATGTGCTGACTGTGCTTGCGTCCGAGAGATTCCGCCAGCATAAGGCGCGGACGGCCGGCTTAGCTCAGTTGGTAGAGCGCCAGTTTTGTAAACTGGATGTCGCGGGTTCGATTCCTGCAGCCGGCACCATCCTTTCAATAACTTAGCTCTGCAAAATTTGCAGAGCCTCGCTTCGGGGGGCACACCGGGGGCACAAAGTAGCGGGCGAGCCCTGCAGGTGGCCGAAAAGCCGCCCAAGCCGTTTCACTTCATTTCAGATCTGTCGATCTACGCGAGCACCCGAGCCAGGGCTGTCGGCCGGACCGGAAGGTCGTTCTGTGAGGCGAGGACGTTACATCCGCGTCATCCGTGATTTCATGTTCCCCTATCCAGGGATCACCCATCAAACCACCTATCCAAAGCTCCACGCCTGAATCGCGCCTGTTCAGGGCTTTTCAGGTTGCTCCATGATGTTTCAGTTGGGCCGCACCGCTCTCCGCTTGGCCACGCCTGATGATTTCACTCGCGGCCTGTCGCTTCGACGAAGCCAGGTCATGTAGAGATTGAACAGGATCCCTCCCCTGGGGACGCCTATGCGCCGTGCGCGCCGACCCTTCCCGCGACAGACTTCGAAACCCGACAGGCGCCCGGTCCGCTTCGTCATCATCCGCCTCCGACTCATCCTCGAACCAGTGTGACCCATTCTCGGGCTCCCTGAACCCAAGACCGAGCTCGCGCCCTTTGTCACAGAGGCGATATCACTTGCCGCTGCCGCGAAGAACAGTGTGTTGCGACGACTTTCCTGGCCGGTCATGAGAAAAAGGGCTCCTGAAGTCTGGAGTGGATGTCCCACGCCGCCCTCGCCCTTGGCACGGTCGCACTCACTACGGGGGGCCCCTCCGGAATCGGCCTGGCCGCCGCGCGTCGCTTCGCGGCGATCGGGATGACCGTCTGCATTGTTGACCTGGGCGGGAGCCTCTGGCTACCGGTCCTCATCTCGATGATCTGCGCCTTCGCCCAGTCCCGCAGCAGGCCGCGCGGGTAGTAGGGTCTGGAGCGAACGTGGCGGCAAGGCGGGCGGAAGGCCGAAGCCTCGGCTCTCGTCAGCAAATCATTTTCGCACTGCGGAACCATGGCGTCATCTCCCGAAACAGGGATCATGCGCACCCTCTTTGGCGGCATTGCCGTGCGTTCACGACGACCAGCGCTCAGGGCTTCCCTGTAATCGGGCCAGCCGCCATGCCCCCGTTCGCCTTCTGGAGCGTCTTGCGCGACAGTGGCTGACGCGGGCGACGACCGCGCCCGTGAACGCGCACGGGAGAGCATGATGGCGGAGTACCACGTTGGGCTGGATGTCTCGTTGGACGAGACAAGCGTCTGTGTCGTCGATCAGGACGGCAAGGTTATGAAGGAATGCAAGGCGGCCACCGAGCCGGCTGACATCGCCTTGGCGATCTCCACCTACGCCGACGACGTCGCCCGCGTCGGGCTCGAAGCTCAGTCCTTGTCGCCCTGGCTCTACACAGAACTGCAGGCGCTAGGCCTCCCGCGCCGTCCCCGGCATGAGTTGCGTCAGGCCCGCCGCTCCAGCCCGGGAGACCGCATTCGGCCGGTAAGCGCTTTTCGGAGTCAATCAGACGCACGCCAACTGAATCACACGGATTCAGTTGGCAAGCCGCGTAATGCCGGTTGCGGCCGAACGGTCCCCGGATCCAAAAAACGGCCCGGCGCGCCGCAAAGGGGGGCTGTTGCGCTGCCGGGCCGTCCTCGATTCTCCCCCCCAGGAGAATACGATCACCAAACCCGCAAAGCGTCGCCGTGGTTCCCGTCAAAGCAGAATCGAGACGCCCCGCGCCAACACGACAACGCTCGCTATAAAAATGACCCCGGCGGTGGCTAGAAAGGCTACGAACAAGCCTCGCTGAAGTGTGGCAACCCTCATCCGCGCAACAGGGCATCGAAGTCGCCGGGTGTCGGAGCTGACGCCGCAGGCCGGGCCGCCGCGATCGCCGCCGTCATCTCAATCCGCCAATCCTCGTCCTGGATCAGACGGGGCGTGGCCCGTGCACGTCGCCGCAGCGTCTCCAACGGGTCCACAAACTCGGTCTCGCAATCACCCACGGCATCCTCCCTCAAGGCCGACCGTCACATTGGCGCAAAACCCCGCGCCCTGAAAAGCGCCGGGCGCGCGACATTTGTCCGAACCTCACCTAGTCAGAAGCGAAGGGTCAGAGGCGGCCGAAGCCGCCTGCCCCCCAGGCCTCAGCGCCTCATCGCCTTCTCGTGGACCCAGCCCTCGTTCATCAGGCGTGCGCCAGCGGGAATTGCGCCTGCATCGGCTTGGACTTGGTCCACTCCGGCATGTTCCTCAGCTGCCAGGTGTCTTCGACCTGGGACACAGTCATGCCCAGCATGTCACCGGGCTCGGTGAAGCGGACGATCTCCTTCACGGGGGGCTCGCCGTAGCAGAAGGACGGGTCCGCCATCATGCGCGAGTTTCCCTTGGGCGCTGAACGCCTTCCAGCCTTCCGGCGTCAGGCTATAGGCCACGACGGCCAGCTTCGGCGGAGACTTAGCAAAGAACCCGCTCTGTGCGATTTTCGCCGGCTCGCCCTTCAACAGACCCGCAGCCGCCAGAGCCTCCAACGGCGCCGCCGCCTACTTCTGGTCGCCTGCGTTCGCATCCGCGCCCCAAATCGCTTCTGGACAAGCCTACCTCCCCTGCCCGCCAAGCGCCACAATGAGGGAGGATGTCCGTCGGACAGTTGAGAACTCGAGAGCTCGTGCGCCGACGCCCTTGGCTTGCACCTGTACAAAGCGGTCGCCAGCCGGGGACGGGCGACTGTCGCTGGTCCGCGGCGCGAGGCAAGCTGCGGGCTTTCCGAGCGGTGCGTCAGGACTGTGCGGGCGGCCAGACGCGATCCACGGACAGCGCCCCGGCGGGCAAAGCCTTCAGCATTTCGCGCTCTGGCCGGGACAGGTCCAGCCAGGCCACCCCCTCTTCCGGCGCCAGCGCCACGACCTGTCGGTTATGGTACGGCGCGACATCCGGGCCGGGCTCAGTCGTCAGCATGGCGAAGGCGCCGTCGCGAATGACGCCCGCGATCCAAAACCAGGGCGCTCCGCTCATGGTGAACAGCCATTTGGTCTTTCTCTTCTCGCCCGGCTGAGCCTCAGTGAACTCATAGAAGCCGTCGGTCGGGATCAGACAGCGTGTCGATCCATCGAACCGTCGTCCGTCCGACCGGAAGTTGAATACGGGGCGCCCTCCCGGCCCCTTCCACGCCCAGGGCGTCATCGTCAGTTGAGGGGTCGCGCCGTCCAGCGTGACAACCGCGGCGCGATCACCAATACGGATGTCATCCGTCGCGGGAAGGTTGGGTTGGCCATCAGGAAAATGCATCGGCCTGCCCGCCTGGCTGAAGACATCCCCGATTACGTTGACAGGGACGTGGAGGCGATAGCTGTTGCACATGGGATCAGCCTCTCATGGCTCCAGCGCCTTGTGGAGTCGCAAGGCGGTGTCCGAATCCAAACAGGTGGAACGGAGCATCACCACGCAGGTTAAGGACTTGGAAGGAATGACCATGATCACCATCGCCTTGGCCGTCGCACTGATGCTGGACGCGTCGCCGAAACTGGAAACCGCGGCGAAGCTGCCCGCGCGCGAAACGCCCGCCCAAGAAGGCCACGCTGCGCCCATCCTCACCGTCGCCGTCACGCTTGAATGCACGGCGCGTGCAACCGGCCAGGTCGACAACTGCCGCGTGCTGGGAGAAACCCATCCGGGCCTCGGATTTGGCGTCGCTGCGGTCGCCTTGATGCAAGACGCGACCGTTGAACCCGGCGACGAGGATTTCCAGTTCGCCCGGACGATCCAGTTCACCCCGTAAAGGCCTGATCAGTCGCCGGGGCGGCTCTCGCAACACCCGCAGCCTTCACCCTGAGTGGCTTTGAAAGGGAAACCGCACATGCTCCGGTCCATACTCCTGACGGTGGGAACCGTCGCCCTGCTCACCCTCGGCGCTTGCGGCAGTCGGGACGCCGAGCGTTCCGCGCCTGAAGCTGCATCCATGGAGGCTGACGCCAAATCGGACCTCACCACTGGCGCGGCCGCCTCCAATCCGGGGACGACCCAACAAGCAGGTGTCGCCCAGACACCTACGCAACAGATCGATCAGGGCGGGCAAGAGGAATCGAGCGCGCCGCCGCCGGAATAAGGCTCGCCTCGGACGCTTAGCTGCGAGGCATCAGATCGCGATAGGGCTCCCCGCGTTCGCCCGCATCCGCCCGCGTCAGCACCCGGGTTTCCAGCGTGGAGGAGATCGCAATCTTGATGTTCCGATGTCGTACGCCGTCGTCCAGGGTTCGACACTCTTCCTTCAGGACATAAAAGGTCGGGCCCCACTCTACGTCCTTCACCGTAATCAGGCCCGGCATCAAGTCCGAGTTTGGGCCTGCTGCCGCCGCCATGGCGTCTAACACTTCCGCGAGTTCGTCTGGGGTCATGATAGCGCTTTAGCCGAGTCGGTCAGGCTCAAGAACCAAGTTGCAGCCAGGATGACGGCCGCCGACTAGACCCCCATCGCTTTCAGCGCCGACTTCAGGCTATCCGCCGAGGCGCGGAAGTCCCCCGATGGATCGGGCTTCTTCAGCAAAGCCTCATAAGTCCAAAGGTTGAATGCAGCCTGATCCAGCCCAGCCTCGACCTGCGCCCATGACAGGGGGAACGCGATCCCTGCCCCCGGTCCGGCGCGCGCCGACCAGGGTGCGACCCCGGGGCCGGCGCGGGCAAGACATATCGATCCTGGAACGCATCACCCACAGCACGTCGGCGACGTCGGCCCCAAGATTGAAGCGCGGTTCCTGGAGCCGGAGCGCCAGAATGTTCCAGAAGGCCGTGAAGGCGCCGAACAGGAGGGCCTGGTCAGCGCCGCTTTGCGGAGTATCGGGAACTCGCGCCAGAGATGGACGAGAGACTTCATCAGGTCCGGATAGGAGAGACGGCTATCAGGCCGACTGACGGGAAGGATCGCCAATATCAGTCCGCCTGCCAGAACAGCCAGGGGTGCACCCAGCCAGAACATCTCCCGCCCACCCGGCTTGTGTGGCTATGAAGTCGGCGAGGGTGCGGCTCAGGAGTATGCCGCACAGGACGCCCGCCGTGACGGTTCCGACAGTCGCGCCTTGCTTCTCTGGGGTGGAGTGGGCGGCGAAGGGCGCGATCTGCTGCGCAACGGTCGCGGCGATCCCGACCACGAGCAAGGGCCGCGAGGACGACGACGCCGGGTACGACCGCGACCGCCACCAGGGCGAGCGCCAGCACGATGAACGGGACGACGATCAGTCGCTTGCGCTCAACGATGTCGCCCAGGGGCGGGAGGAGAAACAGGCCGAGCGCAAAGCCCAGCTGAGTGACCGGCGGCGTGAAAGCCGTGATCTGCCCGGGGGGTCACGGTCGGGGAGCCCTTGGACGACATCCCCTATAACGGCCCATGCTCATTGGCCTCGAACGAACAGGCCCAGGCCCCGCGCCTGCATGTCCTCCAGCGTCCCCCGAACCCTGGCGGCGGCGCCAGGCGCAGGCTGGTTCAGCGCCCCCGTGAGCCGGGCGAACATGTTCGCGAGAACAGGATCATGCCGGACAGCGGGTCCATGGCGCCAGAGCGCGACCAGTTGGAGCACCTGCAGTTCGACCGAGGTCGGCGTCGCGTCGCTCATCGGGGAGCGCCCCACGAGCTGCAGGCCGGCGAAGAACCCGGCGATCAGATCGACCGTAGGCGGCGGGCATCCGCACGCTCACGCTGTTCCAGCGCGCGATCCAGCTCTTCCAGGTCGCGCGCGAAGCTCTCATTGGGACCCAGGGTTTCCCTGTCCACTTCCTCTCCTCAAGCACCGACCCGAAGCGACTTCTACACGTAAACAAAAAGAGAACAGACGAGTCGTGGCGCATGATCTCAGGTTCCGCAGGGCTGTCGACAATTTGCGCCCTGCGACAAGGTTTCAAGACGATGGAACGAGGTCGGGAACCGACTGACACCCGGTTCGTTTGCAGGCGCCAATCGAGGAAAAGCGGCGTGATTTCATACTATTGTATTGTGAATATGCCCGGCGTTCCAGCGAGGGAAATTCAGTTTCTAAGCGCCTGCGACGACGCCGCCGCGGTGCGCGCCCTCGCGTCAGTCGCCGAGCAATGGATCGGCTTCGACACCATCTGCCTCTATCACGGCGAACGTTTTATCGAGGTGGTCAGCAATCCTGGGCAGGGATTTCCCCAGAACGCCCTGCCGCCGTTCGCGCCCCCGATCATCCTCGACAAGGCGGCCTGAACGCGCCTGCCCCACGGCGATGGCGGAACGCCCATGCGCCGACCAGCCCTACAAAAGACGGCGCGACAGCGGATGGAAGAGCCTAAGGCCGGCCGCACGCTCGTCCGCCTCTCACTATGGCTCCAGTCGGGGATGACCTTTGAGACCCGGCCCGGGATAGTGGGCGCTGGACGTGGAAAGGCGTCGTCGGTCGCGCGGAAGAGTGACCTTGAGCAAGGCGCCGAGACCCAGACCGAGCAGGGTCGCGCAGCCGAAGAAGACGATGATGAAGACGATCGCTCCCAGAGCCTGCGGGTTGATCCCGTCGATGAGCGCGGTGGAGCGGTAGGCTGTCAGACGTTCGAGAACGGCCGTCTTCGCCGGAGGCGTCACCACGGCCGCCAGCGCAACGCCGGAAACCCAGCCCAGACGTTCCGCCGCTGTGGTCTTGCGCGAACGCAGGCTGGGCGAGGCGGACCTGTATCGCGAACGAACCGGCTTGAGATAGTGGATCATCGGTCGATCTAAGGCCCCGACCGGTCGGGCGGCAAGCCCCAGTTTCCAAGTGAGACAACCAGTTCGCTCTTGGTCCCGCGCCCCCCGTCGGGCCCAGCCGATGTGAAGTCGGCCGCCTGCCAGGTCCAGCATGAACCGCCGTGATCGTCGTCGCGCCGCCCGGCCTTCCCCCCCCTTCGAGCAAGGAAAAGACCGCGCGCCCCAAGGGGCGAGCGGTCCGTTTCGATCCGGATCGAAGACCTATTCGGCTGCGACGTCACAGGCTTCGTCGAGGGAAGGCGGGGGTCCATCCTCGCCATCGCCTTACTGCCGCGGTTCCTGCGGCAGGGTTTCGCCGGTTCGGAGAACGGCCCCCCTCCCCTCCAGCAACCGCTCGGCAGCCTCCGCCATATCGCCTTTTTTGAGACCCGGCGATCCGACCCGCCACCTCGGCGCCGCGAGCTTCGGTTACGGCCTCCAGCACCCGCGCCTTGGGAACGCGCGAGAAGTAGCCGGCGGCGGTGGTAGATCCGTCCCGGTCATGTCCAGCCCGACCGCCATCGCCAGTGTCTCGGCCTGCGCCCATGCGCCGGATCGCCGGTCGTGCGGATCGCACAGGGCGTGGAGGCCGACCCCGGCGGTGGTCGGTGGTGGCGGGTCTTCCCCGATCCGGGCGCCGAGGGTAACGCGTTCCGCCCGTTCCACGGGACAGCCGGGGTGATCCTGGTGCGCCGTCCGGTGAGGATGTGCGGACTAACGAATGCTGCGTGCACGTCGAGAACGGCAGCCACCCTTTGCGGACTCTGAGCCTCAGAGTCTCAACAATATTCGGACATTTCTTAGGTTCCTGCGAGAGCAGCCCCGCGGCCGTCGCGCCTTGACAATGGCTAGCGTCGCCAAGCTGACGATCATCAGCGTTTCGCCGACAGCGCTTGCCGCGCCCCGGTCGCACGCCGTCTTTTAGGTGCTGCGCCTTCATCTCCCAAACTTCCGATCACGAACAGCGATTGACGAATCGGATTACATACGTAATCTTTCACGTCTACACCCGTGAACTGGAGAGATGATGCGCGCCTTTGTTTCTATGACGGCCTGTGGCGCCGCCCTACTGTTTGGTGGGGTCGTGTCGGGCGCCCGGGCTCAAGAAATCACTCTCGTAAGCGAGAGCCCGGCCGTGCAGGTCCATGCTGTGCAGCTCATAGTCCACTCAGAACTCATGGGTCGGGACTATCAGGTCGAGGTCACCGCTCCGGTCAGGGGCCCTGTCTTTCCCGGACAGAAGGCGGCTGTCGTGTATTCGCTCGACGGCGGGTGGGGCGTGGCCGGGCCGACCGGTTGGTTGCTGGGCGGCGGGGGCGCGATGTTGCCCGCCTACATCATTACGGTCGGCTATCCCCAAGGCCAGCGAAACAGCCGCGAACAGGATTTCTTGCCGCGCCCCATCCGCCGACAGGATGGAGGTATGGCGCAGGGTGGACGATCAGCCCTGTTCACCCGGTTCCTAACCGAAGAGCTTCGCCCGTTCATTGAGGCCCGCTACCCGGTGGACCCTCAACGCTCGGTGCTGTTCGGTCATTCACTAGGTGGCGTGTTTACGTCCAACGTGCTGGCCGACCAACCGACCGCCTTTAATGGCTACCTGATCGCCAGCCCGTCCGTCTGGGCCGACCCGACGGTCATCGACCGGCTACGGACCGCCACGGGTTCTGATCGCGCGGTGTACGTGGCTTACGGCGAGCGCGAGGACGACTACATGGTTGATGGTGCGCGAGCGCTGTCCGAGGCTCTCGGAAACCACGCTGGCGAGGTTAGGACCGAGGTCTTTCCAGGCGCATATCACATTACCTACTATCCGGCGGTCATGGGCGAGGCCTTGCCATTCCTGCTTCCTCGGCAATCGCCGCTCGCATTTCCTGTCGCCATCGACCTCGCGCCGTCGCAGCTCTCGGCGCATGCGGGGCGCTGGCTCGTCGGGGGCGCCGTCCCGATCGACTTCAAAGCGGAGAATGGCGGTCTGATCGTGACTGCTCCTGGCGGCGGTCATCTGCCCTTGAAAGCGAGTTCGTCGAACCGTTTTTTCGCACCGGAGCTCGACATTCAAGCCGAGTTCTCGAGCGACGGCCAGTCGGTCACCCTGTTCGTAAACGGTGACCGCATCGACGCGACACGCGTGCCGTGAACTGTTCCGCCCTCGGGCGGGTCGTCTAAGATCCATCAACCAAGGACTTCAGAACCCATGCCCTTCATCCGCAATAGTTGTTTCGCCGTCGTTGGGATGCTGACGATCTGCCTGACGACCCCGACCGCCGCCTTGGCGCAATCCCGCCTCGGCGTTGTGACCGTGTTTGGCGACGCCGCCCCCCTGAGCAAGTTTCTGATGTTGATGATGGTGGTCGCGGCCATCGCGGCCATGATTGTCACCGCGATGAAGCTATCCTCTGGCCGTCGCCTCGCGGGAGGCTCCAGTTTCGTGTCCGCGCTGCGCCCGGGCGGGCCGCTTATCGGCTTGCTCGGTGCGGTCTTCAACCTGTTGATGATCTTTATCGGGATCGCAAATTCCGGCGCCCCGGTGCCGTTGACTGTCCTCTCGCCTGGCTTTGCCGAGGCCGCTCTGCTGTTTTTCGTCGGCCTGCTCGTCGGCGTGATAGCCGTGACTTGTCAGTGGGTCATCGAGGCACGGATTGATCGAACGGTGCTCTCATCCTGAAGGCAGCTCCCATCGCGGTCACGGAGGCCGAGAGCATCATTCTCTCGGCGCTATGGACGCGCGGCCCGCTCTCGTTCATCTCTCTGATCGAAGAGGTGAGAGGCGATCAGCCTTGGGCGGACGCGACGATAAAAACCCTTTTGCACCGCTTGATGCAGAAGGGGGCGATCAAGTCGGTCAAGGACGATGGACGCCTTCTCTATCATGCCCAGATCGGGCGCGACGCCTATCTAGAAGGCGAGGTGGCTCACATCGTCACCCGGCTGTTCGGCGGGGACCCGAGCGCCTTGGAGGCGTTCCTGCGAAATCGGGCTGATTGATCGGCCATGTCCGCTTGCCACCGGACGACGCGAATGTCTGATGGAGGCAGCTTATCTCATCAAAGGTTGATCTACTCGGACAGTTCAAGCGCATCGTCCCCTTCTCTGCCCAGGTAGCGGACAGTACTTTCCAGCTTTCGATGACCGAGAAGTAACTGACAGGCACGAAGATTTCCCGTTTTCTTTTAGACAAGGGCCACCTTCGTCCGCCGCAGACTGTGCGTGCCATAAGCTTGAGGAGCCAGATCGAGTGGCCTCGTACTTTTCCGGCTCGATCTAGGCGCTTTGAACGCGGTCGCGATGGGATATGGCGGTTTAAGGACATCATGATGGGGAGCATGGCACCGCCGTTGCGGATTGAGAGTGCTCTTACTGGGTTGTGTTTCCATAGTTGGAGACCCATGCAGGCGGCGTCGCTAGCGAATGCCTGTGCAAACCTCGACCGAACCGGCGCCGATGGCGGCGATCATGAGATCCGAGGTTCAGGGGACTGGGCGGACATCGTCCGCACGCGCTGCTCAGCTTCAACCCTGGCCGCCCTATCGTTCCAGTATACAGCCTTGCCTAGCAGCTTGGCAGCTGGGCCATGTCGCTCCGCCAGCGCACCCCTAAGGAAGCCATCGACTCTCTCGCGCAGGTTTTCCATAGCGCCCTTGGCGTCCCCTGATTGTGCAATATCAAACAACAAAGATCTGCCTGTCCGATTCCCGACACTTCTGGCGCAGTTCAGCCGCCGAATGTAACCCGGCCGGGCGCGTTCTCAGCTATTCGGCAGAGATCCTCTGTTGGCCGCATGGCCATCCCGTTAAGGGCTAGGGTGGCCCCATACCTCAACTGGCTGGCGATCTGGATCAGGTCCTCAACGGACCGCGTGTCCGCATAAATTACCAGGCTGCCTCCGCATCGCGCTAGTTCGCAAAGCTCATCGACGGACCTACTTTGCATCGGTTCCTCGCCTTCAAACTACTAGAGCGGGCATTACAGCTAAGCAGTCTTGTGATCGTCAAGTCGCTAGGGCGGGCTTTTGTCGTTCCATGGCGTCGGGGTTAGATCTCGATAAGGCGTTGGCCAGCCGTGCCGGGAACCAATGCCCACCCTCGCCCTTTCACTCAGCGCGCTGGGCGCATCACCCCAAGGATATTTACATGGCCGAGAAGACACTCGACACCCTGTTCCACGACACGCTCAAAGACATTTATTACGCCGAGCGGAAAATACTGAAGTCCTTGCCGAAGATGGCCCGGGCCGCGCAGTCCGCTGAATTGAAGGCTGCCTTCGAGAAGCACAAGGACCAGACCGAAGGCCAGATCGAGCGCCTCCAGCAGGTGTTCGAGATCATCGGCAAGGCGCCCCGCGGCAAGACATGCGACGCCATTGAAGGCATTCTGGCCGAGGGCGACGAGATCATGGAAGAGTACAAGGGCACGCCTGCCCTGGACGCTGGCCTGCTGGCCGCCGCCCAAGCCGTCGAACACTATGAGATCACGCGCTACGGCACACTGAAGCGCTGGGCCCTGGTGTTGGGCCTGAATGACGCCGCCGCCCTGCTGGACGAGACGTTGCAGGAAGAGTCCCAGACCGACGAGGACCTCACCACGATCGCCGATGCTGCGGTAAACGCCGAAGCTCTTCAGACTGCCAAGTAGTCGGGCACGGGCGGCCGGAAGATCGGCCGCCCGTCTCACGCTATGTGGCCGTGGACGCGTCCGTCGCCACGACTATGTGGCCGTGGACGCGTCCGTCGCCACGGCTATGTGGCCGTGGACGCGTCCGTCGCCACGGCTATGTGCTCGTCAATTCAGGGATGGGCTGCTGTCGGCGGTGGCCGCTACCTCCATTCTGATGCCGTCCGCCATCACGGCGACGGCTTGTTCCAAGTCGGCGGGATTCTTGTGGGAATAGGCGCGCGGAGCGGCTTCCATGGGGCCTGACAGGAACAGTTCGACAACCTGATTGTCATCGAGCTCGGGCCACCTCAGCTCCCGCTCACGCATCCGCCGCTTGAGGATGATGCCGGTTTTCCGCAGGGCGGTTCGACGCGGGCCCTTCAACTCCTCGGCAAAGGCTTCCCAGTCTTCGACGGTCCGTTCATCTCGCTTCATGACCAAAGCCTCTCGGCCACAGCAGTCCGCTCAGTCCATGGTCCCGCCTCTTTGCAAGCGGCGGTGCGGCGTCTCGCCGACGAAGACGACATAGAGACCTATGAGCAGGCCTGCGATCATGGCCAGAGCCGACAGCCCTGCCACAATGGCGGCTACGCCGATGTTGAGAGCCAGGAATTGATCGCGACGCAGAGTTGTTGCATCGTGATGATCGACCCGGCACATCCAACTGCGTCGAGCCCTCAGGTCCCGCGATCAGCCCGCCATCCTTCGGGGTAGCGGGCTTTATGCAGTCCAAAGCCGCTTTGACGGTTGATGCGCGTTACATGCCTTTGGAAGGATCATCGCCCGGCGTGTCGGGATCAATTTTGTTATCCTGACGGGCCGATCGTGCGTAGGCCCAGATAAAGGCCGCCAAGAGCAGAAGTGGCCCGCCGATAAGCACGAAGGCCCAAGGAAAGGTCTCCATCAGAAGCCCCGCAGTTCCTGTGCGTCGTCGGCTTGATTGCCGACCACCGCCACCAGCGCCCTGTTGCGCTCCTCGGTCACGCCGCTCTGTCCTCCCAAGACGCCTTGGCCAATTCACTTCTCCCTGTAGAACTGCGCAACGGAAACGACGTGGTCGATGTTCCATATGTCTGAGCACTTAAGCCGGGACGGGCTTTCTCATGCTTAAGCTGAGAACCCGTGTCCATCGATACCATCCACAGTGGCCACGCGCGCCAGCAAACTGCCCCCGACTAACAGAGGCCGATCTTCTTCAGAGACGGGCGGCAGGCATATGAAGCGCGCGGCCTTTTCGCCATTGCGCAGGAACAGTTGAATTTCGACCTGCTCACCAGAAGCAGCTAGCGTTTCCGCGAGCTTTCTAGCGACCGCCTCCGCCGTTCTTCCGCGCACAAACAGTTGAGGCTCAACATCGTCCACACGGACTGCCCAGGCATCGCCGGCGGGCTCAACAACGATGGTTCGCATCGAAGCATCTCCAGTGAAAATTGAAGGCGCTCGCTATCTGGAACTTGGCGTCGCCACGTCAATAGGTCTGCGTTAAGTCGTGATAAGGCGCGCCCCGTTCTTCGCCTCGGCGCGGTTCGCCCGGGCGCGCTTTCGTCGTTTCAGGCGACAGTCGTTTCAGCCGCGACCTGCCGCTTAACTCAACCGCCCTGCCCTTGAGCGCCGCGAGGTATGGGTCGCGGTGAGGTGCCACAGGCCTAGCCGCGCAGCTTTTCATCTGCGCAGCGGGTCGGCCTGGCCCGAGTCAGGGTGACAGGCTGGCTGTGTCACCCGGATTCATCAGCGTGATCGGCGCCCCATAGCAGAGCGCTCTTACGTCCGCTTCCCCCTAGCTGAAGTTGGGGGCGTCCGCTTTGAGCCTCATTGGCCAAGGTTCGGTTTGGGACCAGAAGCCTAGGTCGCGGCTCGACCCTTTGCGGACCCGCTCCAACAGCACAGACCGCTTTCAAGCCGATCTGAGTTGCCCTTGGCGAGGCGGCTTCGCCTCACCTTGCGTCGGCCCCGGTACGGGCTGCACGACGGAAAAGGGCCGCTGACGCCAACCAGATCAGGGAGAAAACAATGCTGAGCACGATCACCGGCTGAGGCCAGTTCTCGGAGCCGGCACCCCAGCCCCGCGAGACGGCAAGGGCGCCGATCACGGCCTGTAGCCCGGCGGCCGATACCATAGCCCACGAGAGGCCGCCCGAGCGGAACCGACTAGCGACTGCGCCCACGAATGCAGCCAGGATGACGGCCAGATAGAGCAGGTTTGCCGGATTGTCTTCAGATCCGATGATCCCTACGGCGCCATTGATCCAAAGCAACAGCGCCGAAGCGAGCACAGCAAGGCCGGCGCCGATCCGGTATGACCAGGCGCCAGAGGTGCGCACCGCCAGTTCTGCAATCGCGCCCGCGCCGATCAGGACGAGGCCAGCGAAGATGAAGTCCGAGGTGGTCCACTGAACCTCGTCGGTGATCCGCATCGCGATGGCAGGCGTGAGCAGAAGACCCGCGACGAGTGTCCAGCCGATCAGGCGCAGGGTCGAGGTCAGTCGGTCGTCGGGGTTGGGCGCCATAATGTTCGTCATTGCCTTCGTTTCCAGCTTGGGTGAGGCTTGAACGGTGAAGGCGTGGGCGGTGAAAGTCCTGAGCGCCCGGTGAGGAAATCCTGAAAAACGTGGCTGGCGTTTATCGTTTCGACCGCTTCATTCTGGATGCTGCGGATCGCCGTTTGTTCGATGACGGCGGGCCGGTAGAGCTGTCCGGTCGCTATCTCGACGCGCTTGTACTGCTGGTGGCCGAGGAGGGCAGGCTGGTGACCAAGGCGCGCCTTCTGGATGAGATATGGAAGGGCGTTCCTGTCACTGACGAGGCGCTGACCCAGTGTGTGCGGTCCCTGCGTAAAGCCCTCGGAGACGAGGCAGGAAGGCCTCGGTTCATCGAGACAGTTCCCCGCCATGGGTATCGCTTCATCGCACCAGTGACGCCCGGCCTTGCCGGAAGCGGGGACACCGATGCGGCGCGGGGCGACTCCAATCCTCGAGCCGGTCGAAGCGAGGCGTTGGCGCAGTTCATAGGCATGGGTCGGGCAGGGCTCATCGGCGGCGGCGCGGCGGGGTTAATCGGCGGTCTGGCCTACGGATTTGCCGGGATCGCGGATGGCGGCGCGGGCGGCTCACTGTCCGGATTGCTGGTGCTCGCCGCCTTGACGGCTGTAGTCGGGATGATCGGGGGATCGAGTGTCGGGTTCGGGGTCGGGGCGGCGAACTTCGTCTCGCGGCGGCGGGAGCCCTGGTTTTTGCTTGGCGGCGCCTGCGGCGGACTTGTCGTGGGCGCATTGGTGCGGCTGGCCGGGCTGGATGCCTTCAACCTGCTGTTCGGAGTGGCGCCCACAGCGATGACGGGCGCCGGCGAAGGCCTATTGCTCGGCGCCGCGATCGGCGCCGGCGTGTGGATCGCGCGCGGAAAACAACGGTGGATCGCTCTACTAACCGGAGCGGTTCTGGCGGGTCTTGCAGGGGCGAGCGCCGCCTTGCTTGGTGGGCGGCTGATGGGAGGCAGCCTGGCAGCGCTGGCTGCGCAGTTCCCCGGGGCGCAGTTAAACCTAGATCACCTGCGCCTATTTGGCGAAGCGACGTTTGGGCCGGTCAGCCA
>Ga0265296_1001481_pt1 | contig 26891 bp, 7 predicted proteins | sample MunlanPumphouse1_FD_189073 | JGI IMG/M metagenome (GOLD analysis project Ga0265296, IMG submission 189073) | Groundwater microbial communities from a municipal landfill in Southern Ontario, Canada - Pumphouse #1 | ecosystem: Environmental > Aquatic > Deep subsurface > Groundwater | place: Canada... | reverse complement strand
CCGGGCTCAGGGCAATCAGCAATGAGCCGAAGCACATCAGGTAGACCGAGGCCATCAAGGCCTTTTTACGCCCGACTTTGTCAGCGTACAGCCCCATCAACCAGCCGCCGATCGGGCGCATCAGGAAGCCTACGGCGAAGATCGCGGCGGTATTGAGCAGTTGGGCAGTGGTGTCGCCTTTCGGGAAGAAGGTTTTTGCGAAGTACAGCGAGAAGGCGGCGTAGACGTACCAGTCGTACCACTCGACCATGTTGCCGACCGATCCGCTGAAGATCGACTTGATCCGGCTGGAGGTAGTGCGTTCTTTTGCCGGCACGGCGGCCGACCCCAGAGGCAGGGAGTTGGAGTTATCCATTGAAGGATCCTTCATGTCATTGTTTTTGTGGAGCGCGCGTCAGCGCAGCCTGGCGCAAGCTATAGCAGGAGCTGTGCCAAGCAGGTGAAGGCCCGGTTTAGAAGGGGTGGGGGGATTTTTTGAGCGGAAAGTCGCTGATGATTTCTGGGTGATGAGCGGAAATCCGCTTATTGCGGCTGTGCTTATCGCTGGCAAGCCAGCTCCTACATTTTGATCTGCGAATACATTCGGTAGGAGCTGGCTTGCCGGCGATGAGGCCTCCAGCAGCCCCCCTCAGTCCATCGACAGAAACATTTCCCGGGTCAGCCCATGGCGCTGCATCTTTTCATTGAACGTACGCCGTGGCAGTTGCAGCTCGGCCAGCACCGCCTTGATATCGCCCTTGTGCCGGGTCAGCGCGGCTTTCAAGCAGTGCGCCTCGAACGCTTCCTGCTGCGCTGCCAGGGACTGCCCGGCCTCGATACCCTCCGGCTCCGGCTCACCGAGGCCCAGTACCTGGCGTTCGGCAGCGTTGGCCAACTCGCGCACGTTGCCGGGCCAGTCATGGCTGAGCAGTCGCCCCAGCTGCGGCCCGCTGAGGGGGGCGGCCGCGCGGCCCAGGCGCTCGGCGGCGCTCTGGGCAAAGTGTTCGAACAGTAGCGGAATATCTTCGCGGCGTTCGCGCAGCGGCGGCAGGCGCAATTGTGCGACGGTCAGGCGGTAGGCCAGGTCCTCACGGAACCGCCCGGCGCGGGCTTCGTCCAGCAAGTCGGGCTTGGTCGCGGCAATGATGCGCAGGTCGACCTTGATGCTCTGGTTGGAGCCCAGGCGCTCAAGCTTCTGCTCTTGCAGCACCCGCAGCAGTTTCACCTGCTGGGCCAGGGGCATGCTTTCGATCTCGTCGAGAAACAACGTGCCGCCGTCGGCGTACTCCAGCTTGCCGATACGCTTGCCCTGGGCGCCAGTGAAGGCGCCGCTTTCATGGCCGAACAGTTCGGCTTCAAACAGTTGCTCGGGAATTGCCGCACAGTTGAGCGCGACAAACGGCTTCTTCGCCCGGGGCCCGAAGTCGTGCAGGCAGCGGGCGACCAGTTCCTTGCCGCTGCCGGTCTCGCCACGGATCAGCACGTTGACCGGCAAGGCTGCCAAATCCAGGACCTGGCGACGCAATGTCTGCAGGCTGCGGGACACCCCCAGCAGGCTCGACTCCAGCTTGGCCCGATGATCGGCCTGCTGGTGCAGGCGGCGGTTCTCCAGGATCAGCCCGCGCTTGTCCAGGGCCCGGCGCAGGCTGGCGAGCAGGGCGTCGGGGCTGAAGGGTTTTTCGAGAAAGTCGTAGGCGCCATCGCGCATCGCTTCGACGGCCATTGGCACGTCACCGTGGCCCGTCAGCAGGATCACCGGCAAGTCGGCATCGCGTCGTTGCATCTCGGCCAGCAGCTCCAGGCCGCTGAGGCCTGGCATGCGCACGTCGCTGAGAATCACCCCGGGGAAATCCCTGGGCAGTTGCGCCAGGCAGTCCTCGGCGCGGCTGAACAACTGCACCTCGAACCCGGAGAGGTTCAGCCACTGTTCCACGGCCGTGCGGATGCTGGCTTCGTCATCAACCACGATCACCGCGTTCAGCATAGGTCTGGCGCCTCCAGTGCGATGGGCAGGGTCAGGGTGAATACGGCGCCGTCGCCCTGATTGGCAACACTCAGGCGCCCCCCCAGTTCATGCACGATAGCGTAGGACACCGCCAACCCGAGACCGAGCCCGTCACCCACCGGCTTGGTGGTGAAGAACGGGTCGAACACGTTGTTCAGGTGCTCCTCGGCAATGCCGCCGCCGCTGTCGCTGACGCTCAGGTGCCACAGTTGTTGATCGGCGTGCAGGCGGATTTCCAGGCGCTTGCGCGGTTTGTTGGCCATGGCGTCCAGGGCATTGCGCAGCAGGTTGATCAGCACCTGTTCCAGACGAATGGCGTCGCCGCGTACCCAGGCCGGGCGGGTCAGGTCAAGCACAGTGCCGATGGCTTCGTCGCGCAGGCGGGCGTCGAGCAAGTGCAGGGACTGGTCGACCACGGTCGCCAGGTCCAGGCGTTCGCGCAGGCCGCTGGGGCTTTTGCGGGCGAAGGTTTTCAGATGGCCGGTCAGGGCGGCCATGCGGGTGAGCATGTCGTCCAATGGCGTCAGAGCCTGGTACGCGTCGTCGATGCGCCCGTGATCAAGCAGCAGGCGCAAGGTCGCCAGTTGCATGCGCTGGGTGGTCAGCGGCTGGTTGATTTCATGGGCCAGGGCCGCAGACATCTGCCCCAGCGCCGCCAGCTTGGCCGATTGCACCAGGCCATCCTGGGCGGTGCGCAGGGCCTGGGTACGCTCTTGCACCAGGCGCTCCAGTTCTTCGCGGCTGCGCTGGCGCAAGCGGGCCAGGCGCCAACGCTGGGTCAGGAACAACAGCAGGAACACCAGCGCCAACCACAGGCCGGCGGCGGCGAGGCCGGCGTTACGCTGATCTTCAAAGGCCACCTGGGGTTTGCGCAGCAGGTGCAGGGTCCAGCCTTCGGCTTTGAGCGGCAGGGATTCCCAGATGTAGTTGGCGTTGCCTTCAGGGCCGGCCACGCGGACCAGGTGACTGTTTTCGTCGAAGCGCTGCAAGGTCTGGGTGTCCAGGGGCTGCAGTTGCTTCTTGTCGTACTGGCGCGTGGCTTGGAGTTCGGCCAGATCGTTGGCCGACAGCGGGCGCAGGTTGCGATAACGCCATCCGGGTTTATTGGCGATAAACACGATGCCCCGGGCATCGCTGACCAGCAGCAGGTCGTCGCCCTGGGCCCATTCGCGCTCCAGCTCCGGAAATTCCAGCTTGACCACCATGGCACCGAGGAATTGTTCCTGCTCATCCACCACGGCGCTGGAGAGGAAATACCCCGGAATCCCGGTGGTCACCCCCACCGCATAAAAACGCCCGGTGCCCTGGCTGCGGGTCTGGCTGAAGTAGGGACGAAACGCATAGTTGTGGCCGACATAACTGCTGGGCAAGCGCCAGTTACTGGCAGCCACGGCCAGGCCGGTACGGTCCATCAGTTCCAGGGTGGAAGACTGCGCGGCACCGTTGATGCGCTCCAGTTTGTGGTTGAGCACCTCCTGGGTCGCCGGATCCAGCGGGCTTTTCAGGGCGCGGATCATTTCCGAGTCCAGGGCCAGCACGGCGGGCAGGGCGCGGTAGCGTTCGATCAGGGTGTGCAAGGAATTGGCATACAAGGCCAATTGCTGATTGGCGCGGGCAGCATCATCCACCAGCGCCTGGCGTTCGGCATGGCGGATGGCCAGTGTGGCTGCGCCAATGGCGCCAGCGATGATCAGCAAAGTGTACAGCGTCAAGCGCAACGGGCGGGAAGTCAGCATCATGCTATGGCTAACGATGGAAACGGGGATCGCACCATAGCATGTGAGCAGTGGCCTGCAGCAGGTTTGGTCACTCAAGGCATGTCTATCTCCTGGCCCGGTTGACGATATCCCTATGGCTAGCCATGCGTTGCGGGTAGTACACCCCATCGATCAGGTACATGACCAATCGCCAATCGCCTCGCCCGCCTGCCGCGCCATCAAAGAAGGTGACGTCCACGGTGTGGATATCGCGCATGACCTTTGGCTTGCCCATCTCGGCTGGGATGTTTTGATCCACTTCTCTGTCGTGGCTGTATCTGTGATTGTTGGCTGCAAACCTAGAGATTCTGATTTCGTCCAGCACACCTGTTATTTTTGCTTGTTGCTCTGGGGACCATTTTTGAAAGTGGCGGCTGAGTCTAAATTGAGTTTCGTCGACCTCGGCGCCAACCGGCCCGGTGGAAGTCGACTGCACGCTGGCTTGCATAACCTCTTCGACAGCCGCTATGCGTTCGGCTTTTTTTGAACTGGCTTTGGTTGTCGTAGCGACTTCAAATGCTGTGTAGGGGGTGGGTGCAGCGGCCTTCTTCGCCGGTGGTGGTGGGGCCTCCCGCAGTTTGATGGCGGGGTAACCCGGCTTGCTGATTTGCTTTTGTAAGTTGATGTCACTGGCATTCGACAGGTTTGTGGCGTGGGTGAGGTTCTTGGGTCTATAGGCCCATACAGATCCATCCCCCAGCTTTCTGACCTCTACGGACTGGCCAGTGGGAGATTGTTTACTGAACGCCTGCAGGTTTTCCCGCTCGGTCGGATGCAGTTCAAAATCAAGCGGTGGCAGCACCGTTTCAGCACCCAGCGACGGTGACGCTTTTTTGCTAAGCAGGGCCGCCGCGCCAATCGCGACCAGGGTGGCAGTGCCTGCGATCAGGTAGGCAATTTCGGCGTTTTCCCCCCGGCCGTCGACCTTGTTGATCGGGTTGTTATGAGCCATGCAGTACAGGTTCAGACCATCTGCGGTTCCGCTGGGGTCTGCATTGATCCAGCGTGATAACCAGGGGGCGTAATAACGCGCGCCATAGTAATAGAGGCCACTGCTGTCACGCTCCTTGCCGCTGTAGCGCAGTGTCTTGTAGCTGGCATGCACTTGTGAACGAGCGGCCCACCACGCTGTGCCGCCAAAGGGGTAATACGCTTCCTGGCTGATCAATTGAGCTTCACCGTCCAGCTCGATCAGGCTGGAGTCCTGATGATCCCTCAGGCTGTAACGCAGGGCGTCTTGCTCAATACCGTCGGGTGCCCCTTCAGGCCAGTGCAGGCAGCACACCTGGCCAATGCCCGCCTGCAGATTGATGACATGCAGCGATTCGCGTCCGTCTTGAGTGCGAACTTCAAGCCCCGGCAGGTAGTACTGCTTGTGAATATGGGTGACCGAAGCGGCGCGAGTGCTTCGCCATTTGTACACACGCTGACCGTCACTGGCGTAGAGATAGTGTTCAAAATCGTCTTCGGCTTCTTCTCGGTGCAACATCGTCACGCGTTGCAATTGGTCCAGCAGGTTCCACTGCAAGGGTTGTGCGCCGGGTTGCAATGCTTGCAGATTGCCATTGACGTCGTAATCCATCGTAAGGGCTGTCGAGTCGCTGCGTGTCCAGCTCACTGCGCGATTGCTTTGGGGAGCAATGTCCATCACACAGGTGTGGCTCTGGCCGGGAATCGGGCTGATGTGTTCCCGCTTGGTCAGGTTGCCACCGTCGTCATAGGTGTAGTGCTGGGTGTAGCGGCTGCGTCGGGTGAGATCGATTGGGGTGATCAGGTCGGGCAATTGTGGCCGGGTCGTGGCGCCGACAGTTTCAGCACCGGTGGCCGTTATCAACTGATTGAGGCTGTCGTAGGTGAACTGCCGCGAACCGTCGACACGCTGATTGGAAAAGTATCGTGTGGGCTGAACATGGTCGTTCAAGGAGACGATGTTGCCGACGCTGTCGTATTCATAGCTCATGTCCTGGAACACCTGAGCGCTTTTCACCGCCTTGATATGCACCAGCCGTCCATCGCTGGGGTTGAACGCCAGATGACTCGACACCCCGTTTCCAGCCCTGTGCCCCAGTGGTTGGCCTGCCGCGTTGTAATGCAAGGTGTCGATGACAGCCTGCGCCACGGCTGCATGCCTGAGCTGCAAAGACGCGCTCTTGAGTTGGCCTGCAATATCCAGGGCGTATAGCTGGCGATGACCTTTAGCGTCGGTTTGCATTAGCACTTCATTGAGCGCGTTGTACTGCCAATGCGTGGTGTGGGCGTTCGGTTCCAGTTGGCTGAGCGGCCAGTCCACCGGTTCCAGGCCTTGCACAAAGCAACGCACTTGAGTCAGGGGCGCCGATAACAACCCGTAGTCGGGCATGGCCACTGAGCCGGCAGTATCAAAATGCTGGATCAGTCGACCGCACTGATTGTGCTGGGCTGACGTTTGCGAATTATCGCCATAGACCAAGTGCTCCAAGGTGCGACGAGGTAGCTGGCCAGACCATTCGTGCCGAGCGATGGGGCGAAGCAGTGGGTCGTAGTCGGTCTGCCATTGACCGCCGCGTTGGTCCCATTGGCGTACCACTTGTGCGGCTTGCCCACGCAGTTCAATGCGCCAGCCAGCGTCGACATTCTGGCTGAGCAGGCGCGCGCCGCTCAGGCTGTGCAGGTGGGTCTGATTAGGGGTTGCGGCGCTCAGGCGCGGGTCGTGTTCGCTCAAGAGGTGTCCGGCGGCGTCGTAGTGTCGGCGGTGCACGCGCGTCTGGGCTTGAGCGGCGTTGGGCAACTGACAATAGTGTACTTGCCTGACATTGAGGCTGCGGTTGTCGATCACGTTGAGGGTGGGTGTGCAGAGGTTCATGGTGTCATGCTCTCAAGGCACTTGATGCCGTCGCGCGGCGGCAGGTGGAACAAACAAGTCATTTTCGTCGAACGCTACTGTGTTCCACAGCCAGTACCAGGTCTCGCGGCGCAATGGCTGTTCCTGGGCCGGGTCGCCCTGGAGCATTGTTCTGGCCAGCACCGTGTGGGTCGGGCGACCAAGGCCATCGTAAAACTGCTGGTCATGCAGGGCGTGTTGGCGCATTGAGCGGTCATTGATGTAGCGCCATTTATCCGCGAAATAGGGACGGTACTCACGCACCGCCAGCCCCTTGTTGTTGTATTCGACCGGTTGGCTGATCCGCCAGCGCCGGGCTGCCAGCGCTTCCTTCGGGCTGCCATCGGGGTTGAGCAACAGTGCGCCGTCGTCACCGACGCACCAGGCCATGCCGGGCTCGACTTCCTGCTTGGTTTGCAAGGTTCGGCCAAAGCCGTCCAGGCAGGTAATGCTCGCGCGTATCTGCACAGGTGCTGCTTGATCCGCAAACTGGTCGGCTATCAGCGTGACCCTGTACACCGGCTCACGGGGCGCCGCGTCAATCAGTTCTTTGAGAAGTCGTTCATTAGCATCGGGGTTTTTCAGGGTGCCCAGATGGCGCCGGGCACGGTCATAAAAGTGTCCGCTGGGCAAGATAAAACCTTCTTGCGTGGCCCAGTTCATCCATGCGGGCAAAGGCAACACCGCACGGTCTATACATCCCATCCAACTGAACAGGTCCCAGAAACCGGCGCTGGCGAATTTACCCAAGGCGCTCTGCTTGTTTTCGAGTGCGACACGCGGGTCACGATCGCCTGTCAGGCTATCGCTGTCCAAGGGATGAAACCCGCTGGGTACGCCCTTTTCAGTGCCGTGGACCGTGGTGACGAACGGTTCACCAAAACCGGTATAGCGTGCTTGTTGAAGGTTGCGATTGGCATCTTCGAGGGTGCCGGGCAGCAACGTCCGGTAGTCGATGTCGAGGATACGCGTGGTACAGCCATCAGGCAGCTGTACGGCAGTGATCAAGCAGTTGTAACGGTCACGGGTCAACGTGGTGACGCCATGGCTGCGGGTTTGACGGTAGCTGCGCAGGGCATGGAAGCCGCTTGGCCCCTCGTACTCGGGGAACCCCTGATGGATGCACCACAAATAATCCTTCGCATTGTCGCTGTGCTGAAAGGGCCGGTTCGGCACAGTGGGAAGGCAAGGTTGCATGATGTGGTAACCGACTTGCGGTGATTCCAGTAGCTGTTTGAGGTTGAACGGCGGGTTGGCGCGTTCTTCGAGCAGTCGGTCATAAGCCCCCAAAGCGTTGGCGTCCAGTTCTGCGCTTTCACGGTGGGCGACCAGGGCCTGAAATGAAGCCTTGCCCTCGGCCAACGGCTGGTTGCTGAGCGTGTCCATGTAGAACTGACGGGACATGCTGGTGAGTACCGCTTGCCTGGCCCATTCGCTGTTGTCCAAAGTTCGGACCCGCAGGTTCTCATGGTTGATGTCGGCTGCACTCAGGGTCGATTTTTCCAGCACCAGCGCGTTGCTGCGCGCCAGGTAAGGCAGGTTCAGGCGCCAGGCCTGGAGGTTGGCTTGCGCCTCGCCCAAGTGGTGAATGTACTGAGCCTTCTCCTGGGTCAGGTACCACTTTTGCTGTGCGTCATCATGAGCGTCACGCCACCATTGCTGTTGATGTTCGTCGCTGAAGGGCGGCTCGTCGTTGGCGGTCTTGCGCCGGGCGTAGTACACGGTGACGGCATGTGTGACGTTGCCGTATTCGTCCCACGCAAGATTGAGCAGGTGCTGGCAGAGCGGATCATCGGGGATGTGTGGTTCATATTGGTAACTGATGGTTTCCAGATTATCGGGCTGGACGACCGCATACGGTTGGTGCGGGCCCTTGGGCCGAAGTATGCCAACACACGCACGGTGTTCAATGACTGCATAGGGCGCGCGCGGGTCGTCAGCGTTGAACAGCTCGCTGCGTAATACCCGGCCACTCAAGCTGCGCGCGATTTCGCGGGCCATCTGCTCGTCCGGTGCCCAGGGTAATCGCGTGGCTTTGTCGTCGGGATGGCCGGTGCACACCAGCGTTGGGTTGAGGGGCACGGCCTGCGGGTCATGGACGCTACTGCCGTCGCAGGGCGGGTCTATCTCGATGCCCGTGTGGAACCAGGTCTTGCTCAGCAGCGGCGCGCTGAAGCCTGCTTGAACACGCTGTGATGGCGTCGCTTCGGTATCGGTTTGCAACAACAGGCCAAAGCCACGAAACTCGCGCTCTACGCTGTCGTAATGGCCAGCTCGGTAAGCGTAACTTTGTGTCAGGCGGGTGCCGCTGATTTCGTCGATCAGTGCGATGTGCTTAACCAGATTGAGGGTCAGCGGCAGGTGGGCGACCGGCGCGGACAGGGCATCGCTCTGTTTCTCCTGCTTTTCATCCAGCCATTCCTGGGCTGAGCTGCGGTAGGTCACATGGGTGCGGGCGCCCATGTTGTTGCAGGTCGTACTCAGCAAATAGGGCTTGGAGTCTACAAAGTCGTAACGCCAATGGCGCGGTGTCATATGGGGTACGGTCAACACCAGGCTGGCGCATCCTATGCCTTGCAGGTCCACGGTGCTGACCTGACAGAAACGGTCATAGCGCACCCCGTCGGGCCAAGGCAGTTCCACCGGGGTGCTGAGATAGCCGCTGCCCGCGTGGTTCATGAATACTTTGACGGCATCGGGTGTCAGGCAAATCAGATCGGCCGCGCCGGAACCGTCAAGATCCGTCAGCCGTATCTGTTCAGCATTGAACTGGGTAGAGTTGAAGGGCAGCGTACATAGCACAAACCCTTTGCCGAAACGCCCGTGCCCCAGGTTCGGCCAGCATTTGACCTCATCGTGGCGTATGCGCACCAACTGCACGGAGCCACTTCCCAGCACATCGGCGAATGCCACCAACTGCGTGGGACTGGTACCTGCAAGCGGTAGCTCATCGCCCTCGTACTGGTCCTGCGGATGAGGTACATCGAGCCCCGGCGCGAATCCCGCGTCACGTCGGTTGGCATACAGGCGCACGCTGCGGCTACCGATCAGCACCATGTCGCTCAGGCCGTTACCGATCAGGTCGGCCATCTGCGCGGCAGGATGAAAAAATTCCTTGGGAAACGCGTTGAAGGGCACGAAGTGTGACCATTCGCGATCGGGGTCCAGCGTGAAGTAGCCATGCATGCCGGGCGCCGACACGATCCAGTCGAGCCTGGCGTCGCCGGTCAGGTCGGCCAGTGATTGATGGACTGCTTTGCCGGTATTGGCGACGGGGATATGTTCCAGGCGCGCCCATTCGCCATAACGCAGCTGGTCGCCCCCGGTGGCGTCACGTAGAGGTTCGCGGTAATACCAAGCCTTGTCTTGGCAAGACAGCACTCCTGGCAGCCCTTCGCCGTACAAGTCCACCAGTTGGTAAGAATAGCCGTCGTCGAGCCCCGGCATCGCGTCGAACCGGGACCAGCCTGGGGCGCTGGGGGACAGGGTGAAGGGAGTGTAGTCATACTCGGTCGGTGGCCGGCGCTCCGCCTGTCCGAGGCTGTCGTATGCCAGCGCATGGGTGGCGGCCAGCAGGCTGTAGCCCCACGGGCTCTGTCGATGTTCCAGCATCAGTTGCTGCACGAGCATCGGTACCGGCCCCAGTTCACCGGCAAATGCGTGGAACATCAGTATGTTCCGGCACAGGCGCCGGGTACCTATTTCAAAGCCATAGGCTTGGCTCCAGATGGGGTCGGCGCGCGCGGGCCAGGCACGCTGTTCGTCAAAGGTGGGGGCGGCCTGCGGGTCGGTGCTGTGCTCGCCGTAATCGAATACCAAGTGAAAGTGCCAGTGTTGCTGCTTCCAACTGTCCTCGTTCCAGCCGTATAGATGCTCGTAGGCTGTTGCGTTGCCATAGTGGACACGCTTGAGGTAACGCTGGGCGCGATAATCGCGCATGTCCGGCGGGGCAGGGGGTTCCTGTTCGTGTTTGTATTCATAGACGATATGTTCGCCGAAGGGGTTGAGGCTCTCGCAGATCAACCAGGCACCGACATGTTCCGGGGCTAGGGGGGCAAAGCGGCGTGACTCGGCGTTCTTGCCGTAAAGGTGCAGGCCGCCGTCTGCACTGTGCACCAGCCAGAACCCAGACGGATCCTCGGCGCAGGACCAATGTTCGATCAGCGCATGTTCGCCTTCTACCCTGGGCCAGTGGCGCACCACCTGGTGTGGCGCGCCGGTGTAGACGCCGTTGTAGGTCGAGATGGTGCTGGCAATCAGGCTGCCGTCATCGGCACGCTCAGGCATCCATACATCGCCATCGGGCCCGACCACCTGGTCGGTACCGTCATAGTGCGGCACTCCTTGGGTAGTACGCAGGGTGATGGCATTGACGTTCACGGTCCATCCCATGCCGAACATGCTATTGCCGGCCTGGTTGCTATAGCCTAACTCCAGTGTCGGAGCAAACCCTCGTCCCTGGGAAATCGGCAATGCCACGCTCAGGCCGGCCTCACCCCCGGTGCCGATGGCCCCCCAGCCTTTGCCGATGCTCTGGACGCTGCCGCCCATTTTGGGTAGGGCGGGCGATTCAATCTGCAGCGGTGTTTGCCCCGTCATTGCATACTCCCGCCGGATCTTGCCGTATAGCTGAGGTGAAAGATGATGTCGGTCAGCGAGTTCAGGGCCCCTCTTTGTGCCGGCGCGTTTGGAAAGGTCAAACGCCAACGGGAAACGGCTCCGGTGTATTCGAACGGCAGGTAGCGCTCATCTTGAAAGTTGAGTTGGAACTGACCGTCATCGTTAACCCCATGGGAAAGCGCGATCTGTTGGTTGGCCTTCAGGTTTTCCCTGATGTTTGTGCCCACGGAAGGTAACAGTTCAACCTTGCTGTAGGACTGCGTCAGAATTGCCCTGATGTCTTCATAAGGCCCGAGCACGACAGGGAACGACGCGCTGATGGTTTTTATGCGGCGCAGGTAATGGTTTTGCCCATCGTAGTCATCGTCGAGCATTTTTTGCGTCACTTCGAATTCGCAACTGCCGGTGTTGAGCAGTGCTGCTTTGACCTCCTCCCAGCTTTTGTTGAGCGTGGAGTCCGGGTCCCTGGCCTTGAGGTCTTTGAGCGACAGGGTTTTACGGATTTCCAGATCCCGCACGTTGTGCTGCACGTATTCGCGGTACATCTGTTGCAAACCCATTTTCAGCGCCTCACCTGCACCCAGGCCGCGGTAGCTGTTGTTCCACGCGCCAGGAAGGATAAAGGTCTGGTCGAACTGGCAGGTTTCGTATTGCCAGCAGGCTTCGGCAGCCTGGCAGATGGATTGCGCTGCGTTGAAGGCGCTGTAATAGAAACCGCTGAATTTGCTGTTGAGCCAGTCATAGGTTTGTGACTGGCTGAACCGTTGGTTGCCCAGCAGCAACGCATGGGTGGCTTGGGCCTGGTTGAGCGCGGTTTGTGCCTGGAGCAGTTGTAAGTGTGTCGCGCGGTGTTGTTCTTCGAGGACCTTGAGTTGCATCTCGATATGCCTCGACTCCAGTTTTGCCTGGTCGCGCGCCAGGTTCCACTCCTGGGTACGGCGCCGGAATTGTTCATGTTGAGCAAGGACCTCGGCCTGGCCGTGCAAGGCACTCGAAAGCCCTTGCAAGAGATACATGGGCACTTGCGAGACGCCTTCCATGCGTTGGCCACCAACGGCAAAACCAAAAATATTCGGTGGTAGCTTGGAGAATTCAGCCTCAGCACCCAGCGCTGGCAGGCCGGTCTCTGCCACCCGGGCATTGAGCAGCAGGCCGCCGACGAGCCTTTCCCCCACACTTACATCATCGTTGATCAACTTGTCGTAATAGCTGACGCGTCCTTGGACGATGTGCAGGGAGGCTCGCATAGCCTCTCGGTTGGCCTCATCTACTTTTTCCAGTTGCAGTTGGATATCAACGGCAACGCGTGCCAGATTCCACGCCTGTCGCTGTTGCAACTCAAGGTATTGCGCCTGCTCCTTGCGCTCGATCAACGAGAGCAGGGTCGTGCCGAATTGAATCACGCCGTCGACTGCATTTTGGGCAAGGGCGAACATGACGCTGAAGCGGTAATGGGGAATCTGTGGCGTCAGCGAGCGATTCAACCCTGGGCCGATGAGCCCTTGTTGCTGGGCGCTGAGGAGCGTGCGAGGGTCGAGCGGGCTGGCAAACAGCGGCAGATTCAAGGGGGTGCCGTCTATGTTCAGATTATGCCGCAGGTTGTACAGGCGACTTTCTATCCGCTCCCAGCGCCGGATAAGTTCGGGGTTGAATGGACGACGCAGGTAAGGGTTGTCGAGGGCGGATAATTCGGGCGTCGCCGTAAACGCTCGCAGACACAGCAGTGGTGCCTGAGGCGAGGCCGCGGCGGGGCCGACATGTACTGGCGGATGCTTGTGCAGCGATTGCTGAGCATTGATCAACTGCTGCTCGAACGTGCGCAGGTGTGGATTGATGCTGGTACTCAGTTGATCCAGCGTCACCGGCACCCAGTCGTCTGCCTGTCTTACATCTGGGCGTGGTCCCAGCATATCGAGCAGATGTGTGTAGCGCAGCTTGGCTTGCGCCAACCCGTCGGGTGTGAGCTCGTGGTAAGCGGCATCGGTCTGGTTGCATTCGATATCGATGTAGAGCCCATACAACGCCTTGCGCAGATGCACCGGGAAACTCAGGGCAATCCGGTGTGGGTCGTAGGGATAAAGCACCGCCTGGCTGGGATCTGGCTGGGTCGGCCATACCGCCTCTTCAAGTGGTACGGACTGCCAGTATCCCGGGTGTCCCTGCTCATTGCTTTGGCGCGCGGGGTTGAACAAAAAGGCCAGCCAGCGTTTAGCGTCGTCGTACTGTTGTTCCTGATTCAAGCGGTGGGCCACCAGCCATGGCAAGTACAGGAACAACTCCAGGAAGTACAGGGAATACCCGCCGGAAAAATCCATGGGTTCGGCACCGAGGCTGCCCCCGATCGGCGGTTCGGGCAAATGCTGGGTATTCCAGTTGAGCAGGGACTCCATACTGGATTCGGCCAAGCCGATCAGATGGCGCACGAAGGTCGTGTTCATGCGGATGGGGTCACGCCGCAGGGGCTTTTTGTGGCTCAACTCGCCATCGCTGAACGCAATGGCGGAGCCGGTGAAGTCAATGAACTGCGCCCTGCCCAGGGACGGACTGTCACCTTGGGTCGGGTCCGTCAGGCTGTTGATGCTGGGAGCGATCTGAAGCTCGGTGTTGAGTTCGGCGCCCCAGGTAATGGCCGCAGTTTTTAATGCACCACCCACCAGATGCATGGGGGGAAACGCTGCACGTTCTTCATAGATCAATACTCCATAGATCAACGGAATTTTGATGTCTTCTTGTTTCTCGGGCCAAATCACTGGCCAGCCGCCGGCCTGATGGGTGACTTGGTCGATGGAAAAGCTGTAGCTAAGCCAGGAATCTTTGCGCAAGGCAGGTTCGATGCCGCTCGCGTACAGCGGGCGTATTTGCGCAAAGGTCGTAGGGAGTGTGCTGGTTTGGACATCCAGCGGATGGCCGACAAAACACTGGTAAAAAAACGGCCCCGCGTTTGTGTGATGCCTGTTTTTGCTGACGGCCAGATAGGATTCATCGGGTTTCAGGCGCGCTACATCGAATGACGCCTGGTTTTTTTTCGCCAGCTCAAGGCCTTTTTTTGCCAAACGTTTACCCGCCAGGGAGGCTGTTTGCCCCGCAGCTGTACGGGGCAACTCAAACCTATCTTTCCCGTCATTTGCGAGAATTATGGCGTGCACGATTCGAGAGGCGTAAACGTAAATTAGGTAGACCCCACCTTGGCGGTCAAAAAAATCACTGTCGAGAGGTATCAATTCAGAACCGGGTAGTAGCGTATACGACCCCTTGTGCAAGCTGGTTTCGTTGAAGGTCAGTTTTATTTCCAGAACCGGGCGCGTGTTTTGATCGTCTTCGAAAAGGATGAAATTCTCCTCTCTTACATGCTCGAAGCTGCCTTGAAGGCGCACGTTCAATTCGATGTTTGAGTTTTTCCGGTCATAGGCAATATCAACGTCCTTCTCGAGCGTTTTGACATTCGATTGCAGTTGCTCAAAATTCCAGAGTGTCGAATCGACAGGTGGATTGCCGTGCACGAGGGAGCCAAAAACCGGGACGCTGGAAGGGAGCCAGTATTGAAAGCGGCCTTGATTTTTTTGATTACTGGCGAAGGTATGGCCGATCAACAGCACGTGATCTCTGTTCGAGTCTTGTTCCAGAGCTTCCTCGGAAAAAGGCGGCAGAACGCTGCCAGCGGCGGGAAACAATGGCGTGACTTTGTAATTTTTGTCGACGCGCACCGACCTTAAAAAGTCGTATTGATCTTTGTCTCCGCTAGGGTCGGCGTTTTGTCGGTAGCCGCTGTACACCATCAGTACTAGTGACTCAGGAGAGGTCGAGTGGTCGTAGACCGCGATCGTATGGGTGTTTGCAGCAATCTCTTCGGGCGTCTGGATGATCAGGCCAGGTGTCTTGCAGGTGTGTTCGGCATACACACGGGGGGTGCTCCAACTGTCGTCGTATTTCTTGTAGCTGGCGTACAGGCGGAACAGCGGGTAGGGCTTGCTGGTTTCCTGAGCTGTGCCTTCCCGCGCCTGTGGACTGAAAAATTCTGTGTCCGGGTACTCCACCTGGGCCCACACCACGAACAGCCGATTGTTGAACCAGCAGGGGCGAATCGTATGTTCAAGGACTTTATCGGAAATCGGTACATTGGCCCTCTGCCAATCTGTCCAGGCATGGGGCGACGGCTTGTCATACTTGAAGGGAGCCTCACCGGCCCGTGACGCCGCGGCCTTTGCCGGACGTTGACGCATATCCAGTGAGCGCCAGTAATAAGCATTTTCGGCCGGCGATCGGGCGATGAAGTAGTAGGTGCTGTTGGCGAAATCGTCACCGTCGATATAGCCATTGCAGATGTTCAGGTTGGCAATTTCCTCGAACCGCGCGAGGTAGGCCATGAGGGCTGAAATGATGGTGTCAGGCTGAATTTTGGCCTGAGTGATGTCGGCTTCAAACTGCTTGAAGCTATCGGTCTTGGTTTTACGCAGCGTCGGGTCCAGGTAGATGTCCGGAAAATCCTGCAATTGCTGCAACCCTGCCCAGATCGGATAGTGATTGAGCACCGTCTGCCAGGTGTCGACCTGCTCGGTGCTCAGGCTGTTGTCTCGATAACCGGGTTCCATGTTCAACATCATGCTGTTGACCAGTTGTTGCAGACTGGCAATTGCGCATGCGACCGGGCTGGTGGGCACGTTTTGACTGACCAATACATCCAGCAACCAGTATTCGTAGAGGTCGCTGGGCGTCTTGATACGATCGACCAGGTTTTGTTCGATGATGTAGGCATCCTTCGGCACGGCTTCGTGCAAATACATCGCGAGCATGGCATCGCGCAGGGATTCGTTGAGTGTGCCGTCGAAGGAAGTCGCCATCGTTCCACCTCACGCTTGCATTTGGGTATTGGCGGCCGTCACGGCGTCGCCCAGCATTTTCCAGTCATCCAGGCTGCTGTCGACCTGCAACGCGGTGGCTTGCAGCAGCGCTTTGGCCGATAGTCCACTGGCTTTGCAGGCTGCCTGACAGCGGCGCACCCAATCCACCTGGGCCATCGACTTGGCAATGGCATCGGGCAGGCGCGCGGTGAGTACTGCGACCTCTTCTGTCGACCAACCCAGTAGCCGAGCCAGCTCCAGATTGGCGTCGTTGGCGAGTTGTTGACGGATTTTTTTTGTCGGGCGCTTCAGCACGGGGTTGGCGAGGCTGAAGTAGCTGAGCAGGGTGTCTTCGGGTTTGTCCTGTGCATACAACCAATGACTCAAGCGCTCGAACAGGTACAGATCCGCCAGGCTGGGCTCGCTGTTGGTGAGTGAGTAGTCGCCCAGCCACTCGGGATTGCAGACAAACAGGCGTAACGCGCGGTTGCTCAAGCGCAGTTGCACAACGATTTCAGCGTGCCGGGTAATGCGTTGGACCTGCTCTATCAGCGCGTTATCGTTGTCTTGGGCATCGAGCAGCACGGCATACACCGACGTTTTCGCCCAGTTGATCACGGCCACGGCACGTTCTGCCGGCAGTTGGGCGACTTCTTGGAAAAGATCCGCCAGTAGTTGGGTTTGCCGGTCATGGGCGTTCAGCAGCAGGGCGAGGAGTTGCTGCTTGCTGGACTGCTTGGCGGCATCGCTGAGTTTTTGCGCGGCCAGCAGTGTGTCAAGTGAACGGCTTAACCAAACCTGGGGTTCGTCCACCAGGGTCAACTCACGGTCAAGCCCTGGCAGTAGGCCTGCGGCGTCCAGTATGTGTGCGCCGTTCAGTAAGGCAAGCCAGTCCATTGGCGCATTGTCAGTGTTGTACGCGGGCAGGTTCAATGCCTTGACCTCGGCAGCGGTGACCGCGCTGCGAACGGTATCGGCCTGCAGCGTGTTCAGGCGGGCACGCATATCATCCGTTACAGGTTCGGGCTCGGCGCTCGGGGTTGGCGCGGTGTCCTGTGTAGCGCCGTGAATGTGTACCAACGGTACGGGAGCTCCCAGGCGCTGCTGCAATTGGGCGATGGTTTGATGGCTGTCGGCGAGCCAGTCGAAGGCCCACTGCAACTGCATCAAAACGTCCAGAATATCCGGCGTGTGTACGTTGGCGGGGGCGCGCAGCACACCGCTGGCCAGCGCGGTTCTGAACGGTTGGCCGCCAAGTAGGCCGGCCAGCGTCAGTAACTGGGCAACCGTACAGCCAAAGAGCCTGGCGATACGTGCCTGGCGATACAGCGAGGACACGGTCGCCAGGTCGCGCTTGAGACTGCCCAACAGGCTACGCGTGTGGGCGGCGATCAGCAGGAACTCATCATCGGTCGGCTTCAAGCCCAGGCCCGCGCACAGTTGCAGCACGGTTTTACGCGCGGCGTATGCCGTGTCGGTGACGGTGAATACGCCATGGTCCAGCACCAGCGGCGTGTCGAAGAGCTGGACCGCATTGAACACCTGGTCAAACAACGCCAGCTCATCCCTGACCGTCGTGTAGGGGGTGAGGTAATGCATGAACGCGGCAAACTCCTGAGGGTCGATGCCGTGGCGTTGATTCAGGTGACGGTAGACGCCGAGTGCCCGCAGGGTATTGTCGTTGAGTTGCAAATCCAGGTTTTCTTTACCTTCGGCACGCATGGCACTGACGACCAATGTGTCGAGTTTGCAGAAGGCGATGCCGGTCCAGCGCTGCAGGCGAATCATGCGTTGCAGGCGGTCAAAACGGTCCAGGGAGGTCTTGGTCAGATGCCAGGTCTTACCGTCACCGACTTCCTCCTGTACGAGATCCATGGCGTTGTCGAACTGATTGCGCCTGCGTGAGAGGTCTGTGCTGCCCGGCTCGGATCCATCCGTACCCTGGCCGTTGACGTAGCAAGCCCCATAGTGGTTTGCATGGGGAAAAGGGCAGTCCCTGTCGCCGCGCAGGCCAAGGTGTTGAAGGTTTTTGCTGAGGCAGTTGGGCGACAGGCGTACCGCGTAGGTGCGCCGCGACAACAGCATCTCCACTTGCTCGGCGTGTAGCTGCGTATGTTGCATGAAGATGTTGAGGTCGGTGAGCGTGCCGGCATTGGCGCCTGAGATTTCAATGCCGTAGAGGCTTAGGAAATAAGCTTTTTCTTGGGCATTCGCCTGGTATTGCTCATCCAGGCTCAATGTGAAGCGGCGCCTGGCGGTATTGACAGGGGCCGCTATCGTACCCGTCGCCATGAGTGTATCGAATGTGGCGGTATAGCCTGTTGCAGTGGGTACGGGGAGCGTGCCAACGGCCTTGAAGTTAACGCACAGGCTCGCCTGTGACGCCTGTTGTAGCGAGTTGAATCGGTAAAGCGTGGTGTTATCAGGGGTGGCGTTGGCAAATTGAATCGTCGCGGTATGTGTTGAGGTCTGTCCGGGCTTTCGAAAGGTCAGAGGGACATTATTCGAACCGCTGGCGGCTAACACAGGGACGTTCAATGCCGGTGTGATTACGCCGACATCCGGCTGTCCCGTCGGCAGTAGATAAGCCATCGGGAAAGGAGCATGAGGGCTTAGATGACAGTTGGCCGGACTTTTCCATCCTGCGACGAGGTGAGTGCGGTTCAGGTAAAAATGACTGAATGGCGAAGCTGCGATCAACAGTGCCTGCTGTTGTGGACTCAGCCCATTTAATAATTGCTGGGCCCGCATCGACGGATGTTGCACGGCGCCGTAATGGTTGAAGGCGTTCTGTTCAATCGGCAGCCGGTCGCTGATCTGGTAACTGAGCTCACCAAGCCGAGGTTTGTTTCCCGCTAGGCCCAGTAGGCATTGCTGGTGGTAGTAGTTGTAGGGCAGCTCGAAGGGGTACTGGCGTTCAGTCAGTACCGTGTGCACCGTCTTGTTTTGGTCTGCCGGTACGCGTTGCAGATATTGACGCAGATTAGCGCCCAGCACCTGGTTGACGATCTCCAGCATTGGGCGTGGGGTGAAGGTGCTCTCGTGGGTGATCAACAGCTCCTTGAGGTCTGGCCTACGCCGGTCCAGCAAAAGGCGAGAGGTATCGCTGCTGGTGTTTTCCAGTTGCTTGATGAACACGCGAAGTGCGCTCAGATAGGCGCCGGGTGAGTTGTTAGCGGCCAGAGCTCCGACTTTGCAGAACTCACTCCAGTTTTCCTTGAATAGATTGGCGTAGGTCGGACCATAGGGCACCAGTGCCCTGACGCCGTCGCGCTGTGCCAGCGGGTGGGATGCGCCCGACGACGTCCGGTGTTCGCGGTATAGGCGCGCGAGCACAGAGGCGTAGGCCATGGCGTTGTCGTAGGCTTGCGCACCATTGGCGTTGCTGTGCAGGGCCAACTGTCGGATGAAGTCCGGTCGGGACAATCGAACGATATCGAAGACCGACGTCACGTCCATTGCTTTGAGGGCCGCCTCGAACGTCATTTGGCCTTTGACCGGCTGGGCGTCAGCAGCGACTAGGTGCTTGAGCAGAACGTTGCGTGTGCTGGCCATGGGTTCTCATCCGAACGGGAGAAGGGAACTGAGACGTCGAGGTCCAAGGTAGTGGAGAAAAAATCGCTTGTAACCTGTGAAACTTGACAGGTCGCGAGTTTAGCCATTCGTCGTAACTGGTAGATTTCACAGGTGCTGAAGGGGCGCGCATCGGTATATACCGGCGACATCGATGAAGGCGTTAGCGACCGGAGTACCCTGCCATGAGCGACAATCGCGCCAACACCACTGTGCAAGCACGTCAGCCTGACGGTAAGAGAGGGATAGGCCCGCTGTTTTTTTGGGCGACCCCTGATATCAGCGAGCCCAGAGCCAACGCAAGTGTGGGACGGCGTTTTGTCATTAGGGCCAGTGGGTGGGCATTGAGCACTCCGATACATAAATGGAATGTGGAGCTTTTTTATAGGGATAGCGCTGGCAAGCAGCATATGCGCAGAGTCGCTAACTCTTTCACCTCTTATTTTTTATTGGCGCATTGGCGTTCTGAGGTGAGGGCCACCGTGGAAGTTCCAGCGGAGGCAGTTTCCATTATTTCGGTAAGGGTTGAGTTCCAAGCGACAACCTATAGCCCCTGGGCTTATGTAACGCCGGTATTGCAAGTGTTGGCGCCTCCGGTCATAACCCGCCCAGGCACGCAGTGGACGCCTTATCCCACCCTTCGCGGTACCGGGGTAACGGGCGCGCAGGTCGATTTATTGCCGCTGTACCAAGCCGGAATCAGGCTGCCTTTAGGGACCGCTCAAGTGCGGGGTGGGACGTGGAGTATTACGATTGGTTCTTTGATAGGCCAGGGAGTTCATGTGGTGTACGCGCTGCAAACGCTGGGCGGCGAAACGTCTGGTTCTTCCAACTGGGTCAGTTTCGTATTGTTGCTCAAGCCTATGATCACAGGTGTGAGCGTGAGTGTCGGCGGCGTACCGTCCGTCGCAGGGGGAGGCGCCCTGGTGGGCGCGACTATCGAAATCTTTTTTGTCGGTGGGGGTGGTGGTGTCCAACTGACGACCGTGCAATCGGGGGTCACATGGGAGGCGACGGCAACCCGTGCATGGGCCGCAGGTTCGTACCGTATCGTCGCGCGACAGCGCGAGCCGCTGACCGGCGCTTATTCCGACTGGTCGGATGAAAAAATAGTTACCGTGGCACCCGCCCCGCCAGGCCTCAACAATCCTGGCCTGGTTACGGTTGCCCGGCCCATATTGAGCGGGAGCGGTGTGAGCGGCGCGCTGATCGGCATTTATCAGCGGGGCTTCAATGTGCCGTTTGCCACGACGGTCGTGCAGCAGAGTAGTTGGAGCGTGCTACTGACGAGGGACCTCTGGTCGGCTGATCCCCTGATTCTCGAAGCAAGGCAAACAGTGAACGGGATGACTTCAGTATCGGCACCGGTGAGCTTCACCGTGCTGCTGGTGCCCGTGATCACTGAGGTGACGGTTTTAGCCGATGGTCGGCCCATGGTGAGTGGCAGAGGTCTTTCGGGGGCAACCATCGAGGTTTTTCATACCGGTGGTGGAGGCGGGGTTCAGTTGAGCACGACGGTACAAGCGCAGGGCACATGGTCAGTCACTGCAAACAGCCCGTGGGCCGTGCAGGCCTACGAAATTACGGCAAGACAGGTGGGTAAGAACCCTCAGCACGCGTCCTTGTGGGCGCGGGACATAAAGTTCACCGTCCGGCCGAGCAAGCCAACACTCAGTCAACCACCCCATTCGGCGTTGCCCTCGCAGGTGCTGACGATCAGCGCAGTGCATGCCAAGGCGGGCCATGTGACGGTTTCCCGGGGCGCCACCGTGGTTGCCGGCACCTTCTCGGGGACAGGGAGCACGCGTCAGTTCACGCCCACACTTGCCTGGCCGATTGGCGCTCAATCGGTGAGCGCGACGCAGACCGTCGACGGTTTTGTATCGGATCCCAGCGACAGTGTGACCTTCAATGTGGTGTTTGCAGCACCGACGGTGCTTTATCCAGCACAGTACGGGGTTGTCGATATAGGCGATTCGTTTTCCGGGCAGCGAGGCTATGTTGGGCCAGGATCCAGGGTCGTGCTGTACGCCGGCAATATTGACCACGAAGTGGGCTCGGCCATCCCTGATGCCGATGGGAATTGGACTTCAACGGCGTTATCGCTGCAGCCGGGTGAGCATACGCTTCGTGTGTATGTCCAATGGCGAGGCTTGCTCTCCACCCTCCTGGAGCGTCGCTTTTACAGTCGACCGCCCAAACCGGTGCTGCTGGAACCCATTATTCCTAGTCCCCGGCAGTCGTTGCAAATCAGCGGGGTCCTGGCTGGCGCTACGCTGAAGGTTTATAACGTCGCAGGTCAGGTGACGGGTAATGTCATCAGTGGCTCTCGCTATCTGTTTACGCCCGCTCAAGACTGGACGCTGGGAGAGCAATCGGTATGGGTGACCCAGCAGGTGGCAGGCGTGACGTCTAATCGAAGCGATGACGTGACCTTTTTCGTCAGCCCGCTGGCGCCGGTGATCAATGAGCCAGTGGATAAGTCGCACCAGCCGTTCGAGGTGCATTTGAGCGGCACTTGTCGCGTGGGGGCGACTGTTTATGTACTCGCCATCGACGGCAATATCCTGGTCAAGGCGCAGGTGGATGGGAATGGCTGGATAGCCCGGCACCGCTGGCAGGTGCCCGGAGAGGCACGGGTGCAGGTCATGCAGGTGGTCAATGATGTCGACTCTGCGAGAAGCCCGGCCCGTGCGTTTTTTATCAAGCCTGACCCGCCCTCGATTGCGCTGGTGGTCAACCCGGCAGCGCCAGCCCAGACGCTGCAGATCAGTCATGTGTATCCGAGTGCCGCGACCTTGCAGATGCTTAGGGACGATGACACGCCAATTCCGGGTATTTTTACGGGAACCGGCAGTGAGCGTGTGTTTACGCCGGCCCAGGATTGGTCATTCGGTAAACATACGGTAAAGGTGTTCCAGGTCGTTAATTCGGTTGCCTCCGACGCCAGTGAGGCCCGAGTGATTTGTGTGCAACCGCTGCCTTTGACGATCATTCAGCCGCCGAACCCGGCAGACGCCACGCAGGCGCTGACACTGGTCGGTGTTCACCCGGCGGTCGAGAATGTGAAGGTGTTTCTCGATGGACATCATGTTCCTGGCATCTTTACCCGCTACGGTGAGACCTACACCTTTGTGCCTGACCTGGACTGGGCGCCGGGAACCAACAAGGTCTGGGCGACACAGGTGGTCAATGACACAGAGTCCTTGCCCAGCGAGATGTGCGTGTTCTCGGCCAGACCCTTTACAGTTCAATTCGATACGCCCCAAGAGGGAGGCTACTACGAGCAGGATTTCGAAATGACAGGGCGGTGTCATCCGAACGCTCTGGTCAAGGTGTTGAACCTGGACGGCAGCGTGGTGGGGAGCTGGCGGGCCATCGGTACCCTCTGGACAGGAATCTATCACTGGATACCGGGGTTCAAGCAAAAGCGTGTTGTGCAAGTCGTCAATGGCGTTGAATCCGCTCCGGGGCCGGTTCGTCATTTTTATATTTCATTGGCTGTTCCCCTAGTTGGAAAACCCGCCCATCCTGCCGAATCGGATCAAATGCTCGAGATTACGGGGCTCTATTCCGAAGCGGTGGCCGTGCGTGTCTACAACAAGGGGCATGCAGTGACCGGGCACATGACAGGGAGCGGGTCTTCTCGCCAGTTTGTGCCTGCACAGCCCTGGCCTCATGAGAATCGGATCACCGTGACCCAGCAATTGGGGGATATCGTTTCCAACCCCAGTACGCCGGTCGATTTCATTGCTCGCCCGCCCGTCCCGCAACTCATTGACCCGGCGGAGGGCGAGTACTACCCGCTGAAATTTGAGTTGAGCGGAACGGGCGTATCGGACGCTACGGTGGTACTGCTCGACACCGATGGCGAGCGCATTGCATCTTGGCCGGTGCAGGGCGGTCAGTGGTATGGCATTCACACTTGGTCGGCACCCGGGTTCAAACACAAGCAGCTCATGCAGGTGCGACAAGGTATTGAGTCCCGCCCAGGGCCGGTGCGTGGGTTCTATCTGCGTCCTGATCGCGTTGAAATTCTTCCTCCAACCAACCCGGCCATGCCAGCCCAGACCCTTACGGTTCGTCATGTAGGTAGCGGCAACGTGCTGCTGGCGATGTTTGATGAGAACGATCAATCCGTACCTGGCGTGTTTTCCGAAGAGGGTTCGATTCGGCAGTTCATTGCGTCTAAAAACTGGGCGAAGGTCAATCAGGTTTATGCCGTTCAGACAGTCAATGACGTCATGTCCGAGCCCAGTGAGATGTGTCGCTTCGAGGTACGGATCCAAGCGCCAATCATCGAGTATCCCCAACATGATCAGGTCATTGATATCGGAGCCATTCTTTCCGGCAGTCGTGGCTGGCCGGGCATAGGTGCGTCTGTCGTGGTAAACGATCCGCTCACCGGCGTCGAAGTGGCGCACGCCGTGCCCTTGCCTGACGGGCACTGGACAGCGCATGAAGCACTACCTCACGGCCCGGGAGTCCATGAAATTGTGGTGCGGGTGTATTTACAGGATTTGGTCTCTGAGGAGGCCCTTCGGACATTCCGAGTCAGGCCACCCCGGCTGGCGATTGTCCCGCTGGCTGAGACAAACAACCTGCGGCAAACGCTGTTGATCACGGGGGTGTATTCGGCAGGCGCGACCTTGAATCTGGTTGATGAAAACGGGCATCAGGTTTCCGGAACGTTCGTGACCGGGGATAAGGAGGCAGTGTTCTCACCTGATCAGGACTGGCCGTACGACGCAAACAAGGTGACTGCGAACCAGGTGGTGGAAGGCGTTGCGTCTGTAGTGAGCGAGCCCTGTGTCTTTATCGTGATTCGAGAACCGGTACCCGACGCACCGTATTTCGAACTGCCGCTAGCGGGGTCGCAGTCGTCGTCCCGCCCGCTTATCCGCATAAAAGGCCTGCCTGGGGCGCTGGTAAGCCTACGGGGTGAGGGTGAGCTGGTCCTGCACGGACAAGTGACCGAAGAGGACGGGACGCTCGAATTCGTCATCGAAGAACCGTTCAAACCAGGCCCCGTGGCACTTCAGGCCAAACAGCAGAAAGGAACTGGGCCGCAATCGCCCTGGAGCGAGCCGCATACCTTTCACGTAATGCCTCGGCCACAAACGCCGGAAATCAGGACGCCTACACACAACAGCCGCGTATCGCGCAAACCACAATTCACCGGCACCGGGGTGACGGGGGGGCAATTGTTGCTACGCCATGTCAATGATCTGAGTAACGTGCTGGCGACGATCCCGGGTGTCAGGTCCTGGCGATGGAGTGCTTCGGCTGATTGGGCGTTAGGGCGGCACGGGGTTCAAGTGCAACAGGCTGTAGATGGGGACACATCCGAATGGTCGGCTGTACGCGAGTTCGAGGTGGTAGATGCGCGGTATCTGATTGATAAGATCAGCCCGGTGTCGGCTCAACCCGTTGTCAGAAAAGATGAGGGAGCATTGCTACGTTTTCAGGTGCTGAACGCTGAAACCGAAGAAGGTCAGGCCGGGCTCCAAGTGCGTTGGGTCGTTGATGGGGAGGAGGCTTTATGGTCGATCACCACCACCGATAGATTCGGATGGGCTGAATACCTCTACCGGCCACAGACTGAAGGTGTGCATCAGGTTATCGCTGATATGACTGGCGAAAACGAAGGCGTTGTCACCCAGGTCGGGTTCACCGTTACTGCGCTTGAGGACAACCCATGGGATCAGCACTTCGTACTTTATCTAAACCACAAGACTGTTGATCTGGCCTTTGCCGGCCTGCAACTGCGGCGTGGCAGGCGGTATGTATTGGAGCTGGAAGTCAACGAGGACAGTCCGCTGTTGGGCTCGACCGTCACGTTGGAAGACTTTGCCGGCGCACAAGCCTTGGGCCTGGTGTTTTCTCCACCCTTGGGAGAGCCACGCAGCGTTGACGGGCAGAGTGTGTCCTGGTCCGTCACCTCGTTGTTGGGTGACGAAGGGCATTTTGGGTTGAAATTGATGAGCCCCAGCCTGCCGGATTGGTACCTGCAGGGAAAACTGCTTTCAGACGACCTGGGGGATCTGGTAGAGGTCAGACTGGATGCGTTCCGTGGAAAATCCTTCGGCGAGCCCTTGCTTTTGTGTAGGGGGGCAACGCACACGATCCTGGTGGTGCCTGAGGCTGATACCGAAATTATCGGCAAGGAGGTGACGCTGGATTGGTTACCCGATGCTGCCGATCACGGCATGATCCTGCAGCCGGTCGGTCATACTGCGCGGGTCATGGAGCAAGCCGGGCTGACTTGGACGGTGGATTGCTCCGAGGCGAGTGCCGATGTGAATGCCGGGCTGGAAATGAAGGTGGCCGCCTGGGATGTCACCTCCCGGGTGTTGCCGATTGGGCTGGCGCATAACAAGGGCACTGTCTCGGAAACCTACGGGCCGGTCCAAATGGGTGGAACTGCACAGTACTATTACAAGGGTATGCGTGTTGCCTCGGCGTTTACCGGAGAAATCCTGCCCAGCTTTCCCGTGACCCTCACCAAAGATGGGGTGGTGTATCACCAGAAAACATCCCGCGATGGTTGGGTCTATACCTCTTATTATTCGGGCCAGAGCGCGTCGTTAAGTGTGAATAGTCCCTACGACCAGCAGTAGAACCGAACCCAATGGCACAGAAACAGGTGTAAAAAAGCCACGCTACCGATTCAGGTAGCGTGGCTTTTTTCAGCGCAGGGTGCTTACTGCACTTCTACCGCCAGGCTCTCACTGATCTTTTTCTGCCAGATGGCAGGGCCAGTGATGTGGACCGACTCGCCGTTGCTGTCGACAGCCACTGTGACCGGCATGTCTTTGACGTCGAACTCGTAGATCGCTTCCATGCCCAGTTCGGCGAAGGCCACCACACGCGATTTCTTGATGGCTTGCGCCACCAGGTAAGCCGCGCCACCAACGGCCATCAGGTACACGGCCTTGTGGACCTTGATTGCTTCGATGGCGGTCGGGCCGCGCTCGGATTTGCCGATCATGCCCAACAGGCCAGTCTGCTCGAGGATCTGGCGGGTGAACTTGTCCATCCGCGTGGCGGTGGTCGGGCCAGCCGGGCCAACCACTTCTTCGCGCACCGGATCGACCGGGCCGACGTAGTAGATGAAGCGACCCTTGAGGTCTACCGGCAAGGTTTCACCCTTGTTCAGCATCTCGACCATGCGCTTGTGCGCCGCGTCGCGCCCGGTGAGCATCTTGCCGTTGAGCAGCACGGTTTCGCCCGGTTTCCAGCTCTGCACGTCAAGATGC
>Ga0265296_1001480_pt1 | contig 26900 bp, 28 predicted proteins | sample MunlanPumphouse1_FD_189073 | JGI IMG/M metagenome (GOLD analysis project Ga0265296, IMG submission 189073) | Groundwater microbial communities from a municipal landfill in Southern Ontario, Canada - Pumphouse #1 | ecosystem: Environmental > Aquatic > Deep subsurface > Groundwater | place... | reverse complement strand
GCCAGAAGACCTGAGATTCTTCGGGAATTTATTGCCATAATTCGCGATGAGATTGAGGATATATCTGATTTGGATATTGAGAAATGGCTTAAAAATTTTAAGACAGAAGACTTATTGACGCCATAGTCCGAAAGTGCCACCTCCAATTTCTTGTTTGCGTTTTCAAGCTCAACTACCTTATTTTCTAATTTTTTCATGAGCTTTTGGCTGTATAGTGAAAGATACTCTTTTTCATCGAGTTTTTCAAGCGCCTCCACGCCATTGGATGCGTATGTCACCTCATAACCATCAGCAACCAGTATTTTTGTCATTTATTTACTTCCTTATTTATAAGCGGTATCGTAAACATGAACGTGCTTCCTTCCCCATACTTACTCTGTGCCATGATCGTTCCACCTTGCAATTCCACCAGCTTTTTTGAAATTGTTTTTCCTGTTCTGAAAGAGCTCTTATTCTTATTTCTGTTTTTTCTTTCATTTTTTGCTCTTCATCAAATTATTCCCTTTATTTTTTATATTTTTCCAGTACCTTTATGAACAAATTAATATCAATCGGTTTTTCCACATAATCGTTAAAACCACTGGCTAAGAACCGGTCCCGGTCTCCTTTCATTGCAAAAGCGGTCACAGCTATCATCGGCGTGTTCTTATACTCAGGTCTGTTCCGGATCATCCGGGCTGCTTCGATCCCATCCATGTCCGGAAGTTCAATATCCATTACTATCAGGTCATAGGTTTCTTTTTGCACCATTTCAACCGCTTTTTTTCCATCCTCAGCCCCATGAGCGGAAAATCCCATCGACTCTATTATTTCCAGCTCAAGCTCCATGTTCATGGCATTATCCTCAACTACAAGTACTTTTGTCATGTCTGACCTCCTGTAAATAAATCTGCGCGAATCTGTGAAATATCCGTGAAAATCCGTGTTCTATTAATACTAAAGACGAACGACATCTTACCCTCCCTTCTTTGCCACAAGCGGCAACGTAAAGGTAAATGTGCTCCCTTCCCCATACCTGCTCTTGGCACTGATATTGCCCCCGTGCAATTCTACAAGCCGCTTCGTGATGGCAAGTCCAAGACCGGTGCCACCATACTTTCTTGATGTGCCCATATCGATCTGCTGGAATTCCCTGAACAGCTTGCTCATGTCCTCTTCTTTAATTCCTATGCCTGTATCTGAGACGCAAAACACAACCGAATCATCGATTCTATTTACCTTAACGGTTACTGTGCCCCCTTCATCCTTGCTGAATTTTACAGCATTGGACACAAGATTTAACAGGATCTGGTTTAACTTCTTCCTGTCTGCTTCAACGAAATCAAGCGCCGGATCTATTTCTTTATTTAGTGTTATTTTTCTCTGCTGTGCGTTTGTTTTCATCAGGTTAAGCGACTCGTCCACAGCCCCAGGCACGGATATTTTTTCAAGGAGCATTTCCATTTTTCCGGCTTCTATCTTTGTCAGGTCGAGAATTTCATTGATCAGCTCCAGGAGATGCTTCCCGCTTGAAATAATATTATCCAGATAATTCTCCTGTTTTTCATTCAAGTCTCCAAATGTCTTTTGTTTTAAAAGCTGAGAAAAACCAATTACTGAATTCATTGGTGTTCGAAGCTCATGGCTCATTACAGTCAAAAATTCTGATTTTGCCTTGTTAGCAAGCACAAGCCGCTCATTCTCGCGGAGAAGAGCTTCAGATTTTTTGCGTTCTGTGATATCGTTGAATACACCATACATTTGAGTTTTTCCTTTGATAGTAACAGGGATCGCTATTATCTCCACATCCACGGGCATGCCATCAATTCTGAGGAACTTTTCTTCGATCAGGGGTGCGATCATTCCCGTCTCTTCTATCAGGATACGCTCTCTTACCATGTCATGATAGTCAGGATGTACAATGTCAAATATTGTTTTTCCAATCAGCTCTCCTGGACTTGTTGCTCCCAGGATCTTCATAGCTTGCGAATTTGCGAATGTGATTTTTCTATCGCCATGTATGATTATACCGTATGGAGAGAACTCAACAAGCAGTCTGAATTTCTCTTCGCTTTCCCTTATCGCTTCCTCTGCCATCTTGCGCTGCGTGATGTCCCTTGCCACATGAATTACCTTCACAACCTTTCCAGTCTCATCTTTTATCGGCGACGTCGAGACTTCAACATATATCTTCTCGCCATTTTTTCCGAAATGCACATGTTCAACTGTTGAGTATTTTCCGGTTTCTACAGATTCAAGGAGTGGACAGAGTTCATCTCTGAAGTAACAGGGCTCAGGGATCTTATGGGTTATTTCATAGCATTTTTTTCCAACAACATCTTCCTCCTTCATCCCGTATTCTTTCTGGAAGTGCTTGTTGACTCCAACTATGCTGAAATCGCGAACATCAATTACCATAATGGCATCATTCATGCTGTTAAGAACTGTTCTTGAAAAATCCTCGCTTTTTCGAAGCGCTATCTCGTCTCTTTTATGCTCGGTTATATCCCTTATTATTAAAGATTTCCCCGCTATGTCTCGGTTTACATCCAGCAGCGGCGAAATGGTAACGCTTACGTCTATCTTTGTCCCGTCCCTGCGCATACATTCAATTTCCAGTCCAGCTGTGGTGTCCGGGAGTATTTCACAGATCATCTTTTCTTTCACATCCGCGGTTTCAGGAGTGGAAAGCGTTTCAACGAGCCTTTTTCCAGTTATTTCCTGCGCAGTCCAGCCAAAGAGTTTCTCTGCGGTTTTGTTCCAGGAGGTAACGTGTCCAATAATATCGGTGGTAATAATAGCATCGTTGGCATTGTCAAAAATACCGCGGTACTTCTCTTCAGCCGCCAGCCTTAGCTTTTCCTCGGCTATAGCGAGCTTATCGTATGGAAGATCCACGGATGATTTGTAGAGGGCAAGATAAATGCAAAAAAACCCTGCAGCTTCAATAAGATGCCCCAGCACTTCGTATGAGATATATACCACACCGCCAAGCGTTATGATGATAAAGCCATATATTAAAAAGATAAGGTTGTTTTCACCAGTTTTTTTTATTCTTTTCTTATACAGATAGCTCGAATACAGGATGATGGCTATGCTTACCCCAAGCTCTGCCATTCTTGCTGGAGATGTTGTGCCTTCGTTCTGTATTACAGGCAAGTATTCGCCGTAAGTCACAAGAATGAATATTATTATCGCCAGGGCTATTGACAGGACGAAAAGAACCAGCTTGTTTGGCGATTTTTTGAAACTGTCTTTATAGACAAAAACACTTAAAAGAAAAAGCGGAGCCATAATAAAGTGCGCGGTGCTCCACAGGATTTCTGCCTTCTCATCGGAGTTTGGGGTAATGAAATCAGGCATGAAAGGATAGGAAAGGATATGGAAAAGGTCAAGAAGTCCAATAACAAGGAAAACAGCTCCAAGGAAAAGAGCATGGTTGTCTTTGCTTCTATCATATGAATACCATGTCATCGCAAAGATGGACAAGGAAACAAAGACCGCGAAAAGTGCTGCTAACAGGTGCAAAGGCTCATACAATGCATTCAAGTATTTCCCCCCTTAGAATTCTCGATCAGAGTCGCTATTATCTCATTCTCGTGAAGAAGTGCATCCCGGCACTTTTCAAGGCACTCTGTCCTTCCTGGTTCCCTGGTATCGCCCATTGCAAGCTCCATGTATCCAATCGCATACAATATCTGGGTGCGAAGCTCATGCGTAACATTTGAGAGTAAATTTGACTTAAGCATGTCCAAGCTCTTTAATTCTTCAAACGCGGCATCCAATATCCTGTTTGTCTTTCTAAGCTGTATCACCTTATATTCTAATTTGTTCGCAAGTCTCTGGCTGTATAAAGAAAGATATTCTTTTTCATCCTTTATTTCAGGCTCAAAGTGTGCATATTCCCCTGCACTATTATTCTCCATTGTGTTCTTGATTATTTCAAGTATATTCAATGGTTTCTCTGGCTTCCTGATAAAACCTGCCGCACCTTCAAATATTGCCAGCTTTTCATCTTCATATTCCGTATATGTGGCGGTGTAAAATAGAATAGGAATATCCCTTGTTCTTTCGTTCGTTTTGAGTTCCCTGCACAAACTGAACCCATCCATTTGCGGCATCATTATATCAGATATGATAAGATCCGGTTTTTCGTTTTCTATCATTTCAAGCGCTTCGATGCCGTTGCATGCGCTTTTGACATCATAGCCGGCAGATAAAAGTATCTTGGTAATTAAAAGCCTGTCGTTTTTTGTATCTTCCACAGCAAGAACTTTCATTTTTTTTCAATTCCTTACTTTGTCGGTATGGTGAAATGAATTGTTGAACCTTTTCCTTTTTCGGATTCAACCCAGATCTTTCCTCCATGACGTTCCACTATCTTTTTGCAGATCGCAAGTCCTATACCTGTTTTTGGCTGCCCTTCACGGACACGCTCTGAAATCAGGAATAAGTTGTCAATGTATTTAGGGTCTATCCCTACGCCGTTATCCTGTACCGAAAACACCCAGTCGTTCCCCTCCTGTCGTGAGGAAATATGCACTTTTGGAGGACTGGCAGTTCTGAATTTGATAGCATTATCAAGCAGGTGATGGAATAACTGGCAAAGCTGAGCCGGGTCTCCCGTTACCACTGGTAGTTTATCATGTGTTATTTGAGTCCCTGTTTTCTTGATAACAACATCAAGATTGGTAAGCGCTTCATTAAGGACAATTCCGACATCTGTCGGCTCTTTATTTGTCCCAATTCTTGAATATGTATACAGGTCATTGATCCGTCTTTGCATCCCGATAGTGCCATCAACTGCGTTACCAACGATCTCCCATGCATCCTTATCAAGAAATTTGCCTTTATAACTATTTCCCAGATGGCCCAGATTGCTGGAAACAGCCTGCAAAGGCCGTGCAAGTTCACGGGATGCGATAAATACGATCTGTTCAAGTTCAGCCTTTGAGCGGGCAAGTTCCTTCAGGGTAACCTGCAGGAGATCCTGCGATTTTTTACGCATTTCCACTTCAGCCGCAAGCGAAGCAGTCCTCTCTTTAACCTTGTCTTCAAGATGTTCGTTGAGATTTCGCAGCTTTTCCTGTTCTTCCACCAGTTCATCATGGTACTTCTTGACCCGAAGCAGTGATTTCACTCGTGCGTTTAATTCATACTCGTCAACAGGTTTGTTTAAAAAGTCGTCTGCTCCCGCCTCGATTCCACGTATCCTGTCCTCTTTTTCCGTAAGGCTTGTCACCATTACGACAGGTATGCACATAGTTTTTTTATCGCCTTTAAGCTGCCTGCAAACCTCAAAACCGTTTATTTCCGGCATAATCACATCAAGAAGTATCAGGTCCGGAGATGTTTCTTTTACTTTTTCCAGCGCCTCTTTTCCATTGGCGGCTGTCTCGATCTCAAACTCTTTCGGTAAAAGTCCTAAAATAATTTCAATATTAATCTGTTCATCATCCACTACAAGTATTTTTGTCATTTGTTTTCCTCCGTCTTTTCAACGAGTGGCAACGTAAATGTGAACGTGCTGCCTTCACCATAAATACTTTGCACTAAAAATTTTCCACCGTGCTGTTCCACAAGCTGCTTCGTAATAGCAAGCCCCGAACCTGTTCCACCATATCTCCTATTGGTCCCTGAATCAACCTGGTGGAAAAGACTAAATATCTTGCCCATATCCTTTTCCCTGATGCCAATACCTGTATCACATATCGAGAACTGCGCCATATCACCTGCTTTTGCTGCTCTGACAGTTACAGTCCCCCCTTGCGGTTTGCTGAATTTTATTGCATTATCAAAGAGTTTCAGGAGTATTTGCTTGAACCTCAGTTTATCTGCTTTGATAATCCCAAGTCCGGGATCAATTTCTTTCTTAAACACTATACCCTTACGCGCTGCTTTTTCTTGTACGAAGATCATGGTTTTACCTATTAATTCTGGTGCGAAGAACGACTCGATTAAGAGAGGTAGTTTATCATCCGATTCAATTTTTAGCAGATCAAGCATGTCGTTAATTATTCCGAGCAGATGCTTCCCACTATCATGGATATTATCAACGTAGTGCTCCTGCTTTTCATTCAATTCCCCGGGTGTTTTAATCTTCAGGATTTCAGAGAAACCAAGAATTGCATTAAGCGGCGTCCTGAATTCATGGCTCATCCTTGAGAGAAATTCGGATTTAACGTGGTTTGCGCACTCAGCCTCTTCTTTGGCAAGCCATAGCTCCTGCTCGGCGCGCTTTCTCTCGGTGATGTCTATAATGGATGCCACGCTTTTTTTATTGCCAGGTATCATGACGATGTTGATGAAGGCAAATCTGACGTTCCCATTTTTATCCATAAAACTGAATTCATATTGTATCGGAGCTTTTTTCGAGTCAATTCTTCTAATTTGATGATATTTCTTCATCTTCTCAAGGTCTTCCTTTGCCACGAACTCTGTCCAGCTTTTCTTACCTTCCACTTCTTCCTTTGAATAGCCCGATAGTCTTTCAAAGATTGAGTTCGCCATTGATATTGTGGTATCCTCTTCTAAGATAAGTATGGCAGTTCCTGCATTCTCAAAGATTCCCCGGTACATCTGTTCCGACTCTGCCAGAGCATCTTCACTCTTTTTGTGCATCTCGATCTCGGTCTCAAGTTGCCTTGTCCGCTCTTTTACTTTAAGTTCAAGTTCTTCTTTTAATTTGTGCAGTTCATCCTGTGCCTCTTTGCGTTTCTTGATCTCTTCCTCAAGATCTTTTATTTTAGACTCAAGTTTATGGAGAATGTGCTGGCTGTATTTTTCCCTGTATTCTTCCGGGGTGATCGAAGGTTTAGCTGACTTCGGTTCCCCGGCTTCGAATTCCTTTATGACCCCTTCGATCTCTAAAAGCAGTGCCCTGAATTCCATGGGTTTTATAAGAAATCGCGATGCTCCGAGTGAAAGTCCGAATTCAATATCCTTTTGCGTCGTATAGGTTGCGGAATAAAACACAAAAGGTATGGCTTTTGTCTTCCTGTTTTCCTTAAGACTCTGCAACAGCATGAAACCGTCCATCTCAGGCATCATTATATCTGAAACAATAATCTCGGGTATTTCTTTTTCTATTTGTTCCAGCGCCTCACTCCCGTTGCGTGCTTCCGAAACATCATAGCTGCTGCTTTTCAATAGCGTGGATAGGATCAGCCTGTCGTTCTTGTTATCATCAACTACAAGTACCTTCATGCTATTCTCTCCAGATCAACAGTGTATGCAGCTTGAATATCTCCCGTTTTTATTCAAATGCCTGTATCTATTACTATACAACTACTTCAGTTTTTATAATCGTTGTGGTTATATAATGCCGAGTTTTTCGCAAAATTGAAACGTTCTCCTCAAAACAGTACCGTTAAAGATACCCCCCAAGAATACTTGAACCTGCTATCAGGCTCCCCACAACATATCCCAGGATAACCCCACCGTTCAGGAACGGAAGACCAGCCTGCGGTTTGCCCTTCATTACTAACGTCATAAGCACTGCAAAACCCAGGAAAGTTCCAAGTATTCCACCAATTGCCGGGAGATTCATTTCGCCGATAAGCGGGAACGAATAGAAGTCTGCATCTTTCACAAAGAAATTCGCAGAAACAACAAGCAATGTGGGCATCACAGCATCTCCTAAACCCATAAAGAACGCTTCTCGTTCCTCTTTATCGAACTTTTCGCTACGGAATGAGTAATTCCAGTGCTTCGGGATCACAAGCAGTATTGGAAGCCTCAGGTCCATAACACCTTCGGCAAGCGCCACCATATGTTTGGTCTGGTAAACGGCAATATAATCATATATAAGAAGCACGACAAGAAGAAGCAGCGTGGGAACGATGGCAAGTGAAATCCCAAAAATAGAAGCTGAACCCGCGCCAAGAATCACGCCCGTTATATCAATTACATACCATTCCGGGAATTTATATAGAACAACCGTCAGGCCAACCGAAAGTATGATCGTCAGTGTAAGGTTTAGATTTATGTTTTGAGGTAAGAAAACCGAAAAAAGCGCATAGAATACATACATCAAAGTCCAGCCCACGCTAATGAGGATAAAAGCCTGTATTATCCATTTTTTATTTAATTTAATTACTAAAAATATAAGTCCGGTAAAAATTAGGATTATTGCGACCCACACGATCACATTACCTGTGTCTTTGGGGTCTTCAAATGCCTTGAAATCGTTAGCCTCAAGGGGGTTGCTTAATGCGACAGCGATAAGCTGCACAAGCAGCAGCATGAAAGCCATTCCGACAATCGGGATATATTTTTCGTATTTCAAATTCATCTCTGCTCATAATAAGTTGGATAGTTTTTAAAAGTTTGCTAAGATAATATTAACATGCAACAAACTATTTCTTTTATCCATCCGAATAAGTGACAGATGATAATAGGAATCTTGGGTCCACAGGGCACATATTCGCAAAAGGCGGCAAAGCAGTGGAATGAAAAAGCGACGCTTCAATTCTATGATGATATCTTTGATACTGTTGATGCGCTTTTGAGAAATGAAGTGGATCACAGCATTGTGCCTATCGAGAATTCACTTGAAGGTTCGATCACTCTCACGCTTGATCTGCTTCTGGAACATGACCTCAGGATTACAGGAGAGGTAATTGTCCAGATAAAAAACTGCCTTCTCTCCAGTGGAAAAATCGAGGACATAAAGATAATAATGTCACATCCCCAGCCATTAGCCCAGTGCAGGAAATATCTAAAAAAGAATTTCAAGGGAATTGAAATACGGTCAGATCTGAGCACATCACATGCCGCAAAACTTGCAGCCGGATCAAAAGAGATCGCCGCAATTGCATCTGCTGAATCAGCAAAGATGTATGGCCTGGAAATACTGGAAGAAAACATCCAGGACGTTCCTGAGAATTTCACCCGGTTCATCGTAATTGGAAAAACTACACCAGCACCGACTGGAAATGACAAGACCTCTATTATCGTGTATCTTGAAAAGAATAAGCCTGGAGCTCTTTATGAGATACTTGGTGAATTCGCGAGTAAAAATATTGATTTGACAAAGATAGAATCGCGTCCTACGAAAAAAGCACTTGGCGATTACGTTTTCTATATCGATATCAAAGGACATATCGAAGATAAGACGATAAAAGATACAATTTCAAGAATAAAGGGCAAAGTCGGAATGCTCAAGATACTCGGTTCATATCCGGCTGCAAAATAAGAGCCCATCTTGACAGTTTCATTTAGACTGAATCATAAATCATATTTATCTTCCTTTAGATATCGATCTATATCAAGAGATCCATGGAAAACTCCAAGAATGTCGATATTTCTATCAGGTTTTATCAAATATGCGATACGATAATGACCATAAAGTAGAATCCTGACATGTTGCGATTGATTTTTTTTATAAATATACCCTGATTCTGGAAATGTCTTGAGTATTTGAGCCATCTCGTAAATGGATTTAATGGTTGCAGTGGCAGCTTGTGGATTATCTATAGATATATAATTAAAGATATCTCTAAGCCATCTTTCAGATTCAAGAGTCCAATTCAATTCGACCATTTACGAATACGCCGCCCCATCTCCTCATTCGAGATCGTTCTGCCATGGTCTGAATCTGATAATCCTTTTTCGATCATTCTATTAAATGCTAATTCTTTAAGGATTTCATCATATGAACTATCTTCTGGCTGATTATGAATAATATGGATCATCTGTTCTTTTGCAGAAATCATTGTTAGTTCATATGTTTTACTATAATTTGTATTTTATGGTATTCAATGAAGATTCTTTTTATGGTGTCATTTAGTAAGAAATTGCGGTTTTAGGCGCAAATATTTTATCCGATAAATCCTGTCAAAGAACAGAATAACCTTCTTTCTCGTGATGCATAAGTTTTATCCCTTCATAATTCCATTATTGGGTAGCATCTCAAAAATGAGTGGACGAACATGGATATACTATCTTTAAAAAAACTCGCACTCCTTGGAGCACACCAGAAACCACTGGAATTATCTTCGGTGGAGTTTGCGACCCATATCGATTCAAGCCAGCAGACCGCAGCGCGCAAATTAAAGGCACTTGAAGAAGAAAAACTAATTTCAAGAAAGATATTTCCTGACGGGCAATTGATTTCCATAACAAAATATGGTATCGATTTCCTGCAAAAAGAATTGAATGATTATAACGAGATATTTTCAGGGATCGAAAGCTTGGATATCCTTAGCGGTAAACTAGTTACAGGGCTGGGGGAAGGACAATATTACATAGCACTGGATGGTTACAGGACACAGTTCATCGAAAAACTGGGATTTGACCCGTATCCGGGCACATTGAATGTCAGGCTTGATGCCAATAGCATAGATATCCGCAAAAAGATCGCACAGAGTATAAAGATTTCAGGCTTTACCGACCAGAACAGGACTTTCGGGAAGGGCTCATGTTTCCGGGTGAGGATCTCGGATATAGAAGGCGCGGTAATTACTCCTGAAAGAACCCATTATCCCGAAGATATCATCGAAATAATTGCGCCTGTTAATCTTCGTGAACACCTGGAACTTAAAGATGGAACTAATATTAATGTAGAAGTGATAAAATGAGTTTAGATAAGGCATTAGAAGCAATAAGGAATGGGAAAATGATCCTGCTTTTTGATTCCGAGGACAGGGAAGGAGAAACAGATTTCGTGATCCCGGCGCTAAACACCACGCCAAAGGATGTCGCTCTCATGAGGCGCGATGGTGGAGGGCTGATATGCGTTGCGATTTATGGAAAAGCCGCAGATAAGTTAGGATTGCCTTTCATGTCTGATGTCTTAAGGAGCGTCTCAAAAAATGGTAATAAATCCCTTATCAGCCTTGTGGAAAAGCAGGGAGACATCTCCTACGACTCTCGTTCATCATTTTCGCTCTGGGTAAATCACAGGGAGAATTTCACGGGTATAACGGATAATGACCGCGCCTTTACCATTAGAAAAGTAGGCGAAACAGTAGAGCGTGTCCTGAACGGTGAAATAATTAATTTCGGGGACGAGTTCAGGTCGCCCGGCCATGTCGCACTGCTTCGCGCCGCCGAAGGGCTATTGAGCGAGAGGCGAGGGCAGACTGAGCTTTCCATTGAACTTGCATTAAAAGCAGGTGTCTCTCCTTCGATGGTAGTATGCGAGATGCTTGATGATAAAACAGGAAAAGCGCTATCGAAAGATGATGCGATCAAGTATTCAATTACTCATAACATACCTTTTGTGGAAGGAAGGGATTTAGAATATTTAATATAGAACCCGTTTCTATTATGTTGTTTGGAATAAAAATATGGTTAAATTAAATTATATATTTGGAGTGTCAATATTTATTATTATTTTATTTGCTAATGTCGCTTTTGGATATGCAGGAATGGGAAATATCAGTACTTCACCCACCCCAGATTCACAATTGGAACAATCGGTAGTAACAAGTATATCTGAAATATACGGAAATCCTGCTAATTATATAAATAATGTCAAAGTCACAGGAAAGATAGTGGATTTTATAAATGTTCAAAATCCTCCGTCTTATACAACCTATATGAAGATAGACGATGGGACGGGCAGCCTGTGGGTTGCTAACCAGGCCAATGAACCTCTGAACATTCAGATTGGAATGGAACTTACAGCGGAAGGTTTCATGATGAATAATTTCAGGAGTAACTCAACAGGTATGACGTACGATCTTATTATTTTCACGACCCCTGATAAAATTGTTTTTACGACAACACCAATTCAACAAGAAACCGGAATATCGTGGTTAGAATCAATGGTAAATTCTATACTTGACTGGATCAAATCATTTTTTTAACTTGATTCTTCTTCTGGAGTTTCCAGTGAAGCCAAATATTCCTCATATGTTTCATTTGGTCTTCTGGTATAGACAATCGTTGTATCTTTTTGTTCTTTCTTTCCAGAACCAGAACTTTTTGAAATCCATCCACTTTTCTGTTTCTTCTTTTCTCCGCTTAATTTCTGGTGCTTTGAAGATGTTTGGTTTTTGTCGCTCATAATTTTCTTTCTATAACATGTTTGGTTTGTGAAGCTATAAAGGAATATCCTGAATGGTCAGAAATATATTTTCCATCTTGCAGCCAATAAAATTGCGATCGTTGCAACAGCCTCAAAGCCCGGCACTTCAATTTTTGTCCTAGGTCTCTTTGTAGTCTCCTCAGGACTTGGTATCAATTCTTTGAATGGTTCGGGCACATAAGGAGTAATGACCGGCTTAATTGGTGTTTCATTAGAAGGTATGGAATGGGAATTGAGTACTATTGAGGTCTTGGCGATCATCTTTGCATAAGAATACTGGGATATTTTATCATAGGGATTTGTCATTGTTTCCCCATACTCGAATGCGCTAACTGCTAGCGTTGGTTCTATCCCTGCAAGACGCGCTTCGTTTATCGCTGCTTTTGCTGCTTCATAACTCTTTTCAACATTCTTTTGTGCATCATTCTTTCCCATTAACCCTATCGACGTGCTGGCTTTTGTTGTTGCCTGGAGCGAATCAAATATGGAGCCCGCATAATAGCCTCGTTCCATTTCCTTCTGGGCATTAGAAATGTCATCTGCGGCGCCTCCCGTGATCTGGGGATGTGAGCTGCCCTCTGAGATCAGTGTTATCATGTATGTATTGATGGATTGCGCCTGGCTGAGGTACCATCCCGCACGGTCTTTCAGGATCGTTTCAGGCACGACTTTACCGTTGGGGGTCGAGAGTATGAGCCACCATTGAGCTGTTCTTGCCCTCTCATTCGCAAATGCCATTGATGAGATCTTTTCATCCGTATCATTAAGTTTCTTTGCTTCATCAAGCCTCAACCTTGCTACCGTGATTCTTGATTCCGCAGCCCCAACAGCCTCCACATCGGTTATCCCGTACATCGTAAAATTCTGGTGGTCGCTCTGGGAGGCTTGTATCTGCTTTTCAACTTTATTTTCAAGTTCAGTAAGATATTGTTTCTTATCTGAGGCTTTTTCATATCCGTCTTTCCATTGCGCAAAGCGCATCGTGAACATTGAATTGAAATACAAAGAGGTCGCAGCATAGTATTTCTGATCAAAATACATCTTGTCAGCCCTGTCCAGGATATCCTTTGCATTATCTGTTATTTGTGTTCCGGACGTGGATGAGATCGTTTCATTATACATGCTCCCTGATTCGCTTTTGAGGTTCTCTGCAAGGGGTTTCAGGAGGTCCATGTATTGAGTGGTCAGGATCGTGCCTTTATATGTTGGCATGGTAATATCATGATCCGTAAACGCCAGTACAACCTCCTGTATCGTACTCACTTCCTTGACGGTGACATTCAGTTTTTTACCAAGATCAACAACATTTACCGTTTCCTCAAGGTCTCCAATGATTATACTTGAACCCCTTGAAGAAGTTGTGGATGTTTTTACGGTTACATTAGTCTGGCCTTGCGGAACCAGGAAAAGCGTGTAATTTTTTGCTGCTGCAGCTTCGAGTTTGTAAGGAATACCCCCAACAGGTCCTATGGATTCGTCGGGGTTTATCATTCCTGTCATAACAACATTGGGTTTTAGTGTCCATTTATTTATTGCCGCAATGGTCGCCACGGTCAGGGCAGCGCCTGCTGAAGGTCCGCCTATGATGGGGGAGCTTATTTCGATAATATAATAGAAATCATATGCCTTTTCATCTACTCCCAGCACATCTGAGGCCACCATGGCAGCAAGTCTTGCCGAGCCCTGGAGGTCAACCTGTGTATAAGGATTCGTATCCACAAAAACATGCCCTGTGCCATTGACGACTATAACCTGGGCGCCAAGAAGCGCCCCTTCTTCCCCGTCACTTGTTAGCTTATCAGCAACAAGGGGAACTGAAACGCCATCTTCAAGCGCATTGGCGCCATTAAAAGGATTTAATACCAAAAGTATTATACATGATAATATTAAAAACTGTAATTTCATCATAATTTCATTTTACCCTGCTAATCTAATATATTAGTTAAATACTTAAAAGCTATTATATTGGTATGATTTTCCCAATGACTCTTCAAGATTTATTATTATCTACTGGTATGAAAAAAACCACCGAGCGCACAGAGGACACAGAGAATTATTGCAACTCTGTGATCTCTGTGTCCTCTGTGGTTGATTATCCGTACGTTGATTTTTTATCTGGAAAAAGTAAAAATCTTAATAATGCAGCTTATGACAACTGAAATATTCTCACTCGCAAAATACCTCGCTGCCTCACGCCCTGAGTTCTCACTATCTGAGATGAACCAGTATTTAAGCAAGAGATACGAGGAAAAAGAGCTCTTTGAGATTTTAAAAATGCATTTCTATGAACTTGGCCTCTTTTGCAGCCCGGATCTTAAATGCTCAAAGCTTGTGAAACGCGCACTTCCTCCTGACGAGTTGGTCGTGACTGAACTTGAGGGGCTTTTAAAAGAGCCGGTATTGCCTTTGCGCATCGAAAAACTGGTGACTTCATATATAGAGCGCACCTGCGGGAAGAACTGGAACACCGGTGACACAGCACGGTTGATCCGGGAAAATATAGTTTCGCAGAAAGAGGAATACTGGAAAGGAGGGGGAGGGACCGGATATCCCAAAATTAGGATAGTTTCCTACCTGTTGTATCATTTTCCCGTTTATTTCTGCCAGTACCAGTATCTTCTGCTTGAATTATTCAAAGGCGGATTACTCTTTAATAAAATGAGGATCATTGATGCAGGTTCAGGTCCTGGGACAATTGCTCTTTCCACAGTTGATTTTTTCAGGAAACTCCAGGATGCTTATTCCAGGAATAATATAGATGTAAAATTGAGTCTCAGGATCGAATCGATCGAGAAAGAGCTGGAAAATATCGTTTGTTATCAGGAACTCTGCGGGAATTACCTTTCAGGAAGCCGAGAAAGCGGCGCAAATATCATTATTGGCGAGCCTGTTCGATCACCTATCGAAACTGCGCCTGTTCCTCATGATGCTGACCTTGTTGTTTTTTCAAATGTGCTTGCTGAGCTTAAGTCCACACCTCCTGAACGCGCTAATGTCGTGGAGAGGTTAGCTTCAGGCAGCAAGGATCCAACCCTTATTATTATTGAGCCTGCAGACCTTGATAATTCAAAGGCCCTGCGGATTACTCAGCAGACTCTTGTCAGGAAGGGTTTTAATGTCTATAGCCCCTGCTCATTCATCTGGGGCAAAATGTGCAGCGGCGATAATTGCTGGAGTTTTAAAGAGCAAGGGAACATCACAGCCCCGGATTTCATGAAGAAGATAGCAGATACCGCGGATTCTTACAGGTATATGAACATGGATATGAAATTCTCATCCGTAATATTAATGAAGGGAGCTCTAATATCAAAGAGGGGGGATTCCTCGAAAGCACCCTCAAAACACAATTATCGCGCGAAGGGAAAATTCATGGCCCTTTCAAACCTTAAGAAGCATATCGAGAAGCACATAAACGTGGCTGCATCTGTTATGTCGGGAAATCTGGGAAATGAGAAGACTCTTGTATTCAAGATCTGCGATGGTACTGCGCGTGAACCCTGCTATGCGATCATGCCTGTTTACCATATGAGTGAAAATAACAGGGAGCTTTTGGAAGCTAATTATGGTGATATCGTGGAAATATTTGGTGTCCTTGTACGTGAGAACAAGGACCAATCATCTTTTAATCTCCTTGTCACCCGAAATACGATCGTCAGGATTACAGGTGTGTAGTTCACTCAATCTCTCGCAATAACTTCAATATTCTTACCCCACGCTCGATACACTCCATTTTATCCCTTATCCTTCCCAGCTCGGTTTCAGTTTCCAGGCTTGCTGTAAGGTTTCGAATTTTATTCGCGATGATATTTGAGATCTGTAATACTGGTTTTGATGAACTCCCTGAAACTTCTGAAACTCCAGAAACTCCTGAGTTCCCGGGAGAGCCCATTTTCTGCTGGCCTTGCCCAATTTGCTGTTTCTGCTGATGTTGCTGCTCCTGTTGTTGCTCCTGTTTCCTTTCCTGGAATTCGCATACCGGACATATGACTTTTCCCTGGTACCTGAACATAGGGGCGCCGCAGTCATGATGGGTAGCGAGCATTGTTCCTCCTTTTTCAAGAAGTTTTGTGATCATTTGTATTTTATCGTCTGATTCTTTTCCTGTCATACTATCACCGAAAGTCTTTTCTTTGAATAATCTTAATAACGATTCTTGTTTCATATTTATATCATGTGGTGATAACTGTGTCGCAAAACTCCGGCGAAATTATAAAACAGTGTACTGAAGTTCTTGAAAGAATTGTTAGTGATGATTCGGTTCCAAGAAATATCAGGCGCTCGGCCGATAATATAAAAAATGTACTTTCAAATGAAAAGGAGCCAATCTCAAAGAGAGCGGCTTTAGTAATCTCTACTCTTGACGATATTGGAAATGATCCCAACATTCCGATCCATACAAGAACGTTGATCTGGGGATTATCAAGTAAATTGGAGTCTATTCCTGTAGATAGGTAATTCTCTCAGTTTCTTGTTGTTCAAGAGGTTTTCACACTTTTTTTTCAACATATAGGGAAGTATAATTGCTTATTCCTTTCTTGACCTATAGGAAAATATAAACGCTTCTCTTTTTTTGACCTACCCTATGGTTTCTACTGGAAATTTTATTGAAATGTTTTTCAGTTTGTTTGTTTTGTAGATTCTTATTCGGCTTTTTTTTGTTTTTTTTAGGTTTTTTGTTTGTTATTCTTACATTTGTCTTTTTAGATTTATTTCTCGTTATTGGTTTTTTTTTCATAATTAGAATTATTAGAATTATTAGAATTATTAGTATTATCTTGTTTTACTATGAATTTATATTTATCATTTTTAGAAGGTTTTATATACTGTAAAGATCTAACTAAGTCACATCGGTTTTTTATTATTTCAATTTTAATAAGCAACTTAGTTTTTTAGAAATTCCATACGAAACAAAGGGGTAGGTTCGTCAATTATTCCAGTGGAAACAAAGGGGTAAGAGTATCAATTGATTCTTGAAAGAATATATAAAAATAAAGTAATTGCAACAGAATCAATGTCTGGCGATACTTTATTTTATGGAAGTTTATTGGTAACATTGTCAACTCCAATGGAAACAAAGGGGTAATCACCATAAGTCTTAATACCTGTCCTTCTATTGGAGATAGGTAGGAGGCTGAAGGATGGAAATAAAAAGTTCGACTATGATAAATGGTATTTTCGAAGATATCTTGATGAGGGCAAATATTTTTGAGAATAGGGAAGTACTCAGGTCAACATACACTCCGGATTATCTGCCGCACAGGAGCGATCAGGTAAAAGGATTGGCTACAATACTGGTTTCTGCCCTGAGGGGCGAAACCCCTTCCAATATATTGATATATGGAAAAACCGGGACAGGTAAGACGGCTGTAGCAAAGCATGTGGGAAATGAACTTGTAAAGACGGGAGAAGTACATGGAATTCCATGTAAAGTAGTTTACATTAACTGTGAAGTAGTGGATACACAATATCGTTTATTAGCATCCATTGCACGATATTTCGGAAAAGAAATCCCAATGACGGGCTGGCCCACTGACCAGGTATATTCAGAACTTAAGGCCGCATTGGACTCAGATAAACACATCGCGATAATAATCCTGGACGAAATTGATAAACTCGTGACCAAAGGAGACGATGTTTTATACAATCTAACGAGGATAAATTCAGATCTGAAAAACGCAAAAGTAAGTCTTATTGGTGTAACAAATGACCTGAAATTTACTGAATTTCTCGATCCCAGAGTAAGAAGTTCATTAGGGGAAGAAGAGATCATTTTCCCGCCGTACGATGCCAACCAGATCAGGGACATCCTCAACCAGAGAGCAGAGATGGCGTTTAAAGGTGACGTTCTCGAAGAAGCCGTAATTCCCCTTTGTGCGGCTTACGCGGCCCAGGAGCACGGGGATGCAAGGCGCGCACTTGATCTTTTGCGTGTATCCGGGGAGATCGCAGAACGAATAAAATCCAGCAAGGTCCTGGAGGCGCATGTTAGACAGGCGCAGGATAAGATCGAAGTAGACAGGGTAGTTGAAGTAGTAAGGACTTTGCCAAGCCAGTCAAAACTCGTCCTTTTGAGCGTTGTACTTCTTGGTTTTAATGGCGACAGCAACCTGACCACAGGCGAAGCCTATAATATTTATAAACAGATGTGCAGGACGATCGGGATAGAGGTCCTGACCCAGCGGAGAGTAACAGATCTGATATCTGAGCTTGATATGATGGGTATCCTGAATGCGACAGTTGTGAGTAAAGGAAGATACGGGAGAACTAAGGAGATATCCTTGAGCGTTCCATCCGAAAGCACCAAAAGAGTTCTTTTTGAGGATTACAGGTTAAAACCACTGGAAAATTTCAGGCCGCCCAACCAGACAAAGTTGTATGCCTGAAATCTTAACTTTTTTTTCGATTTCAATTAAAACAGGTGAAAATCCCGCGTGAAGCCAGCGAAACGCACCCTACCAAAGGTACGCGGTCGAATCTGGCTACTCCTATCACCCATTCAGGTTTGATTGGAATGTACGGGCTTATGCTTCCTTGCTGGTCATACGCAGAATTGGTTTTTGGATTATCTCCTTTTGTGATATAACCTGCATGAGGTGCTGACGGCCCTCCTGGCCACATTGGATCTCCAGTATTGACATAATACATGGCACGGTGAATAATTGGTGTTACACTATCTTTTCCGCGTGGTTTGTATAGAATGACATCGCCATATTCATTAAAAGTTGAATAACCGGTTTCCTTTCCTTCATTATATGTGATTATTTTCGTTCGATCAACACTTTCAACAAATATGATATCCCCGATCTGGATATGAGGTATCATGCTGCCGCTTTCCACAGCCACCATTGGTGAAAATCGTCCCATTGCAATGTAGGAGATCGATGAAAACACTGCGACAACGATAAGAACGAACAGGAAATCCCGCAACAGCCCTATCCAGAAATTGTCACTTTCTTTGAAATATTTAATTCTGTCTCTCAGTTCCATAAAATATGTGCGATAATATCAGCCAATATATTAAGACTTGTCCTGAGAAATCAGGATTGTGAGCAGAAAACATAAGGTTTTATTATCACTAAGGCAGTATCTGGGATGAAAGGATAAATAATTATGGAGCTTCAGAAACCCCGCGGCACACGTGATTTCCTGCCAGAAGAAATGCGAAAGAGAAGGTATATTGAGCATAAGTTGCGCGAGGTTGCCACTCGCTGGGGATATGGGGAAATAAAGACCCCGACTTTTGAACACATCGAACTTTTTACGCTTAAATCCGGAGATGGGATACTTGGCGAGATCTATAATTTCAAGGACAAAGGAGACCGCGAGATAGCGCTTCGCCCCGAACTTACAGCGCCTGTCGTAAGGATGTATGTGGAAGAGCTGCAGAGGTCGCCAAAGCCCCTGAAATTCTTTTATTTTGATAACTGCTTCAGGTATGAGCGCCCACAGAAAGGACGTTTCAGGGAATTCTTCCAGTTCGGCGTTGAGATAATAGGAAGTGCTCGTCCCGAATCTGATGCGGAAGTAATTGCACTCGCAGCACAAATGCTAAAAAGCGCCGGCGTGAAGGGCGATCTGCATATCGGGCATATCGGGATCGTGCGCACCCTTTTGAAGGATATACAACCTGAACACCAGGGCAAGATCATGCGCTTAGTGGATAAGAAGGATGATAAAGGTCTTGAGGATTTTCTTGATCAGATCAATGCACCCGATGATATTCGCGGTAAATTATTCCGCTTGATAGGGCTTCGTGGGGAGAATGCAATGCATGAGGCGCAGGAGCTTGTTGGAGACATCGAAGCGCTTACACAGTTCAAGGCGCTTCTTGAACTTCTGGATGTTTATGGCATAGAATACCAGGTTGACCTTGGGATCGCGAGGGGCCTTGATTATTACACCGGCATGGTTTTTGAGATATACTGTGAAGGCCTTGGCGCGCAGAACCAGGTATGTGGCGGAGGCTCATACAGGCTTGCGCAGTTGTTCGGAGGTGAAGATACCCCATCCACAGGCTATGCTATCGGATTTGACAGGATAATGGAGATATGTGAGGCAAAACCTCTTGTTCCAAAGAGCATTGTTGTCGTCTCATTCGAGGATACCCGAAAAGAAGCTATAATCATTGCCCAGAAGCTCAGGATGTATATAGCGACCTACCTTGACGTGATGGGGCGAAAGTTCAAAGACCAGATAGCCTATGCGAACACCATTGGAGCAAGCCATGTCGTGATAGTCGGGAAAAACGAGCTTGATGCCGGAAAAGTGGCTCTCAAGGACATGTCAACCGGGGAGCAGGAGTTGCTTTCGGTTGAGGAAGTTGTTAAGAAATTGAGTTGAGAAAAATAATAAAATAAACAAACAACTAACTTAATGACTCCCCGATGGATAACGTTTATTAATGAGTTTGGATATATTGGGATTTAGTGAAGCATTTGGTTTGTAAACTCCACTCAAAAATAACAGGAATTGTTTTTTACGGTGCTTATAGTTAATAGTATATTCTAAAAATGTTTATGATAATTTTTAAAAATAAATTGGAGGATGAATCTTGAAGTATTGTGTTGATTGCAAATACTTCTCAACGAAAGTAAAAGGCAGCAACAGGGAAAAATATGATGGTTCCTGCGGCCTTATTAAGAAAAACGTGTATGAAACCAATCTTGGATGCAAAGAATTCAACGAAGAACGCATTTAGGCGCAATTGAATCAGATCCTGGCAATTGGTGTTTTCTTATTCACGTATGCACTTATAGTTGTAAAGCCAGGAAAGATCAATGAAGCGCATGCTGCCCTGATCGGTGCAATACTTGCCTCTTTTTTTTTGCTCAAACCTCACCAGATACTGGAGGCGCTTGGAATTTCCACAAGCGAAATGCCGCAGCCTCTTGTTACTACATGGAATGTTGTCATAATTCTTGCAACACTGATGGTGATCTCAAGCCTTCTTGATGATTATGGCTTCTTCGAATATTGCGCGAAAAAAGCGATAAATGCTTCAAAAAACAGTGGTCACAGGCTTTTTCTATATACATATCTTGTTGTATCCTTCATAGCCCTTTTCGCTGGCAATGATGTTGTTATCCTGACTACAACCCCCATCATCCTGATATTTTGCAAAAATGCCAGGATCGATCCCAAGCCCTATATGTATGCCTCTTTTTTTGCAGCGAATACTTTTTCAATGCCGCTCTATATCGGCAATCTGACAAATATCCTGATCGGGGACAGTTTCGGGCTGGATTATTTCGGTTTCACAAAATACATGTTCCTCCCCACACTAGCAGCAGCTTTTGTAAATTATCAATTATTAAAATACATTTTCAGGAAACAGATCCCCGAAACTTTCGACTCAAAAGTTAATGTCGAGGCTGTCATAAAAAACAGACCTCTCGTAACACTTGGACTTGCAGTACTGCTTGGTGTCATTATTTTTGGAGGCATCGCGAATTATTACAGGGTTCCAATTTCTTTTGTGACCCTCACAGGGGCTTTAATCCTCCTGGTGTCCGAGAAACGCATAGTTCACAGGCTAAAAAGGGTCTCATGGAATGTCGTGATATTTGTAATCGCACTTTTTATCGTGGTAAAGAGCCTGGATGTAAGCGGGGTAAATGCTAGGATAGGCGAAATAGTATTTTCAGGATTGAGCGATAATATATTCGTTGCAACTTATTTTGTATCGCTTCTGTCTGCTCTTATGTGCAATCTTGTGAATAACATTCCCATGACAGCCATGATGCTATCAATAATCCAGCACGCAGGTCTTTCCACAGATATGAATACGGCAATGGGATACTCACTTGTCATAGGTTCAAATCTTGGCGCTAATTTTACAACATTTGGGGCGCTTGCAGGGATACTCTGGCTTGAAAGCGCCCGCAGGTATGGATGGAATACAACGATGACCGACCTCCTGAAGATCGGGCTGTTCGTTACTCCCATTGCTATCCTGGGAGCCAGTATAGTGCTTGCGATTGAGCTTTCAATTTGACATCGGGAGGAACAAGTTGAAGATCGTAAAACAAAACCCTTAAATATAATGAACATAATTGTACATAAATGTACTAATATGTACAATATCAATGATATTTATGCACCAGATAATCCATGAAATACTCGAATCAACAAGAAAAAGAATTCCTTCGACAATAAACAAAAGGAAAATATTATCAAGAGACTTCAAGAAGTACCTAGATCACAGAATTCAGGACAACCTCATTCCCGTGATCGCAGAAGTAAAACCCTCCTCACCATCGCGGTTTATCAGGGATGTTACTCCCCATGAAGCAGCCCAAATCGCACTGCATATGGAATCAGCAGGTGCAGCGGCTATTTCAGTGCTTACTGAACCCGATTTTTTTAAAGGCAGTATCAAAAACCTGGAATCTGTACGTCAAAAAGTCAAAATACCGGTTCTGAGAAAAGATTTCATATTACATAAAAACCAGATACAAGAAGTTGAAAGCGATTTGATCCTTCTTATCGCCGGGATTCTTGGCGATGAACTGGATGAGTTCGTAAATGAAGCAATATCTTCAGGCAGGGAGCCCCTCGTTGAAGTGCATAATATAGATGAACTTGAAAAAGCAATGAAAACCGGGACAAAAATAATCGGTATCAATAATCGAGACCTTACTACAATGAAAGTTGACATAACAACAACAGAAAAACTGGCGCCCCTTATCAGTGACAGGATAATTATAAGTGAAAGCGGGATATCTTCACCCCAGGATGCCCTGCGAATGATAGATGCAGGCGCGAATGCGATACTTGTTGGAACATCTATTATGCAGGGAAATGTTTACGAAAAGACTTACGAATTAGTACATGCATTAGAGCAACAGGATAATTGAGAATATGAGACAGGAACTTACATCAACCAAATTCGGTAAATATGGCGGTCAATATGTTCCGGAAATATTGATGCCGGCGCTTCTTGAGCTTACGGAATATTATGATAAATACAAAGATGATGCCGTTTTCAATGAGGAACTGGATCATTACCTGAAGGATTTTGCAGGACGCCCTTCACCATTATATTTTGCCAAAAATTTGAGCAGGGAATATGGTGTCAAGATCTATCTAAAGCGCGAAGACCTCGTACACGGCGGCGCCCATAAAATAAATAACACGCTCGGACAGGGTCTTCTTGCGAAATACATGGGAAAAAAAAGGATAATCGCTGAGACGGGCGCGGGTCAGCACGGAACTGCGTGCGCTATGGCTGGCGCAGCTTTTGGCATCCCAACAGAAGTCTATATGGGCGCCAAGGATACCGTGCGGCAGCGGATGAACGTTTACAGGATGGAATTGATGGGAACAAAAGTGATCCCGGTAAAAAGCGGCTCCCAGACCTTAAAAGATGCCATCAATGAAGCCATGCGCGACTGGGTGGCAAATGTCGAAACAACTCATTACATGATAGGCTCAGTTGTCGGGCCTCATCCTTTCCCGACGATGGTGCGGGATTTCCAGAGCGTCATAGGAAAAGAGACGCGATTGCAGATATTGGAAAAGGAAGGGAGGTTCCCTGATTCGATCGTGGCGTGCACAGGCGGAGGCAGCAATGCCATGGGAATATTCCATCCTTTTGTAGAGGAAGATGTTGATTTGTTTGCAGTTGAAGCCGGAGGCAGCGGCATGAAAACAACAGATAAAGAGGCGCTTCATTCTGCTACATTGTGTACGGGTGAAGATGGCATTCTTCACGGCATGCGCACAAAAGTGCTCCAGAATAAGTACGGGCAGATCCTTGAATCAAGCTCAATTGCCGCAGGACTTGATTACGCAGGCGTAGGACCTGAACTTGCATATCTCGCAGACATCGGGCGGCTAAAACCATGTTATTCGATGGACAGCGAAGCTCTGAGTGCGTTTCACGATCTTTGCAGGTTCGAAGGCATAATCCCGGCTCTTGAATCATCACATGCTGTTGCTTATGTCAAGAAAGCTGCAGCTTCCGGGGAACTTGGGGATATTGTCGTCATAAACATTTCAGGAAGGGGCGACAAAGACCTTGAGACCGTGATGGGGATGAGAAAATGAGAATAGCTGAGAAGTTCAAACAACTCAAAGCCAAAAAAGAAGGAGCATTAATAGCGTATATCTGCGCCGGAGACCCGACGCCTGAGGCAACAAAAGAATACGTGACCGCACTTGTTCGCGGCGGAGCCGATATAATTGAGCTTGGACTGCCCTTTTCAGACCCTGTCGCTGACGGTCCGACAATACAGGCAGGCATTCAGAGATCACTTGACGGCGGCATGACGCCTGATATTTATTTCAGGACTATTGCATCTCTTAAGCTTCATATTCCGTTGATCGTGATGACGTATTATAACCTGATATTTAAGAGAGGACTTGACAAATTCGTTAAAGATTGCGCTACATCCGGAATATCCGGGATAATAGTCCCCGATTTGCCGCCTGAAGAATCTGGCGACCTGTTACAGATATGCAGGAAAAACGAAGTAGACCTGATTTACCTTGTGGCTCCCACGACGACCGAAAGCAGAATGGAACGGATACTGGCAGAGGGAACAGGCTTTATTTATCTTGTGGCGCGACTTGGCGTTACCGGAGCGCGTTCTGATGTTGCAGTTTCAACGGGTGAGCTTATAAAAAGAGTAAAAACCACAACGCCAAAAGCTGTCGGCTTTGGTATATCAACAGGCGACCAGGCTGCACAGATCATACGTGCCGGAGCAGATGGTGTTATCGTCGGGTCGGCTTTCGTGAATATTATAGAAAGCAAAAAGAACGTAATTGAGAGGCTTGAGGCGCTGGCGAGGGAGTTAAAGGAAGGGGCTGCGAGGGGATAAGGCGCATTAGATTGAGTTCTAATAGAACGCGGATGAAGCAGATTACGCGGATTTGCACGGATAATCAACTCTGTTTTTCATCCATTGATAATATTCACCAGCCCCTTAAACTCAGCATCAAAAGTGAATAGTGTCTCAATGTTCAGTCTTTCCATCAATGCAATATTCGTGCAATCTGTGAAGCTTAAACGTTTGTCTTCATATTGCTGGTAAAGTTCCCATGCCCTATCAAAATCTATGGGCTCTATGAAGCGAAAATTTATCGGTTTTGCCCTGGCAAATCTGCCTATGTCGTGTGCGAATCTCTTACTTCCTGTTCTGATATATGCAAGGGTAACCGCTTCGTCAAAAATATAGTCGCTGACGAATACCTTTCCATATTCGCCATTCAGCGCCGGTACCATTATTTCCATAGTCTTCGTATGGTTTGTATCATCGGCATTCCTGGCCGCGATTAGAGCAGAAGTATCAAGCAGGACGCTCATCGACTCATCTCGTAGATGTATTTGTCCGTGTTCTCGGACGAATCTTCAATACCCCAGTGAACAGGTTGTTTTAACATCGTAATAGCAGGCAGTATTTTCCTGTGTTCATCTATTATAAACCTGATAAAATCACTTACATCCGACTCTCTTCCCTTCTCAAGATAATTGAAATACTCATATTTCTTTTCAGGGTTAAAAGCAAAGATAGGGTATCCACTTTTTAGCAGTATGAAAGAATGAATAAGTCGTGCTGCCCTGCCATTACCATCTTTGAATGGATGGATCGAAACAAAAAGGAAGTGGAATATCGAACCAAGTATGAGGGTATGAATGTGGTTTTTGTTGAGATGATAAAAACTCATCAGAGAGCTCATCAAGTGTTCGATCTCTGAATTTGTCGATGGTAATTTCAATTTTGAACCCACAATTCTTTTTGTTGACGAAGCAAAGAATATCCCTGCTTCTTTTATCAATCCACGCATCAGTATCTGATGAGTGGTTTTAATAAGGTCAATATTCAAGTCCGTATCTTTATACACTTCTATTATATAATCCAGGGCATCTTTTGTGTTTTTGATCTCGATTATTTCCTTTGGTGTAAGGTTGGTGGGAAGATCATTTATGATGCGTTCAACATCTTCATTGGACGCCGTGTTTCCTTCTGTAACTGTTGAAGAGTAAATGTGAAGTTTTATGAGCTTGTCCATAATTTCTCTTGATCCTGAAATATCCCTATTTGCATCCATATTGGAGATCGAATCTTTGCATTTGTGTTCCATATCCGGAATTGTCAGGCCTTTCATTGTCAGGTACCACAGCGTTACATCGTTTACAAGGAACTCAAAAACCATTGGTTTTTGATGTATTATGTAAATGAATTTGTTTTCGATAAGATTCCGTACATGCTTCCGTAGGGTTTTTTCCGACATTTTTGAACTTTTTAGAAGATTCTCAAGGGATATATTTTCAGATTTCAGGATATTGAGGACCATAGCTTCTGCTGTGGGAGTTAGGATCTTATTGTAGTCCAGACCTTCTTTTCTGCACCAGAGAAGGAAGGAGATGTGATTGATAAGTGACTCGTTTTCCAGATTCAAAGAGTATTCGTAACCTCTTGCAGCCGACAAGGGTATTTTCAATACAAAATCACAATCTATCAATTCCCGCATATGCCTGTACAATATCTGGGTGTTCAAGTCTTCATACAAGATGTTTCCCCGGAAGATATTTTCAAGAGTGCCGAATGTAATTGGCTGGTTGAAATGTAAGTAAATGAGTATATCATATTTACCGGGTGTGGGCATATGTGGTAATTATGATATACTTATATATAAACTAAACCAAGTTTAGTTTATTAAAATTCCCTTTTTGTGAGGGATACATAAAAATTAGGATAGAACACCAATTTACTTTGTGCGGGTCAAGGGTAGAGAACGCTCAGCTCTTAGAGTGCTGAGATGAATCGTACCATTGCGTTTGATTACTTTCACCCCACTCTATCATAAGTGATATATATAGAAAAAATAATGTCGATGCTGCATGAAAAAAACGTATCAATTCAGGATATACCCGAACAAG